>JAABUW010000298.1_pt1 | contig 103498 bp, 107 predicted proteins | sample 5560081 | NCBI WGS metagenome assembly JAABUW01 (sample SAMN10711882, study PRJNA513363) | rock metagenome | isolation source: Antarctica rocks | place: Antarctica: Victoria Land, Knobhead sud
GCGCAAAAGTCGAAAAAAGAGCTCGGCGAATCAAGCGAACAGACCAAAAACGGCCGAAGACGGGGCTAAGGCCTTCGCAAACCTTGATCTGACGACGGTTTCGTCGCGAAATTCCGCAACCTGTTAGTCGAACAAGCGACCGCTAGTGCTTCGACGATTTTGCTACTCTTCGTCTCAACTAGCGTCGCGCTACAACTTCTAACGCAGAGTGAGGTTTCTGGAGTTTGGTTCAATAACGTCGCGATTCCAAGATTATCTGGGGCACTCGAAGGGCCAAATCAACTCTCTGGTTTACTCGAAATACTACTGCCGGTTGTTATTTTAATTCCTAATAATCGATTAATCACGAGAGAAACGAAGAGAGTATCACTCGCGCTGGGCGCGTTCGCTCTAGTCCTGAGCCAATCGCGTTTTGGGATTGCTTTAGTCATTGCTATAGGTGTCACGCTATTTATAAAAAAGAAAAGAGCGTTGGCCTACGCATTTGGTTGCGGAGCACTCGTTGGAACTGCAATTTTAGGATTCTGGTTCATCTCTGCGGCTTCTTCGCTCTTCACCGGCAAGCCGTCGTCAATCAGAATCGTCATAAGTAGGCCTCAATCGGATTCTAGAAACGAAGCATCTCAGACGGAGAATCTTGTTCCGTTGAAGGGTCCGAAGGTTAGGTTTGTTGGTTCGAAAGACCCTATGGTTATAGAAGGCGCCAGGGCGGAAGTTTCAGAAGATAAGACCAATGCATCGATTCGGATCAATGTTATTACAACGAGCAATTGTGCCGCGGTAGTGAGCTACATGGGAAGTAAAATTTACTATTTGAAACGGTTGCACTATGGGTTCTTTTCAGGGAACATCATCGTTGAGCGAAACACCCAAAGTACTAGGCATCTGGAAGTAGTCGCAATACGGGCTGATGGCTTACGACTCTCGAAAGTCATTATCGTCAAGCTTCGGCCGATAATGGTTCGTACGATTGTTGTTTCGGGAATCTCGGGCGCAACGGCGTTAATAAGGTCTCGTATCGTTGCTCCGAGTTCAACGCAAGACCCGGGAAGTGTTGGCACGCGTTCCCAGCTATGGAAAGCAGGCGAGAAGATGATCTCACACAATTGGAAATTTGGAATCGGTGCTGGGAATTTTGAATATCAATTAGCCGACTATAGCCAAGGCCTTCGAACTAATGCGAGTAGCTATTGGCTGCAAACGTTAGCAGAGCAGGGAGTAGCTGGACTGTTCATTCTGGCTTTACTAGTCGCTTCAATCATAGTTAAACTGGTTTCGAGTAGACCTGCAGGATGGATTCAAGAGGCGTGTCTTATCAGCACGATCGTTACCTTCCTGCATCAGGTAATCGATACGTTGTTCTTTTACCCGAAGGTCGCCGATTACTATTGGGTGCTCGTTGGTATTGCGCTCGGATCCTTAGCGCAAAGATCCCTGAGTGAAGTCGACACGCAACATCACCCGAGTGAAGCGGTTACTGACGCTTAGAAGAACGGGTTGTGCGCGCGTTCCTCGCGGATCGTCGTCGGCGGCCCATGGCCCGGCATCACGACGATGTCGTCGCCGAGCGTGAAGAGCTTCTCACGGACGCCCGCGAGGATGTCGCGGTAGCCGGTATTCTCGCCGAACGCGCCGCCGACGCTACCCGCGAAGAGCGTATCGCCCGAGAAGAGGTCGCCTTTGAAGAGAAAGCACGTCGAGCCGTCGGTGTGGCCCGGCGTGTGGATCGCTCGGATGGCGGCGCCATCGCCAAACGGCAGTTCGTCGCCGTCCTTGAGCACGATCGCGCCGTTCGCGAGCGCGCCGATCTCGTCGATGTCCGCACCGTGCATCGCGATCGTCGCCTGCGGAAAGTCGCGCGCCATCGCGCCCGCGGCGTCGCAGTGGTCGGCGTGGCGATGCGTGATCAGGACGTACGTGAGCGCGAACGGCCCCTCGGCGACGGCGCGCACGAGCGTCGAGGGCAGCCCGGCCGGATCGACGAGCGCCGCCGTGCCGTCCCCCAGGAAGAGGATGTAGCCGTTGGAGGGGTGCGGATCGTGCGGATGGTGCCGCGCGTCCGCGGGTAGCGCGACGCTCGGATGCCAACGGTCGCCGGCGCGGTCGGCGAGTTTGCCGGGATCGAGGCCGAGCACGCGCGCGAGGAGCCGGGCCTGCGCGTCGTCCGGGACGGCCTTGCCGGCGCGCCAGGCGGCGAGCGCCTTTGCCGGGAGTCCGGAGCGCGAGGCGACCGTCGCCGGTTCGAGCTCGCGGCCGCGCTCGGCCTTGCGCATCACGTCGGAGAAATCGTCCTCGAGCATGAGCGCGCCATACCCATGGGAGTCCCTTCGCGCCGCATCGTGGCGCCGCGCGGCTCGGGCAGGCCGCACCGCCGGAGTCCGTAACTCGAGTGCCATGGCAGATCCTGCACGCGACTCGGGAGCGCGAGCCCTCCGGATCCTGATCGTCGTGACCGCGTTTCCGAAGCTCTCGGAGACCTTCGTACTCGATCATGCCCTCGGACTCGCCGCGCTCGGGCACGACGTCACCGTTCTCTCGCGCGGCCCCGCGCCGGAAGCGTTGCGGCACGTGCGCTATGATGTCGGACGCGCCCGCTTCCGCGAGATCGCCTACGAGCGTTCGGGCCGCGTCGCGAGCCGGCTCGCAATCGCGCGCGGCCTGGTCGCGTGCCTGCTGCGACGGCCGCTCGCGACGTTGCGCTTTCTGCGCGACCGGCCGCTCCCGGGCGGCCGCGAAGTGCTGCTTGCCGCGGCGGCAGCGGCCCGGCAGCCGCGCTACGACGTCGTCCACGCCCACTTCGGGCCGACGGGCCTGCTCGTCGCGCGGCTGCGCGACCTCGGTATCCTCACGGCGGCGCGGACGTTCACGTCGTTTCATGGCTATGACGTCGGCGCGTTCGCGCAGACGCACGGTTCGGTCGCGTACCGCCCGCTTTGGCAGTCCGAGATGGTCGCCGTCGCCAACGGCGGCGACATTGCGCGTCGGCTGCTCGACCTCGGGGCGGCACCGGAGCGCGTCGCGGTCGTGCCGATCGGCGTCGCGGCGGCGCCCGCGCACGTCGCGCGGCCGCAGGCCGAGGTCGGCGCCGCGCCGCGCCTGCTCTCGATCGGCCGGTTTGTGGAGAAGAAGGGCCACGCGTTCGGACTGCACGCCTTTGCGCGCGTCGCAGAGCGCCATCCTGGCGCGCGCTACGCCATCATCGGCGGCGGCCCGCTCGAAACGCCGCTGCGCGCGCTCGCGGTCGAACTCGGTATTGCCGAGCGCGTCGAGTTCCACGGCGCGAGCGACGACGCGACCGTCGCCGCGCTGCTGGCGCACGCGGATCTCCTCGTGACGCCGAGCGTGACGGCGAGCGACGGCGACCGGGAAGGCATGGTCGTGGCGAACATGGAGGCGATGGCGCGCGGCCTCGCGGTCGTTGCGACGCGCCACGCCGCGATCCCCGAGCTCGTGCTCGAGGGCGAGACGGGGCTGCTCTGCGACGAGCGCGACGTGGCCGGCCTCGCGGCTGCGATCGAGCGGCTCGTCGCGGATCCGGCGCTGCGCGCGACGCTCGGCGCCGCCGGCCGCGAACGCGTCGCACGCCACTTCTCGCTCGCCGAGCACGTCCGGCGGCTGATGACGCTCTACCGAGCGTGAGTTCCCGCGCCGCAACCCGAGGGGTGCCCGCGCCGGTCGACTCCGTCGTGGAACGTCTCATCGTCATCGGCTCGGGTCCGGCCGGCCTCACCGCCGCGATCTACGCCGCGCGCGCGAACCTCGCGCCGCTCGTCGTCGCGGGGTACCAGTACGGCGGCCAGCTGATGTACACGACCGAGGTCGAGAACTTCCCCGGCTTCCCCGAGGGCATCCTCGGGCCCGAACTCATGGAGCACTTTCGCGCGCAGGCCGAGCGCTTTGGCGCGCGCATCGAGAACGCGGACGTGACGCGCGTCGACTTCTCGCGGCGACCGTTTCGCGTCTGGGTTGGCGATGCCGAGCATCGGGCCGACACCGTGATCGTCGCAACGGGCGCGAGCGCGCGTTGGCTCGGCGTTCCGGGCGAAGAGCGGCTACGCGGCCGCGGCGTCTCCACGTGCGCCACATGCGACGGCGCGTTCTTCCGCGAGAAGGAGATCGTGGTCGTCGGCGGCGGCGACTCGGCGATGGAGGAGGCGCTGTTCCTGACCCGCTTCGCCAAGCACGTGACGCTGATGCATCGCCGCGACAGCTTCCGCGCGAGCCGCATCATGGCCGAGCGCGCGCTCGCACATCCCAAGATCGACGTCGCGTGGAACTCCGCGATCGCCGAGGTACGCGGCGACGAGCATGTCACCTCGTTCCTCGTGCGCGACATCCTCACGGGCGATCTCCGCGAGATGGCGGCGGATGCCGTCTTCGTTGCGATCGGCCACGATCCCAACACCGCGATCGTGCGCGATTATCTCGAACTCGACGCCGCGGGCTACATCGTCTCGCCCGACGGCGTGCACACGAACGTCGCGGGCATCTTCGTCGCGGGCGACGTGTACGACATCCGCTACAAGCAGGCGATTACGGCCGCCGGGATGGGTTGCCGCGCGTCGCTCGAGGCCGAGCGCTATCTCGAGGAACTCGAAGCGCGGCGCCGTGCCGACGGGCTCGTGCTCGCGACGTAACTGCAGTCTCCACGCAGATTACCTCCGCGCTCTTGGAACGATGGAAGCCAGCCAAATGCTACATTGACCGCGAAAGGTCGCTTGGCACTGGTGAAGCGGATCCTCGAGGGCGAGCGTCCGATTGACGTTGCGAACGCGCTTGGTGTCAGCCGTTTTACGGCGTGCAAGTGGGTGCGTCGATGGAGCGAGGGCGGCCAAGCCGCCCTTGCAGACGAATCTTCGAGGCCCGATGTCACGCCGGCGATAACGTAGGAAAAGAAAGCCGATCGAATCGAACAAACTCGTCGAAAAGGCCATAGCTACGCTGAGATTGCCGCCATCGTGAAGATGCCGCATTCCGCGCGCCCAATGGAGAATTCGAGAGCATACCGAACTTCGCGCCACGACATATCCTTGCCGCGGGACCGACAGCCGTTCCGCCGGGCATACGCGCAACCCGGTGCGGTAGCAGGCTTTCATTATGGACCCTTCGTGACGACCCACACGAACACGGCGGGTCGCGTTCTCGCCATCGATACGCAGAAGATGACACTCCAATACGACCGTTTACGGCGCTGTCGTCGCGCGAGTTTTGGTCGCCGAGCCTTCGCTGCGCCAGCGTAGCCGGCCGCACGCCGGGTCGGAATCGCCGATCGAGTAGTAGATAAACAATTCGTCGCCGTTGGTCGACGCCGATGCACCGAAGGCGAGCTCGCGCTGTTCCGGCGAATTGCGCGATGCAGAGATGAGCGGTTGGTCGGGGCGCCCAAGTACCTGGCTGCAGGTCTCGTCGAGTTCGCACCATCCGATTTGCCAGCGTCCGTCGCGTGTCGCGCCGTTGTAAATGAGGACGCGCGCGCCGTCCGGTGCTCGCACAAAGGCGACGGGGCTCAGGTGCCAGGCGTCAAAACAGTCGCCGCGCGGCTGGAGTACGTCGTCGCCGATCGTCCACACACCATTCAATGCCGGGGCGGTTGCAGATGCATTGCGCGACGCGTCACCACGTTCGACTTCGTAGAACATAATCCACCCCGCGTCGCTGCGGACGAACGTTGCTTCTTTTGCCGGGGATTCGCTCGGCGGCAAAACGACTCCGCATTTTACCAGCGCGCCGTGGGACGGTCCCGCCGCGCGTAGTAGCGTACTGCGTTCAGCGCTGCTGTTCCATCCCGAATAGAAGACGTAAAGGGTGCCGTTCTCTTCGACGACGGTCGGATCTTCGACTCCGCCGAGGTCGACGACGTTGGGCCCGGGTGCGATGGCGGGAGTCGGATCGAGCTCGAAATTGATGCCGTCGGCGGAGCGTCCGTAAAAGACTCGGGAAATCTTTTGTTCGGGTTCATCATCAAGACGCGGCACCGCGCGCACGAAGACTTGCCGACCTCCGTCGTACACGAACGGGCTAAGGATGTAGTCGCCCGCATTCGCCGGACCACCCGTGAAGCAGAGCGGCGTTGTGTCGATAAGCTCCGGCGTCACGCGCCTTGCCCGGTGTTCTGCATCAAGCCGCCGTCGAGGGTAAAGCTCGTTCCGGTCGCGTAGTCGGCCGCCGGAGAAGCGAGCCAGAGGACGAGGCCCGCGACTTCCTCGGCGCGGCCGCCACGCCGCAGCGGAATTGTCGCTTCATCTTTTGCGCGCTGTTCAGGATCGTCGATGTCACGCTGGTTCATCGGCGTGAAGATCATTCCGGGCGCGACGCTCACAGCTGTTATGCACTCGGGCGCGAGTTCGAGCGCGAGGCACCGCGTCAAATTTCGCAATCCGCCTTTGCTGGCACAATACTCGCTCGCCCCGGCGCGCGGCAACTCCTCGTGAACGGAGGTGATGTTGATGATCTTGGCCCGTACGCGAGAGGTGCCGTCCTCGCTCGGCGGCAGCCGGCGCAAGAATGCACGCGTACACAGAAATGGTCCGGTAAGGTTCGTCTCGAGCGCGGCCCGCCAAGCTGCCAGCGTCATATCGCGTACGGCGACACCACCGGCGTCAATTCCAGCCGCGTTGACTAAAAGCGTCGCAGCACCAAGCGTAGCGACAACTTCATCGAAGTAGCTTTCAACCTCCGCTTCTGAACCAACGTCGAGGCGCCGCATGAGGGCCCGCTGCCCAACCGTCTCGATAGCAGTCTTTGTTCCATCGGCGCCGCCGGCGTCGTGGAGATAACTGACGGCGACGTCCGCACCCGCCGCGGCGAACACGCGGGCGACCGCCGCGCCGATCCCGGAATCGGACCCTGTAACGATGGCGACGTGGCCGCTGAGTGAACCGCGAGAAAACCCCGGCACCATCATGGTGTGACCAATCACGTTGCCCGCTCAACGCCCCGGCGAGGTCGTAATGGCGCGAGCCACGCTTCCCCGGTAAGATAAATTGCCGCGCCGAGAAGCACGATGTCCTTGGCCAAAAACTGGCCGATCATACCGAGGAATGGAAACGATGCGCCGGGCGCGTACACGGCCATCGCCGGCGTCGTGAACAAGAAACTCGTCGTGACTAAGAATGTTCCAACCGCAAGCAGCCCGCCAAGCGCTGAGAGCCGAGCCGCGAATGGTCGTGCTACAATCAGAAATCCAGCAAGGATCTCATACGACCCAACAATGCTCGCGGTTGCGGTCAGACCGAACGCGCCTAGCATCCACGAAATGAACGGACTGTGTGCGATGAGCGGCATGATCGCGGCCTGTTCGTACGGTTGGAACTTTAGCAAGCCGATCCAGATGAGGACCAACGCGAGTCCGTAGCGTAGGACTGAGGCGCCAATGGCGCTGAATTGCGACGCTACCTCGGTCGCGCGATTGTTTGAGAGTACCGGGCGCGAGGCAGTGAGAGTTTCCATTCCTTGTTCTCCTTCTACGTCGATAGCGATGCAAAGGCGTGTCTACGGAATCTGCTGGAAGTCTGTGCCGGTCGTGTCCTTAAGCGGTGGATCGGCGAGATACGCGACCGGCGGGCAGTTGATGACGAATCCCATCGCGCCCGAACCGAATTTGGCGCCCATTGGGCCCGTGATGAGGCCTTGCCTGACCAACTCGAGCATTTGGTTTTCGTCGTTAAGTTGAACGACCTTACCCTGCGCAATTGCCTGCGGAGTCCATTGGCCGACTTGCGCGTCCCAGAGTGGGCTATACGAGAACTCGTGACGCGGCTCGCTGCGCAGCGGGAAGTCTCCTTGAATGTTATTGGAGGAACGAATCTGCGACGTATTCGTCGGAGTCGTATCAGCCGCTAAGTTACCATCGAGCGAAACCTCGACGAGGCCTTGAGCTTGGCCGTCCTTGGCGCGCAGATCAAAGGGTTTGGATTTTGCCGCACGCGGCCCGTTGACCACCGCAAATATACGCTCGCGTGCCGAGCCCATAAAGTCGTCGCCGCCAAGGAACGATGCGTTCGCGAGCAACGGAACGAAGGTGGCGCGCTCCAGCGTTGCCGCGACGGGATCGGACGCTTCGGTACTGATGTATAAGATTGGCTGGCCCGAATCGAAACCGTGCGTGAGCTGCATCGTGACTTCCGGACCGTCCTTGTCGTAATCGGGCGTCGTGTCGATCCCGACAACGTGATCCTGCGTGTTCGTGTGGTGTATGAAGTCGAAAGGCCCGTCGCCGGTGGCGACGATCGCCGCATTGTAGATGACATCGGATCCCGCGATGCGGATGAACGGCGAGTAGTTCGCGTCGCCGACTGCGCCCGGCTGTGCTTTGAGCGGTGGAAATCCTTTCGCACCTGCATCCCACACACGCGTCGGCGAGAAGTCGGGAGCGCCTGGAAAGTCGACGACGGCTTCCGCAAACGTATTGTTTTTCGGCACGGCTTCCAGCGTTACGGTCTGCACGCACTTGGGGCAGTTGATCGCCATGTTCGCGAGTTTCGGTGCATACATGATATTGAGGTCGCGAGCCAGTCCCATATCGGATGCGTCCGTCATGATAAACCACACGGTCTTTCCATCGTGCTTGCCGCGATGTAACGGAAGGACGGCTGTTTGCTTGACTGGATCGACGTCGCGCGCAGACTCGAGCGACAGGTGGTCGGCTGCCAAGTAGACGGTCTGAGCTCCGGCTCGCGCGTCCCTCGTGCGATCGGCGATCGAGATGGCCGTCAGGGCGAGAATCGCGGCTCCTGTCATTCCTGCAACGTTATATGACAATCTCATGCGCAAAATTAGCACGTTGCGTCACGGCGCGTCGTAAGGAGGCTTACCACGCGACGCGCCATCGCGACATCCTTTCTCAGAGCTCAAAGAGTTGTGCGCTCTTTTTTGGACGATGGCGCTCCCAATGCGCTGGTCTATGAGGTTTCCCCAACGCAGCATTGGCGCTACATCACGACGACGAACCGGATCGACCGTCATTGCGCAAGTGTGAGACTTCGCTGCGAGCGAAGCAACGTGCGATTTCGTAGCACTCGAGGTTGCTCGGTTGCGATAGCAATACGAATCCCGCCGTAGACAAGGGCGGCTGATGAAGCACAGGCTCGTACCATGAGCTTCGAGCGGCGCGACATCGGGTCGACCGATGCGCACACCGTGACGCGGGTCGGTTGATCGTCGTCGGGCCCGCCGTGCAATTTGCGCCGGACGTCTCTGCTCGTGTCGTGTCGAGCGAGCGATCATGTTGCCAACCTGTCGTTTGCGCGAAACCGATCTCACCGTCGGAGCGAGCCTCGGTTGAGCTGCCCCCGTCAAGCCGTACACGCAGCGGGTGACGAATTGGCGCGAATGTAGGTGCGCTAAACCCTCGTGAGCCCGCGCTTCGCTACTGGGGATAAGCTCCTGGTGACCCGGTGCATGTTGATACGAAATACTCCGGGGAAACGTATCTTGGGCATCGGATGACCTGGGCGTCGACGCAGGCAAAATCGTATGCTGGTTATAAAGTGGTCCATTTCTGCATCGACGATCATGCGCGCGCGACGGACGCGGAAGTCCTCAACGAGGAGGCCGGAGAAACCGCAACGGCCTTTGCCAGTCGAGCGATGTCGTGGTTTGCTGGCCACGGTGTCGCCGTCCAGCGCATCATGGGTGCCAACGGCTCGCCATACAAGTCCCGAGTGGTGAACGAACTACTCGGTGCACGGAAAATCCGTCACATACTCACCCGTTCGTACGCGCCGAGAATGAACGGCAAGGCCGAGCGCTTGGAGCGCGCGATGCTCAACGAGTGGGCGTATCTCGTCGGATACCCCCACTCGTCGAATCGCATGGCTCTGCTACGAGAATGGCTCCACCGGTATGACCGCCATTGATCGCACAGCGCGCGCCACGGAAATAGTCCCCCTCAAGAATCGGGAACAACTTCTGTAGAGCGAAGACCTAGCTCGCGAAGCTCGCAACGATCGCGCGCGCGTCCGGTGAGCCGCGCTCGACGAAGGCGATGCGACCGTCGCGAGCGACGCCGATGACCGAGCGACGGATGATTCGTAGCGGCCCGACGCCGATCGTCGCGTCGTATGCCCGTGCGGTCGCGAGACCTGGATCGAGCAGTAGCGGGGTTGAGAAGCCGTGCTTGCCGGTGAACTTCGCGTGCGACTCTGCGCTGCCGCCGCCGACCGCCCACACGGTGATGCCCGCGGCATCGAAGACGTTGCGATCATCACGGATCGCGGTGAGCTGGGCCGTTCAACCCGGGGTGTTGTCCGCCGGATAGAAAACCAGCGCGACGGGCCCCCGATCGAGGGCGCCCGCCAGGTCATAGGTCGCGCCGCTCGCATCGGCGAGCAAAAAGGTCGGTGCCGGCTCACCCGGTCGTACGCTGCTCATCCTCGGCATCGTTGCTCGCTGCGCGTCGCGTTTCTTGCGTCCCGGAGCGTCGCATGGCGGAACGCTCTGACCGCAGCGTGAACGGCCGACCGATGGCGTGAGACGACGACGCGGCGCGGGAGTTGTCCGACGCACAGCGGCTTCACTGGGAACGCGAGTACCTCGCGCGGCCGGCGCGCTTCGGCTGGCGCGAGAGCGAGGCCGCCGTTCGCGCGCGCGCGATCTTCGCGGCGGGCGGCTCGCGGCTGGTCGTCGATTTCGGCTGCGGGAACGGCCGGGACGCGCTCGCGTTCGCAGCGTGCGGCCTGCGGGTGGTCGCGCTCGATTACAGTGCGAGCGCCGTCGCCGCGCTACGCGATCACGCGGTGGCCGGCGGCTTTGCCGAGCGGATCGACGCGCGAACGCACGACGTCCGCGAGGCGCTGCCGCTGCCGGACGCGTCGGTCGACGGCGTGTTCGCGCACATGCTGCACTGCATGGCGCTGCGCGAAGACGAAGTCGACGGACTGTTGCGCGAGACGTACCGGGTGCTGCGGCCCGGCGGCGTCAGTATCTTCTCGGTGCGCAACGACCGCGATCCAGACTGCACGCTCGGCGCAGCGCTGCCGGAGGGGCTCCGCGACGTCGATGGCGACGTGATCCGGTTCTTTAGCCGCGGCGACGCGGAGCGCGCGGTCGGGGCGTTCGATGCGCCGACGGTCGATGAGTTCGAAGAAGGTTCGTTACCGAAGCGACTCTATCTCGTGACCGCGCGCAAGCCCGCCCTCAGCGCACCGTAATCGTCTGCGTCGGCCAGACGACGTTCGTATAGCACGCCTCTGAGGCGCCGAAGACGTAGGCGGTGTACGTCCCGGGCTTGGCATCCGCTGGAATCATAAGGTGCGCGACGTAGGTGCCGTTCGGATTCGCGCCGACCTTCGTCGTGCCGATCCCGAAGCGATCGACGTGGCCGAACTCCGGAACGTAGACGAACATCTCATCGGAAATGGCGGTGCCGTCGTGCGCCTGCCACTTGCCGGCCACGTTGATCGTGCCGCCGGGCGCCGCGCTCGTCGCGGCGTACGTCAGGTGCGAGACGGTCGGCGCGCGGTGCGTGTCGGGGACGTGGACGAGCATTCGCGAATGGTCGTTCTGGCCGGCTTTGAGATCGGGATAGCCGCCGTGGTCGTAGATGTAACTGCCGCTCGCGAAGCTGAAGACGTCGTGATGGCCGGTCGGCACGCCCGCGATCGCGTACGCACCGTTGGCATCGGTCCGCGCGGCGAACGCGCCGTGATGATAGGCCGCGACGACGACCGCGCCCGCGACGGGTTTCCCGGCCGAGACGATGTGACCCGTGATCGTCGCAGTGTCGGTGGGATCGGCGTGCACGGCCGTTGCGGTCGCTGCGAACACGGCGGCGACGATGAATGAACGTGTCATGGTTTCCTTTCGGAGAGCCGCGCGAGATACGCCGTGAGGACGGCGACCTCGCCCGGCCGGAGGTGTCCAGGAACGGCGGTGGCGAGGTGCCGGCGAAGGCTCGCGTACGACCGTCGCCGCGCCACGAACGTGAGATCGGGTCCGATCGTCGAGTTCCGCGTCGGCGTGTGGCAGATCGCGCACTCTTGCGCAAAGAGGGCGCGCCCGCGCTCGACCGAGACGGTATCGGTCGCCGCCGCCGCGTACGTCGCCGGCGCCGCAACCGGACCGGCCCCGCCGCCGGGAAGCGTGCCCGCGACGAGTGCGACCAAGACCGCGCTCCGGTAGATCATGGCGACGAGCCTATCGCGCGAAACGCCGGAGCGCCGTCGGCTTGCTTACGCGCGCGCGGCGATCTGCGCGAGCGCCCCGTCGAGCGCCGGGTAGTGGAACGTGTACCCGGTCGCGAGCGTGCGCTCGGGGAGGACGCGCTGGCCCTTCGTGACGACGTCGGCGGCCTCGCCGAGCAGCAACCCGACGGCGAATCCCGGCACCGGGACGACCGTTGGTCGCCCGAGCGCCTTGCCGAGGGCGTGCGTGAAGTCGACGTTGCGAACGGGCTCGGGCGCGGTCGCGTCGAGCACGCCGGATGTCCCGTCGAGCGCGTGGAGATAGATCCCGACTTGATCCGCGATGTGAATCCAGGAATGCCACTGCCTGCCGCTCGCGACGACGCCGCCGCCGCCGGCCTTGAAGAGCGGCAACAGTTTCGCGAGCGCGCCACCGTCGGACCCGAGGACCAGGCCCGTCCGGATCTTCGCGACACGCATGCCGAGCGTCGCTGCCCGGTCGGCCGAGGCTTCCCAGCCGATGCAGACGCGCGCGAGGAGATCGCTGCCGGGCCCGCTCGTTTCGACGAACGTGCGCTCGAGGTCAGTGCCGTAGTACCCGACCGCCGAGGCGCAGACGAACGCTTTCGGTTTGCTCGGACGCGCGGCGAGGGCGCTCACCAAGGCGTCGATCGCCGTCGTGCGGCTCGACTCGATCTTCGCCTTGACGTCCTTGGTCCAACGTTGCGCGACGGGCTCGCCCGCGAGATTGACGATGGCGTCGCTCCCGTCGCACGCGAGTGCGGCCGCTTGCGGGTCCCGCAGGTTGGCCGCGATCACCGTATCGCCGCGCTCGCGGAGCGCCTTCGCGAGATGGCCGCCGATAAAGCCGGAGGCGCCGAGTATTGTAATCTTCATCGCGCGCTTGACCCGCGACCGGAGGCGGCAGATGCGCCGGGCGTCGCGCCCGTCGCGACCGCGCCGCTCCTGCAGGCGTAGCGGCCCGCGCCGCGTGCGAACCGCTGCGAGCCGCGCGCGTAGAACGCGCTAGCCTTCGGCACGAGCCAGACCATCGGGTCGCCATGCGGGCACGTCGGCATGCTGTGGCGGATGTTGCCCTGGCCGTTCGGGTTCATCCGCATCGGCCGCTCGCCCAGGGGCGTCGGCGCGGGCGCGCCGGTCATCTGCGCGACCACGAGCACGAGGGCGAGGGCGGGCGCGATCACGGCGTTTGCGCCGGGACGGGCGCCGTCGGCACCTGCGGCTCGGTCGCTCGGGGTCCGTGCGCGCCACGGTGATGACGGTGATGGCGCGTCGCCGGCTGCGAGGCCAGCGGCTCGGGAGACGCCGCGTACGGCTGATGCGCGCCGGCCGCCGGCGCGCTACCCGCCGCTGCGCCGTTTCCGCCGCCGGATCGCGACGCCGCAACGTGGTTGTGCGCGGCGAGCGCGGCGGACTTACAGGCGTACGCACCGTGGCGCGTCTTGCCGTAATAGGGATCGCCCGGTTCGTGAATGACGTGCGTGCTCGAGTTCACCCAGACGACGGGGTCGCCCACCGCGCAGCTCGGTGTCCGGATAGCCGCACCGTTTGCGCCTGCGGCGGACTGCGCGCCGGCCGGCGAGACTGCGAGCGCGATCGCGGCACATGCGGCGATGACGCTGATCGTTCGTTGCATCTTGCACCGGTTCTGCGCGCGGGTGCGCCGTGCCCGTGCCGTCGAACGCGCGTGCAGTGCGCGTCCTCGTGATCGGTGCCGGACCCGGCGGTGCTTCGGCCGCCATCGAACTCGCGCGCGGCGGCGCGGACGTCATGCTCGCCGAGCGCTCGGTGTGGCCCCGCGAGAAGACCTGCGGCGACGGGATTTCGCCGCCCGGCGTGGCGATCGCGGCCGAACTCGGCGTCGACCTCTTGGATCGGCTCGAGCTCCGCGAGGGTGAGATCTCGACGCCCGCGGGCGTCGTCTTCCGCGGCGGCTGGCGCCCGGCGACCCCTTGGGGAACGATCGTCCCGCGCCGAGAGTTTGACGACCGCCTCGTGCGCAGCGCCGTCGCGGCGGGCGCGCGGTTCGAGCCCAGGACGCGCGTCTCGGACGTGCGGCGCGAACGCGGCGGGATGGCTGCGCGGCTCGGGTCGGGGGCGGGCGCGGCCGAGCGGTTCGCGGCGGTCATCGTAGCCGAGGGCGCGGCAGGCGGCATCGCGGCCGAGCTCGGTTTCGGCCGGCACCGCTCGCGGCTCGTTGCGCTGCGGGGCTACGCGGCCGCCGCGGCGCCGCTCGATCCCGTCTTCGGGCTCTACTTCGATCGCGGCGTCTCGCCCGGATACGGCTGGATCTTTCCGCTCACGGCCGAGCGCGCGAACGTCGGGCTGCTCGTCGACGAGCGCGCCGTCGCGCGAGGCCGCGGCGACCTGCGCGGGATGCTGCGCGGCTGGCTCGCGGCGAGTGTGATCGCGCGGGACCGGCTCGGGGCCGCGCCCGCCCTCGAGCAGCTCGCCGGAGGCATCATCCCGAGCGGTCGCCGGCGCCGCGTGCGGGACGGGGCCTACCTCGTCGGCGATGCGGCGGGGGTTGCGGACCCGTTCTCCGCGGAGGGCATCTACCAGGCGATGGCTTCGGGCCGGGAAGCGGCCCGTGCGCTGCTGCGCCTGGGGCCCGGCGCGCGAGCCGAAGCGGCGTATCGTCGGGCGCTGCGGCCCTTCGATCGCAACGACGCCGAGGCGCGCCGCCTGCGCCTAGGATTCGGGGCGGTCATCGACGTGCTCGGACGCCGAGCCCTCGTGCGGCCGGCGCTCGCGCAACACCTCAGCGCGACCGGCTTCTTCATGAAGGAGAGCCTGCCGGGCTTCCTCGCGGGCATCGTGCGAACTTGGTAGCCGAAATCACCCTGTCCGTAGCGTCAAAGCGCTAACGTGAACGCCGGAGGTGTTCCGTGTCGCTGAAGAACCGGCTGGCGAAGCTCATCATCGATCCCGCGTTCCGCAATCCCGGGCTCATGCAGATGATCTTCGAGATCGACGACGCGACCGGCATCGATCTCGTGAAGACGCTCTCGCCGTTCAAGCTGATGCCGGCGTCCGCGGAGCTCTTCCAACGCTCGTTCGCGCACTTCGTCGCGGGCGAGGAAATCTCGTACGCCTGCGCGACCGGGCTCGCCGCGATCGCGCCGGACCCCGTCTCCAAGCGCTACCTCCTGATTCAGGCGGGCGAGGAGATGACGCACCTCAATCACTTCAATACCAAACTACAGCAGTTTGGGCTCGGTGAGACGCGCATCGCGAAGTTCGTCTCGCCCGGCTTCAAGAAATTCGGCGAGACGATCCAGAAGCGCGTCGAAGCGGGCGATTACGTCAGCGCGATGGTCGGCAACAACGTGATCGTCGAGGGTCTCGCGATCTGCTTGCTCGAGCTCGGCTGCCGTGAGTTGCGCGACAACTCCGATGAGATCTCGAAGTTCCTGGACTTCGTGCTCGAGGACGAGCGACACCACGTCCGGTTCGGCGAGAAGCGGCTCAAGGCGTGGAATGCCTGGGGACTCGTCGACGAGCGCCAGGTTGAGGATTTCTACGGCGAGATGTGGTCCTACGTCGTCGAGGCGATCAACGACATCCCCGACGTCGTCGAGTCGATGGGGCTCAAGCCTTCGGCGCTACTGCGTGACGCGAAGGCGTACTTCGAAGCCCGCTTCGCCGGAGCGGACCTCGCGATCACGGCGTAGCCCTCAGCTCATATTCGGCTGACCGTTGGAGGCGCCGAGGCCGCCGTCGACCGGCACGATGGCGCCCGTGACAAAGCGCGCATCCCGGCTCGCGAGAAACGCGATGACGTCGGCGACCTCACCCGGCTCTGCGGCGCGGCCCATCGGCATCCGCTCGGCAAACTTCGCGAGCATCGCGTCGTCGATCATGCCGTCGGTCATGTCGGTCTTTGTGAGGCTCGGCGCGACGGCGTTCACGCGGACGCCGCGGCTGCCGAATTCCAGGGCGAGTGCGCGGGTAAGGTTCGTGACCCCGCCCTTGGCCGCGTTGTAGGCGCTGCCGCCCCAGTCGCCGCCGAGGCCCGAGACGGACGACACGTTGACGATGGCGCCCTTGCGTTCTAGCAGCGACTCGATCGCCGCGCGCGTCACATAGAACGTGCCGTCGAGATCGGTCGCCATGATGCGACGCCACTCCGCCGCGGCGAGCTGCTCGAAGGGTCCGAAACCCGCGACGCCCGCGTTGTTGACGAGGACGTCGATCCCGCCGAAGCGCTCGATCGCGACTCGCGCGAGCCGGGTCGCGTCCGCCTCGACCGAGACGTCGCTCTCGCAAACGAGGGTCCGGCCGGTGTCGAGCGTCCGAGCGGTCGCCTCGAGCTTGGCACGGGTGCGTCCCGTGAGGACCACGTTCGCGCCGTCCGCCGCGAACCGACGCGCCGTCGCCGCGCCGATGCCGGACCCTGCGCCCGTCACGATGACGGTCATATCTTCGAATTGCTTCACGTTAGCGCTCATGCCCACGCGCTCGCGATGCGAGACTCAGCGCGGGTCGAGGGCGTCGTTGAAGTACCCGGCGCGCCCGCCGCCGCGCCGCCGCGCACCGCGCAGCGCGCGCTCTGCCTCGCCGAGAATCGTGTCCGGCGTCGGCGCCCGGTCGACGACGAAGGTGACGCCGACGTTGGCGACGATGCGATGCTCCGCCCGTTCCACCGCGATCCGTGCCTGGAGCGCCGCGAAGATCCGATCGACGATCGCCGCCGAGTCGTCGCTGCTCGCCATGTTCCGCAGCACGATTGCGAACTCGTCGCCGCCCGAGCGGACGACCGTGTCCTCCGAGCGCACGGCGGCCCGCAGTCGCCGCCCGAGCTCGACGAGGATCGCGTCGCCCGTCGCGTAGCCGTAGGCGTCGTTGATGACCTTGAGGGCGTCGACGTCGATGAGCACGACCCCAAACGCGGCGTCCGCGGCGATCTCCGCCGTGACGCACTCGACGAAGCGCGACCGGCCCGGAAGGCCCGTGAGCGCGTCGCGGTCCGTCGGGGCCGTAAGCGCGGCGCCCGGCGGCATGGCGGCGCGCTGCTCGATGAGGGCGGCGGTCGCGCGCGCTCCGCTTGCGAGCGCCTGTCGGCCACGCACCGAAAGTTCGCGCGGCGCGCCGTCCGCGACGCAGAGCGCGCCGACGACGAAGCCGTCGGCCGTCACGAGCGGCGCCGATGCGAAGAAGCGGACGCCGCGCCGCGCGATCGCCGGATACGCCGCGAGGACGGGATGCGCGCGCGCGTCGTCGGCGACGAAGACCCCCGGTTCGTTCATCGCGAAGACGACGAGCGGCCGGTCCGATTCCGCGGTCAGGAGCGGCTCGCCGAAACTTGCGATCGACCATTGGCGCACCGCGTCGACGACGCTCGCGAAGGCGCACGGCGCGCGGCACGCCTGGGCCACGCGCTCGACGATCCCGTCGAGACCAGGCACGGGCCCGCGATCGAGCAGCCCGAGCCGGCGGACCGCCTCGAGGCGCGCGCCTTCGGAGCGGTCCTCGGGCGCGCGGTTTCCCGGAATTTCGGCCATGTCGCTGTCATCGGCCGAACTGGTCGGCGAAGCGACCGTGAGCGACGTTACCATCCCGCGACGGAGCGGTCAGCCGTACAGGAGATACGGTGCGCGGGCCGCTTCGAAGGCGCGCGTCGCTGCCGTCCAGCGGCCGAGGATGGCATCAGCGTCGAGGCCGCCGGCGAGCCCGCGCCGCAGCGAGTCCGTCCCCCAGTCGCGGTCGATCGTCGCGCTCTCGAGCGAGAGCCGCGCTGGGTCGAGCCGATGGACGGCGACGAGCAGCTCGACCGCGGTCCGAACCGCGCGGAATGCCGTGAGGTCGCCGAGCACGAGCTCGACGCCCGTGAGCTCCTTGCCCGCGTAGAAGCCGTAGAGCGGCGACCACGCCGCCGGCCGGAAGCGCACGCCCGGCACGTCCCGCCGCCGCAGCGCCGCGGCGAGGGCGTAGCCGTCGAGGCCGAAGGCGCCTGCGTAGAAGAACGGCGCCGTGAAGCCCGTGGCGTTGTTGAGCCCGGCGGCGCCGACAAGTCCCGTGGCGGGATAGACGAACGTCGTTTGCCACGTCGGGATGTTCGGCGAGCTCGGCACCCACGCGAGCCCCGTCGCGGGCCAGAGCATGCGGCGCGTCCAGCCGCGCATCGCGATCACGCGCAGGTCGCAGTTCAGGCCGAAGCGGCCCGCGTAGAACCTCGCGAGCTCGCCCATCGTCATGCCGTGGCGGATCGGGATGGGGTAGAGCCCGATGAACGACGCGAAGCGCGGCTCGAGCACCGGGCCCTCGACGATCGCGCCGCCGAGGGGATTGGGCCGGTCGAGCACCCAGACGCTCTTGCCGGTCGCCTTCGCCGCCGCCATCACCTCGGCGAGCGTCGAGATGTACGTGTAGGTCCGGTCGCCGACGTCCTGGATGTCGAAGAGCAGGACGTCGACGTTTGCGAGCATCTCCGCCGTCGGCCGGCGCGTTGCGCCGTAGAGGCTGTAGACGGGCAGACCCGAGCGCGGATCGGCGTACGACGGCACGTACGCGCCGGCGGGGCGGTCGCCGCGCAGACCGTGCTCGGGCGAGTAGAGCGCGCGTAGCGCGATCGCGGGATTGCGCCGCACGGCGTCGACGATGCTCTCGAGGTCCGACGTGACGCCCGTCTGGTTCGTGACGATCCCGACCCGCCGGCCGCGGAGCTCGCGCCAGGTCTCGCTCGTGAAGACGTCGTCGCCGAGGACGACGGGCTCGCCGCCCGCGTCGCGCGCCTGCGGCAACTGCGCGGCCGCGCGGGGGGCGAGGGCCGCCGCGCCGAGCGAGGCCGCGGCGCCCGTGAGAAACGTCGAGCGCGTCGGCCTCACGCGGCGGGAGTACCGGCCTGGTCGGCGACGACCTTTGCGAGCGCCGACCAGTCGAGATCACCGTAGCCGCTCGCGAGCGCCGCGAGGAACCGGTCGCGAATGATGCTACCGAAAGGCATCGGCACGGCGAGCGTCTCTGCCGCCTCGAGCGCGAGGCGATTGTCCTTGAGCCCGAGCGGCAGGCCGAAGCCCGCGGGCGAGAAGGTGCCCTCGACGATGAGCTTCCCGTACGTGCGGTAGACGGGCGCGTCGAAAAGCGTCTCGGTGAAGAGCTCGAGGAGATCCGAACGGGCGATGCCCGCCTTCGCGCCGAGCGTCAGCGCCTCGCCGAGCGATTCGATAACGCACGTGATCAGGAAGTTTCCCGCGAGCTTCGCGAGGTTCGCGTCCGCGGGCCGCGCGCCGATGCGGAACGTCCGCCGGCCGATCGCCTCGAAGACGGGCGCCGCGCGTTCGACGAGCGCGTCGTCGCCGCTCGTGACGATCGCGAGCTTCGCGGCGGCCGCGGCATCGGGCCGCCCGAAGACGGGCGCGGCGAGATAGTGCTTCCCCGCCGCGTCGTATTCGGCTGCGAAGCGCTCCGCGGTCGCGACGCCGAGCGTGCTGCACGAGACGTGCAGGCCGCCCGCCGGAAGCCCGGCGAGGATGCCGTCGTCGCCGTGCGTGACGGCATCGACGGCGGCGTCGTTCGCGAGCATCGAAACGACGAGCCCGCACGCTGCCGCCTCGCGGGCCGTCCCCGCGACCGTCGCGCCCTGTTCGCCGAGATCGCGTGCCGGCTCCGGACTGCGATTCCAGACCGTGAGCTTCGCGCCCGCGCGCAGGAGGCAGCGCGCCATCGCGCTCCCCATCGAACCGAGCCCGACGAACCCGACCGCGAGTCCCGATGCCGAACGTGCCATGCACGCGCGCTTCGCCTTCCGCGAACGTCCTCCGGCCGCACCCGCCACCTCGCCGTCGCGGTGATGCCCGCCACCGAGGAAACAAACGCTTGTTGCGGATCGTCCTCGATGCATCCGTAGCGCGCGCTGCCGTCTTGCCGGACGAGCGCTCGGTATACGCCCGTGCCGCGATGGAGAGAGCGATCACGGGTGAGCTCATCGTACCCGCGCTTTGGATGTACGAGGTTGAGAATGGCCTTTTGATGGCGATGCGTCGTGATCGCATCGATTTGACACCAAGACGCCTCGGTCGAGATCTCGAGCTCGCGCAAGCCTACGGCCTCACCGTGGACGATGCGAGCTCTATCGGCGTCGCGCTCGACTCCGGGACACAGCTCGCCTCATTCGATACGACATTGCTGCGGGCCGCACGCGCGGCGAGGGTCTCGATCTTCGAAGGTCCTTGAACGATCAGGCGAACGCGGCGACGACCGTTCGGGCGACCGCCGCGAGCGCTGCGTTACTCCCCGCCGCCGAGAGCATCGAGCCGGTGAGATACGCGGTGACGAGGATCGGTCGGCGACGAGGCGGCCGCAGGATTGCGATGTCGTTCCGGGTGTTGCTGTCGCCGGTCGCGTTGCCGGGACCGCCCGCGCCCGTCTTGTCGCCCGCCTGCCACGTTCGGGGAAGACCGGCGCGTAGCGCCATGCGGCCGGTTCTGCAGGCGGCGAGCCAACCGGTGAGCTCCGCGCGCGATCCTCGCGAGAGCGCGGGCCCGAGCAGCATTGCCCGGAGATCGTCCGCCATCGCCTGAGGCGTCGTCGTATCGCGCGGGTCGCCCGGGAGCGCGCCATTGAGCGTCGGCTCGGTGCGATCGAGCCGCGTCGCCGTATCGCCGAGCGAGCGCGCAAATGCGGTCACGCTGGCCGGGCCACCGACCGTCGCGAGCAGCAGATTCGCCGCCGTATTATCGCTGACTTCGATCGCCGCAGCGCACAGCGCTCGGACGGTCATGAAGCCGTGTCGAACGTTCGCGCGGGTCACGGGTGCGTACGCGAGCAAAACGTTTGGTCCGTAGGCGACGCGGCGATCGAGATGCTCGGTCCCCGCGTCGACGCGGCGGAGCACGGCGCCGACGAGCAGCGCCTTGAACGTGCTGCACATCGGGAATCGCTCGCGCGGGCGGTAGGCGAGCGTTCGGCCGTCGCCCGTATCGACTGCGAACACGCCGAGCCGGCCGCCGCTCTGCGATTCGATCGCCCGCAGCCGCATGATTGCGGAATCATTGCCCGGTGCCGGCGATACCGCGATCGCGGCGAGCGTCTCGAAGATGAAGCACGAGCGGAGCACGCTAGACGAAGTCGGGCCGCGTGTCGGGCGGAACGAGACCCGCGGCGTCGGCGCGTTCGAAGAGCGCCCCGATCGCGGCGATGCCGTCGTCGCCGAGATCGTCGGAATAGTCGTTGACGTAGAGCGCAATGTGCGCCGCCATCACGGCGGGGTCCATCTCGAAGGCGTGCTCGCGAACGTACGGCGCGACCGCGGCGGGGTTTGCGTACGCGAAGGCGAGGCTGCGCCGGATCGTCGCGTCGATCGCGCGCGCGGCCGCATCGCCCAGATCGCGCCGTGCGAGGATGGCGCCGAGCGGGATCGGCCGGCCCGTGGTCGATTCCCACCACGCGCCGAGATCGCCGAGCGACGCGAGCCCGGCCGCGGCGTATGTGAACCGCGACTCGTGGATGATGAGCCCGGCGTCGACTTCGCGCGCGGCGACGGCGTCGACGATCCGGTCGAACCGCATGACGACCGCGTCGACCGGGCGCCCGAGCGCGAGCCGCAGCAGGAGGTACGCCGTCGTGAGCTCGCCCGGGATCGCGATGCGCGCGCCGGCCGGCAGCGCCTCGAGCGTTCCGACGCGCCGGGCAAACTCGGGCGTCGCGATGACGAGCGGTCCGCAGCCGCGGCCGAGTGCGCCGCCGGCGCGTAAGATGCGGTAATCCTGAAGTACATACGGGATCGCGCCGTAGCTGACTTTCGTCAGGGCGTGCCGCGCTTCGCGCGCCGCGAGATTGAGCGCCTCGACGTCGTCGAGCACGACGTCGACCGGCGGCGCGTCCGGCATGAGCGCTCGCGTCCACGCCGCGAAGATGAACGTGTCGTTCGGGCAGGGCGAATAGGCGAGGGAGAGCGCGCTCATCGGAGCGTCGTTCCCAGTGCCCGCAGCAGCGACTCGAGCGCGGCGACCGCCGCGGCCGAGCCCGCGCGGAAATCCCAGCCCGCCGTTTCGCGCGGCCCAATGAGATTGGAGATGCCGCGCACCTCGGCGGCCGCGACGCCGCCGCGCTCCGCGGCGCGCAGGACGGCGAAGCCCTCCATCGACTCGACCGCCGCACTCGGGACGCGGGCGGCGAGGGCGGTCGCCGTCGCGGCGTCGGTCGTGACGGTCGCCCGCGTGAGCGCCCCTGCGACGCGCAGCCCGGCGCCGCGCGCCAGCGCGACGAGGCCGGGATCGGCGAGCGCGCGGCTAGCAAGCGCGGCGCCGCCGGGCAGCGCGAGCGGCGAGCCGTCCTCGCGGCCGAGATCGACGAGCGTCTCCGCGTCGATCGCGAGCGCGTCGCCGACGCGCGCGCGGCCGGCGAAGCCGCCGCCGATCCCGGCCGAGATTGCGAGCGCGACGCCGCCGCGCGCGAGCGCCGTCGCGGTTGCCGTCGCCGCTTCCACAGGGCCGACGCCCGTCGCGAGCACCGTGACGCCGGGCGGCGGCTCGAAGCCGCCGAGTTCTTCGCGCAGCGCGCACACGACGAGAACGGCGCTCAACGAACGCCGATGAACTTATGCGTTTGGAGCCCGAGCCGCAGGCGCGAGGGATCGGCCTGCGCGGCCGCCATCGCGAGTGCGACGTTCGTCGGCTTGTTGCTCTCGGGCTGCAGGTACGTCGGCCGCGGCCGGGCCGCGAACGCCGGCAACCATTCCAGCGGCACGCGGCCGTCGACGATGAGCTTGACCTCGTTCGCGCGCGCCGCCATCGTCGGATCGAGCCGTTCCTTGGGCGAGACGGTGAGCCACACGTCGTCGGGGAGCGCGACCGGGATGCTGCCGTTGGATTCGATGTGAACGCGACGGCCGTCGGCGCGCAGGGCCTCGATGAGCGCGGAAGTCTCGGCTTGCGCGAGCGGCTCGCCGCCGGTGAGCACGACCATCGGACAGTCGCCGCCGAGCTCGTGCACGCGTGCGACGATCTCCGCGACGCTCGCGAACGCGCGCAATGCATAGTCGGTGTCGCAGAAGCGGCAGTTCAGATTGCAGCCGGCGAGCCGGACGAAGACCGCGGGCGTCCCCGTCCATGTGCCCTCGCCCTGGACGCTGTAGAACGTCTCAGCGAGCCCGAGCATCGGCCTCGCGCACGACCGCGCATGCGGTCTCCGTCTCCCAGAGCACGATCTCGCGCAGCGCGGGCAAACTCGGCGCGAGCGCGTCCCAGATCCAGAGCGCGATGAGCTCGGCCGTCGGGTTCGCGATCCGCTCGTTGAGCGACGTATGATCGAGCGGCTCGATCACGTGCGCGCGTACCGTGTCGCTGAGCTCGTCGAAATCGATCACCATGCCCGTCGCCGGTCCTTCGGTATGGAGCCGCCCGGCGACGGCGACGTCGAGGCGATACGAATGGCCGTGGAGCCGGGCACATTTTCCGGCGTGATGCGGCAACACGTGCGCCGCTTCGAAGCGGAAGCGTTTTCTGATCTCCACGTCATTCCCGGATTCGCGTTCGACGGCGCGAATCCGCGCCGGGCGGCGTATGGCGTCGTGCGCGTGCTGAGGCCCCGTTGTACGCTGGCGAGTTGTTGATCTGCGACGAGCTGATGAAGATGTCGCCGCCGGCCGGATCCTGCGAGCACGTGTCGGGCCACGGCAGGCGCCGATCGACGACGACGCGCTCGAGCCGGCGTCTGGGTGTGAGTCGCGTGACGGCATCGTGCGTGATGTGGCTGAGATAGATGTCGCCGCTCGATCGCGGTGACCGGCTTGTCGTCGAGATACGCGCCGTCGGGCGAGAGCGCGATGCTGTCGGCGTTGCGCTGCGGCGGCTCGCCGTTCCGCAGAAGGCGCTTGCCGTCGACGACCACTTGCACGCCGGGCGCGACCTTGACCGTTGCCGCGGTCACGGTCTTGCCGTCCCAGCGATTCCACGCGGGGTTCGGCTACGGCTTCGCCCTGCCGTCGGGCGACGACCGCGTTGAGGTACGGCCCGAACGCGACACGCTGATTCCGTGTGCTGGAAGTTTCCGTTCGCATACACCCGATGCAGCGCGGGGCCGTCGGCGCGCGCCGACACGGCGGAAGTTATGTCAGCGGGGTCGTCGGGCCCATCGCCTCGAGCGTCGCGCGCAGCGTGCGCAGGAAGCCGTTGGCGACCGTGCCGTCGAGCACGCGGTGATCGACGGAGAGGCAGACGTTCATCATCCGGCGGATTGCGATCGCATCGCCCGCGATGACGACCGGCCGCTTGACGACCGCCTCCATCGTGACGATCGCGGCCTGGCCGTCGTGAATGATCGGCGCGGAGAGGACGGAGCCGTTCGCGCCGTTGTTGTTGACCGTGAACGTGCCACCGGCGAGGTCGTCGGCGCCGAGGCTGCCGGTCCGCGCGGCGGTCACGAGCCGGCCGATCTCGAGCGCGAGTCCGGAGATCGAGCGGGTATCGGCGGCGCGAACGACCGGGACGACGAGTGCGTCCGGCAGGCCGATCGCGATCCCGATGTCGTAGCGCGCGTGCGTTTCGATTTCGCCGTCGCGAAACGCCGCGTTGACGAGCGGATGCGCGCGCAGCGCGGCAACGACCGCGTGCACGAAGAACGGGAGTAGCGTGAGCTTCGCGCCGCGCTCGCGGAAGAAGCGCTCTTTGTCGAGTTCGCGCTTCGCGTCGAGCTGCGTGACGTCGACCTCGACCGAGGTCCACGCGTGCGGCGCATTTGCGAGCGAGTCGCTCATGCGCTGCGCGATCAGTCGCCGCGCCGGTGAGAGCGCGACCCGGGTGCCGGCGAGGGCATCCGCGTACGTCGACTTGCCCGGCGGCACGAGCGCGGGCGGCGGCACGAGCGGCACGAACGCTGGCGCGGGCGTGGGCTGCGCGGGCGGCGCCGCGGCCGCGACGTCGTTGAGCGAGACGCGGCCGTTCGCGCCCGTTCCGGCGAGCGCCGCGGCATCGATGCCGCGCTCGCGGGCGAGCCGGCGGGCGGCGGGCGAGAGCTTCGCGGCGGTCGCGGCGGTCGCGGCGGTGGGTGGTGCCACTGTCGGTTCGGGCGCCGCGATCGGTGGCGCCGCGTGGGTGGCGACCTCGATGACGACTTCTTGAATGATCGCGATCGTGCCGCCGATCGGGACGATCTCGCCCTCGCGCGCGACGATCTCGAGCAGCACGCCGCTCACCGGCGACGGCACCTCGGCGTTGACCTTATCCGTCGACACCTCGACGAAGGGCTCGTATTTATCGATCCGCTCGCCGACGGCTTTGAGCCACTGGGCGACGGTCCCCTCGGTGACGGTCTCGCCGAGTTGGGGCATCGTGATCGTCGTCGGCATCGAGCTATCCTGACTGCTAGAAACGCGCGAGGGTCCGCATCGCCTCGGCGATCGCGTCGGTCGAGACCAGATATGCTTCTTCGAGGGGCGGCGCGTAGCCCATGGCCGGGACGTCGGGCCCGCAGAGCCGCGCGATCGGCGCGTCGAGATCGAAGAGCGCCTCCTCGGCGATCATCGCGGCGATCTCGGCGCCCACGCCACCAAACTTATGATCCTCGTGAACGATGAGGACGCGGTGCGTCGTGCGGACGCTCGCGAGGATCGTCGTGCGATCCAGCGGGCGGATCGAGCGCAGATCGATCACTTCGATCGCGATGCCCTCGGCCGCGAGCCGCCGCGCCGCCTCGAGCGCCTGATGCACGCAGTAGCCGTACGTCACGACCGTTGCGCGATCGCCCGGATGCACGACGTTCGCCGCGCCGATCGGCACGACGTGGCGCCCCGCCGGCACCGCGCCGCGGATCGAGCGATAGGTGCGCTTGTGCTCGAGGAAGAGCACCGGGTCGGGATCGTCGAGGGCCGCGTTGAGGAGCCCGGCGGCGTCGGCGGGAAACGCGGGCACGACGATCTTGAGGCCGGGCACGTGGTAGAAGAACGCCTCGACGGACATTGAGTGCGTGAGCGCCCCGCGGACGCCGCCGCCGTAGGGCGCGCGAATCACGAGCGGCACCGTCCAGTCGCCATCGCTACGGTACCGTACCTTCGCCGCCTCGCCGACGATCTGCGTGAACGCGGGCAGGATGAAGTCGGCAAACTGGATTTCGGCGACGGGCCGCAGATCCTCGAGCGCCATCCCGATCGCCACGCCGACGATCGCGGCTTCCGAGAGCGGCGTATCGATGACGCGGCGCGCGCCGAATTCCTCGAGGAAGCCCTTGGTGAGCAGGAAGACGTTCCCGCGCTTGGCGACGTCCTCGCCGAGGACGACGACGCGCTCGTCGTCGCGCAACGCCGCGTGCAGCGTGCGCCGGACCGCCTCGAGCAGCGTGATCTCGAGCGGGTCCGCCGCGATCATCGCCACGGCTCGTGCGGTCCGGCGTAGACGTTGCGCGTGAGGTCGCGCGCGGTCGGCAGCGCCTCGAGCTCTGCACGGTCGGTCGCGTCGTCGACCGTCGCCATCACCTCGGCGCGCAACGCCGCGAGCGCGCCGTCATCGATGAGCTCCGCTCCGCGCAGCGTCGCCTCGAAACGCGGCACCGGATCTCGGTGCCGTTCGGCCGCGACGTCCTCGCGCGAGCGGTACGTGCGGTCGTCGTCGTCGGTCGTATGCGCGAGGAAGCGGTAGCACGTCGCTTCGACGAGGGTCGGGCCGCCGCCGTCGCGCGCGAGCCGGAGCGCGTCGCCGACCGTCGCGTACACCGCGAGCGGGTCGGAGCCGTCGACGGTGACGCCGGGCATGCCGTAGGCGATCGCCTTCGCGGCGATGCTCGGCTGCCGCGTCTGCAGCGCGAGCGGCGTCGAGATCGCCCAGCCGTTGTTCTCGCAGAGGAAGACGATCGGTAGCGCGTGGACGGCGGCGTAGTTCATCGCCTCGTGCCATTCGCCCGAGCTGGTCGCGCCATCGCCAAAGCTGCAGAGGACCGCGCGGCCGTGCTCGCAGCGATACACGAATGCCGCTGCAACGCCGACCGCGTGCGCGCAGTGCGCGGCGATGATCGAGGTGATGGCGTGGATGCCGAGCGCGCGATCGGAGTAGTGGTTCGGGAATTGTCGGCCGCTCGAGACGTCGGTCGTCCGCGCGAACATCGAACGCAGCACGGCGATGGGCTCGAGGCCGATCGCCAGGCACAGTCCCATGTCTCGGTAATAGCCGAAGAACGCATCGCGACCGCGCGCGAACGCGAGGCCCGCTCCGGCGTGGATGCCCTCGTGGCCCTCGCTGCCGGTGGCGAACGGGATCTTGCCCTGGCGATTGAGCTGAAAGCCGCGTGTGTCGAGCGCCCGCTCGAGCAGCATTGACCGCAGCAGCGCGCGGAGCGCCGCGTCGTCGAGCCCGAAGCGCTCCAAGGGGCGCGTCGCGGGCGCGGTTTCAGCCATTCGACTCCTTATAGAACGCAGGTCGGTTCCTCCCCCGCTCTGTCCGCAAGAAGGCTTTCGCCACGGATGCGGCCGACTCGGCACGATGCCCGCCGCCGCCGTCCCCTTCGACGATCTCAGCCGCGATCGCCGCCACCTCCACCGCGAGCCCGAGCTCTCGCTCCTCGAGCGCGACACCGCGGCCTACCTGCAGGCCGCGCTCGAGCCGCTCGGGTTTGACGATCTGCGGACGGGCATCGGCGGCACGGGGCTGCTCGCAACGCTGCGCGGCGGCCGGCCCGGGCCCGTGACGCTCTTGCGCGCGGACATGGACGCGCTGCCGATCGTGGAGCAGAATGAAGCCGAGTACGTGTCGCGGCGCTCGGGCGTGATGCACGCCTGCGGCCACGACGGCCATATGGCGGTCCTGCTTGCCGCGGCGCGCGAGCTCGTCGCCCGTCGCAACGAGGTGCCGGGAACGCTCGTGCTGTGCTTCCAGCCGGGCGAAGAGGGCAGCGCGGGCAACCGGCTGATGATCGAGGACGGCGCGCTCGAGGATCCGCACGTCGACCGGACCTTCGCGCTGCATCTCTACAGCGGGCTCGACGTCGGGAAGATCGGCGTTCGCGACGGCGCGTTCTTCGCCTCGGCGGACGAGTTCACGCTCAGGGTGCGCGGCATCGGCGGTCACGGCGGCATGCCGGACCTCGCGATCGATCCCGTCGTCGCGGGCGCGCACCTCGTCACGATGCTGCAGACCATCGTGAGTCGCGAGGTCGCGCCGAAGGTTCCGGCGGTCTTCACGGTCGGAGCCTTCAACGCCGGCACGACGTTCAACGTGATCCCGACCGAGGCGACGCTCAAGGGCACGGTGCGCTGCTTCGATGCGGACGTGCGCGCGGCGATGCCGCAGCGACTCGAGCGTATCGCGCGGGGTCTCGGCGAGGCGATGCGCGTCGAGTTCGATCTCCACTATCACTGGTCGTATCCGCCGACGGTCAACGACCGTACGATCAACGACGTCGTGCGTGAGGTCGGCCGCGCGACGCTCGGCGACGAGAACGTCGTCGAGCACGACCTCGTCATGTGGGCCGAGGACATGTCGTTCATGCAGGAGCAACGGCCGGGCGCGTACTTCATCGTCGGTTCGCGCGGCGGTGAGGCGACCGCGCACCCGCATCACAGCGCGAAGTTCGACATCGACGAGCGAGCGCTCGAGGTCGGCTACCGGATGATGGTCGCGCTCGGGCTGCGCGGATAGGCCGCGCGCGTGACTTCTTACGAGTACCGGATCGTCGACGTCTTCACGGAGGTCGCCTTCGAGGGGAACGCGCTCGCCGTGGTGCTGGGCGCGGACGATCTCGACGCGGCGACCATGCAGCGCGTCGCGCGCGAATTCAATCTCTCCGAGACCGTCTTCATCCTCTCGCCGGCGCGCGACGATTGCGCCGTCCGCTTCCGTATCTTCACGCCCGCAAGCGAGCTCGCATTCGCGGGGCATCCGACGATCGGCGGCGCGTTCGTCGTCCGAGACGTCGGACTCGTCACGGCCGACCTCGATTGCTTCGTCATCGACGAAGGCATCGGGGGCGTTCCGGTGCGTGTCGATCGCTACGCCGAACGGATCTGGCTCACGACGCCGCCGATCGCGTTCGGACCGACGCTGGAATATCGGATGTGTGCGCCGAATGCAGCGTGCCAATGCGGGCTCGGTCGGGATCTTCGTCTTCGCGCCGACGGCCGAGGGGGCGTATGCGCGGATGTTCGCCTTCGAGCACGGCATCGTCGAGGATCCCGCGACGGGGAGCGCCACGGGTCCGCTCGCTGCCTACATGATGCGCTACGGCCTCTGCGCGAAGGCGGACGGGACGCGCTTCGTGAGCGAGCAGGGCACGGCGATGGGTCGCCGCAGCCGGCTGCACGTTCATATCCGCGGCGAATCGGGTTCGCGGGGATCGATGTCGGCGGGAGCGTCGTCGCCGTCGCGCGCGGTGAGCTCGCCCTTGCGCACGGCTGAGGGCGATTCGCTTTCGTCGCCGTCGGTACGAGCGTGGCCGTCGGGCGAGATGCCCGGCGAGCTCGTCTCGCCGCAGCGGCCGGACGGCCTGGGACGCGGCAGTCGGTCGCACGAAGAAACTTGTAACTCGCGTTTCCGGTATCGCGAGAAGATTGTTTCTACGGTAGGGACGTGCGCCGCTCCCCGAAAGTCCGACTCGAGGCGCTTCGTGGGTAGTCCGCGACGCGAGGAGGACCCGCATGACCACGACGATATCACCGCCGACGCGTGAAGAGAGCCTCGCGCGGCTCGGGCCGACGCCGTCGCTCGCACGGGCGATCGCCGTCTCGAAGGCGCTCGCGGCGTCCGCCGGGGATGCAAGAATCGTCCGGTACGCGATCTTGCGCAACGTTACGCTCGAACCCGGCATCGTGCCCGGCATCCGCATCGCGGCTGCCGAAGCCGGCTTCGACGCCGATGCCGAGCTCGGGGAGTTCGATGCGGCGCAGCCCGAAGCGCTCGATGCGAACAGCGTCGCGTACCGAGACGGCACGGACGTCGTCGTCGTCGCGCTGCAGCTGCGAACGCTCGTACCCGATCTCGCGCTCGCGTTCGCCTCGCTCTCGCCGGAGCGCGCGGCCGAGCTCGAGGAGTCGGCGCTCTCGCGCGTTGTCGAGATCGCGCGGACGATCCGGGCGCGTTCGAGCGCGGCGATCGTCGTGCACGGGTTCGAGATCTCGTTCCGGCCGGCACTGGGATTCCTCGACGCCGCGGGCGGCCGAGGCCAGCGTGCGATGCTCGCGCGCCTCAACCTCCGCCTCGGCGAGGCGATCGGGGCGATCTCCAATGCGTTCGTGATCGATATCGAGCGGCACGTCGCGATGCTCGGCTACGCGGCGGCGATTGACGATCGCTACTGGCACATCGGACGCGCGCCGTATACCTTCGCGCTCGAACGCTCGCTCGCGCGCGATTACGTCGCGATCGGCCGTGCGCTCGTCGGCAAGCAGAAGAAGTGCCTCGTGCTCGACTGCGACAATACGCTCTGGGGCGGCGTGATCGGCGAGGACGGCCTCGAGGGGATTGCGCTTGGACCGAACCACCCGGGGTCGTCCTTCCTCGAGTTCCAGGCGGCCGCGCTCGACCTCTATCATCGCGGCATCCTGCTCGCCCTGGCCTCGAAGAACAACGACGCCGACGCGATGGAAGTCTTTGAGAAGCACCCGTCGTCGCTTCTGAAGCCGGAGCACTTCGTCACGCGCCAAGTGAACTGGAACGATAAGGCATCGAACCTTCGCGCGATCGCGCAGACGCTCAACATCGGACTCGACAGCCTCGTCTTCGCCGACGACAATCCCGTGGAATGCGCGCTCGTGCGGGAGCGCTTGCCGTCCGTCGAAGTGCTCGAGCTCTCGGGCGATCCCAGCGGTGCCGCTCGCAAACTTCGCGAGCTCACGTCGTTCGACACGCTGGGCCTCAGCGACGAGGACCGCCGCCGCAGCGAAATGTATCGCGCCGAAGCGGCGCGCACCGAGCTCGCCGCCTCGGCGGGCTCCATGGAAGACTACCTCGCCTCGCTCGACATGACGATCGAGATCGAGCGTGCGGACGCCTTCGCGGTCCCCCGCATCGCGCAGCTCACGCAAAAGACCAATCAGTTCAACCTCACGACGCGCCGATACGGCGTCCCCGCCATCGAAGAAATGTCGGCGTCGCCCGCATGGGACGTCTACTACGCGCGAGTCACCGACAAATTCTCCGATTCGGGCATCGTCGCGGTGGCGCTCCTCGAGCGGACCGATGCCGCGACGCTGCGGCTCGACACGTTGCTGATGAGCTGCCGCGTGATCGCGCGCGGCGTCGAGACGGCGTTCCTACGAGCGATCGTCGCGGACGCCGCCGCGGCGGGCGTCACGAAGGTCGATGCGGAGTTTATTCCGACCCCAAAGAACGACTTGGCGAAAGCGTTTCTCGGTGAGAACGGCTTCGAACGGCGCGCCGATGGGCACTTCGAACTCGACGTCGCGACTGCCGACGTCGCCCTGCCGGCGTGGTTCCGCCGCACTGCCCGCAACGAGGAATGATCATGAGTACCCTGGACGCGCGACTGCGCGAAACCTTCGCCGACGTCTTCGAGACCGACGTCGCTTCGATCCCCGACGACATCAGCGTCGAGAATTCGACCGCATGGGATTCGATGCGCGCGATCGTTCTCGCGAGCACGATCGAGAGCGAGTACGGCGTCGAGTTCTCCGACGAGGAGCTCGTGAAACTCAACAGCTACCAACGCATCCGCAAGAGTCTCGTCGACAAGGGCGTCTCCTAGCTCCGGTCGGCTTACGGTGTGAGGTCGACGTCGGCGTACAGGTCGTCGAACGTCAGCGTGATCCCGTCCAGTGACGCGAGATCGATCGTGCCGGCGTCGGCATCGTGCACGAGTTCCCACGTGCCGCGCTCGGTTCGCCGAAACACCTCGACATGCTGCCGCGTGCCGTCGACGAGAACGTACTCTTCGAGCGTCGCGATCGTTCGATAGGCTGCGAACTTTTCGCCGCGATCATCGGCGGCGGTGCTCGGAGAGAGCACCTCGACGATGAGTTTCGGGAAGCGCTGCACGAGCCGTTCGCCGCGGTCGCGCGCGTCGCACGTGACGAATGCGTCCGGATACGTGATGCGGCGCGCATCCGTGCCGATCGCGAGCTTCACGTCCGTTGTGAAGAAGCGACATGTCCCCCCGCGTAATCCCGGCCGCAGCAGTACCGTCAGATTCGCGACGATTGTGCCGTGCGCGACGCTCGCGCCGGCCATCGCGAACGCTTCCCCCCAAACCAGCTGGTAGCGCTCGCGTTGCGTCTGATCCCAAGCCAAGAACGTCTCGGCAGAGAATCGCGTCGTCGGCTGCAGCATCGTCGCACCTCGTTCTCATCGGATTCGGGCTCGACGAGGGCCGGCCTTGCCGGATCACGTGCCTGCGCCGCCGGCGCCCACATGGAGAACGTATTTGAAGACGAGGCGCTGCAGTGTGCGGTACGAGCCCGGGCTGCCGTACTCGAGGTAGAGCCGGTTTTGATTGCGATAGCGCTTCTGATACGAGACCGCGAGGTCGGTGCCGGGTAACGCGAAGCCGCCGGTGCCCGAGATCGTCCGGAGCGAAAGCGCGAGCGTGCCGTTATAGCCGACGGTGCGCGAGAGCGAGAGCCGTCGCAGCCACTGAGAGTCCGCGATGCCGACGTACGGCCGCTCGCGCGTGCCGCCGTACTCGACCGTGACGCCGAGGCCGCCGCGCAGCGTACGCGTCGTCGTGGCGTCGAGCTGCTGCGTCCAGGCCGCCGCGATGCCGATCGGCGCGGTCGCGCACGGCAGGGGCGCCGTGAATCCCGGTGGCGGACAGCCGATCGCGAACGAACCCGCCGAATACGAGACGTCCGCCGAGTTCGGCGTACCGTCGGCATAGTTGAGTGCGAACGAGGACTGGTCGAACGCGAAGTTCTCGCCGCCCGCGTACGTCGGGTACCCGTCGTCCGCGTATGCGCGCAGCGCACTCGTGCCGGAGGACGCATTGACGACGAGCAAGTTCTTGAACGCGACGGAAAGGTTGACCGAGGCGTCGGCCTGGTGCGCGGCACCGCTGCGGTCGATCAAGCGGTCGGCTTCGGCACCGGCGGAAATCGTCTTGAGGAGGCTGCGCGCTGCGACCACGCCGTTGTATTGCACGAATACCGAGGGTCCGCGAACGTCGGCGAGGTTCGTGAAGCCGTCGATCGGGCCGTAGCGCGGTCCGACCTCGCGATAGATCGCGCCGTCTTGAAAGAGCCCGTGGTTGTTGATGAAGCCGACGTACGCGTCGCGACTATCGCGCGGCGATCCGGTTAAGGTGCCCGTCTCTTGCGTGAACGCGGCGATCGGCTCGAAGCCCGAATGCTGGTTCTGCACGTCGATCCCAAACCCGAGCGTCCGGTCGCGAATGCCCGGATGATCGGCATCGACGCCCTGCGCGGAAAGCGTGAGCGCTCGATCAGACGTGCGATAACGATAACCGAACGCGCGATCGTCGAAGCCGGCGCCATTGACGTCGAGTGCGCCGAGCGCAGCGTTCCCGATGGTCCCCTCGACTTGTAGCCGGCGTCGACGATGCCGAGCGACGGCGTATAGAACATCCGATAGCCCGCGTTGTTGATGCTGAAGTTTGGGACCGGCGTCAGGAATGACGACCCCTGCGCGAAGAAGGGCCGGTATTCGGTAAAAGACCGTTGGAATTCTTGCGGCGCGATCGTCGTCTGGTCGGCCTCGACGTTTGAGAAATCCGGCCCGAGCGCGCCGACGAACGCGAGCGTCCGCGTGACCGGCACGGTCGCGTCGAGCCCGACGTGGCGCACGGTCTCGCGCGAGAAGACGGTCGGCGTCGTCTCGAAGACGTTGCGATCGCCGCCCGTGCTCGCGAGGCCGTACACGTCGGCATACGGCGGCGGGCGCTTGGCACCACCGATGATGCGGAGATTCGCGAGCGTCGGCCAGCGCGAGGGATTGCAATACAGCGTCGCGGAGCCGTTTTGCTGGCAGTAGGCGTTCGCCGCCGGATCGTACGCCCAGGTCAGCAGGTCGCTCAGCGCCGCGATACGGCGCGAGAAGTCGACGCGCCAGCGCTGCGTCGCGCCGCCGGCGAGGCGCATGTCCGCGAGCGGAATCGTCATCAGGATCTCGTAGCCGTCCGGCGTCCGCGTCGCGACCGTCGACCACGGCGGCGCATAGCGCGAGGACTCCGACGAGTACTCGTACTTCGTGCCGAGCGGCGTCGCCGTGAACGCGTAGGTGCGCGAGCCGTTGCCGCTCGTATCCGCAGCGAAGCTTACCGAGTCGTCGAGCCCCGCGCCGACGTCGTCGGTGCGTTGCTGCGCGGTCACCGCCGCATCGCGCTGAAGCGCGACGAAGCCGACGTACACGTTCGTGTCGTCGTACACGAGTCGTGCCGTCGTTGCGAGGCCCGCGGCGGCGGGCGCCTCGGTCGTGAAGTTCGCGAAGCCGGTCGCGGCCACGGCGCCCGTCCAACCTGGGTCGGCCGGGTCCGCGCTCTTGGGTGCGACCGTCGTCTTCACGGCGTCGACGACCACGCGGGGCAGCACGGAGGCGGCCGCGGGACGAACGAGGAGGAAGCCGAGCCCGAACGCGAGCGCGGCCGACAACAAACGCACGTCGCACCTACGCGCGAACGAGCGACAAGTTTCCGATCGCCGCCACCCCGCCGCGAGCCCCGAGACGGAGCCATTCGTCGGCGCTGCGGCCCGCGCGTGAAAAGCGATTTCACGATGAGCAACTCCGTTCCGCGGCGAATAAGGAGCGGATTGCCACGCGTCGCGCGCGCGTCGGCGTTCACTTCAGCCCCGAGGCATACGGCCATCGCACATGACTTCGCGGCCATTCCCGCGCGCAGCGACGCGCCAGAAGAGCACGACGCCTGCGGCACGGGCTTCCTCGCCGACCTCGGCGGGGCGGCCTCGCACGAGCTCGTAAGGCTTGCGCTCGACGCGGTCGGCGCGATGGCGCATCGCGGCGCGCGCGCGGCCGACGGCCGGACGGGCGACGGCGCGGGCATCCTCTCCGAGACGCCGCGCAAGCTGCTCGCACGCGAGCTCGCGCGCCACGATCTGCGCTCGTCGGCGAGCCATCTCGCGGCGATCTGCGTCTTCTTGCCGCGCGAGCCCGACGCCGCCGCCGCCGCCCGCGCGATCATCGAGGCGCGCGTACATTCCGTCGACGTGACGCCGCTGCGCTGGCGCTCGCCCGGAACGCACGACGAGATCCTCGGCTTGCAGGCGCTTGCCACGCGGCCGGTGTTCGAGCAGCTGCTCGTGGACATGGGGCCGGGCAACGTCCGCGAGCGCATGCGGACCGCGGCGCGCATGATCGAGCGCGCGCTGCGCGAGTTCGGTCCGAGCGCGGCGCTGCTCTCGTGCTCGGCCACCTCGGTCGTCTACAAGGCGCTGCTCTCCTCCGACGAGCTCGGCGCCTATTTCGACGACTTGCGCGATCCGGCGTTCGCGTCGCGCTTCGCGCTCTTCCATCAGCGGTTTTCGACCAACTCCGCGCCCGCGTGGCGGCTCGTGCAGCCGTTCCGGCACATCGCGCACAACGGCGAGATCAACACGATCACGGGCAACCGCGCGTGGCTCGAGGCGCGCGGCATTAAGACGGCGCAGGGCGCGAGCGACTCGTACGACTTCAACACGGCGGTCGATGCGATGGTCGGTGCGGGCTATCGCGTCGACGAGGCCGTCGACATGCTGCTCGCCCCCGCGATCGACGAGCGCGACGCGCGGCTGCGCGCGTATTACGACGCGCACGTCCCGACGGTCGAGCCGTGGGACGGGCCGGCCGCGATGGTTTTCGCCGACGGCGACACGATCGGCGCCGCGCTCGATCGCACGGGCCTGCGGCCGCTACGCTGGTGCCGCACGGCAGCCAACAAGGTGCTCTGCGCCTCGGAGGCCGGCATCGTCGACTTCGGCGCGGATCCGATCGTCGCGCGCGGCCGGCTCGGGCCGGGCGGCCGCATCATCGTTCGCTTCGCCTCGGGCGAGGTCGTCACGACGGAGCAGTTCCGCACCGAGCGCCGCGACCGCGCCGATTTCCGCGCGGTCGTCCGCAGCTGGTCGCTGCCGCTCGCGGACGCCGTCGCGAGCGGCCACGCCGGAACGAACGCGCAACTGCACCGCTTCGGCGCCACGCGCGAGGAGCTCAAGGACGTGGTCGGCGTGCTTGCGGCCGCGCAGGAGCCGACCTCGTCGATGGGCGACGATGCGGCGCTCGCGTTCTTCGAGCGCCGCACGCCCGTCGCCGAATACCTGCGCGAACGTTTCGCACAGGTCACGAACCCGCCGATCGATCCGCTGCGCGAGGCGCTGGTCTTCGACCTGCGCGCGTGGGTTGGGTCCGGCACGACCAACGGCGACATTCCCGCAGCGGGTTCGATCGTCGGGCTGCAGAGCGCGATCCTCTCCGAGGTCGACTTCGACGCGCTGCGCTTCGACGCGCGGCTCGTGCAGCACGCGCTCCCGCTCTCGATCGAGGGCTCGACGCTGCGCGCGCGGCTGTCGGCGCTCTGCGACGACGCCGAGCGAGCGGTCTGCGAGGGCGCGACGCTGCTCGTGCTCGACGATCGCGCCGACGTCCCGAGCGTTCCCGCGATCCTCGCGGCGGGTGCGATCCATCAGCGGCTCGTCAAGCGCGGCTTGCGGATGCAGGCCTCGATCGCTGCGGCCGACGGCTACGCCCGCGACGCGCACGCCTGCGCCGCGCTCATGGGCGTCGGCGCGAACGTCGTGACGCCGTGGCTCGGCCTGCGCGCCGCCGGCGAGGCGGGCACGGGTGGCGCCTATCTCGTCGGCCTGCGCGCCGGCATGCTCAAGATCATGGCCAAGCTCGGCATCTGCACGCTGCGCTCGTACGTCGGTGCGCAGACCTTCGAATCGATCGGGCTGCACGGCGACGTGGTCGAAGCGTGCTTCCCGGGCGTGAAGGCGCACGCGCCGTCGGTTGGCTTCGCCGCGCTCGAGGACGACGTTCGCGTGTGGTTCGCGGCCTCGCGCACGGGCGACGCGCCGCTGCCGGACCGCGGCACGTTCCGCTATCGCCGCGAGGGCATCCGGCACGCCTTCGACCCGGTCGTCATCAAGGGGCTCCGGGCCACCGCCATGCATGGCGACTACGCCGCCTTCGAAGCGCTCAGCGACGCGATGGAGGCGCGCGACCCCGTCGCGCTGCGCGATCTGCTCGTGCCCGTCGCGCTGCGCGATCCGATCCCGCTCGCCGAGGTCGAGCCCGTTTCGGCGATCGTCGAGCGCTTCGCGACGGCGGCCATGTCGCTCGGCGCGCTCGCCCCCGAGGTCCATGCGACGATCGCCCGCGCAACCAATCGCATCGGCGCGAAGAGCAACTCCGGTGAGGGCGGGGAGCCCGCGGAACGCTACGACCGTACGGTCGATCGCGGCCGCAGCAAGATCAAGCAGGTCGCGTCCGGCCGCTTCGGGCTCGGCACGACATATCTCGCGAGCGCGGACGAGATCGAGATCAAGATGGCGCAGGGTTCCAAGCCCGGCGAAGGCGGCCAGATCCCCGCTCACAAGGTGACGGCGGAGATCGCCGAGTTGCGCGGCGCGCAGGCCGGCACGTCGCTGATCTCGCCGCCGCCGCACCACGACATCTACTCGATCGAGGATCTCGCCGAACTCATCTACGATCTGCGCCGGGCGGCGCCGCACGCGCGCATCGCGGTCAAGCTCGTCGCCCAGTCGGGGATCGGGTACGTCGCGAGCGGCGTCGCGAAGGCCGACGCCGAGGCGATTCACATCAGCGGCCACGACGGCGGCACGGGCGCCTCGCCGCTCTCGTCGATCAAGCACGCGGGCCTGCCGTGGGAGATCGGGCTCGTCGAGACCCACCACGCCCTGCTCGCCAACGGCCTGCGCTCGCGCGTCAAACTACGCGTCGACGGTGGCTTCAAGAGCGGCCGCGACGTCGTGATCGCGACGCTCCTCGGCGCCGACGAGTTCGGCTTCGGCAGCGCGCTGCTCGTCGCGCTCGGTTGCATCTACGCGCGCCAGTGCCATAAGAACACGTGTCCCGTCGGGATCGCGACCCAGGATCCGAAGTTGCGGGCGAAGTTCGCCGGGACGGACGACGAGGCGATCGCGTACCTCGAGTTCGTCGCGAACGACGTTCGGCGACGGCTCGCGGCGCTCGGCGCGCGGACGCTCGCCGAGCTCCATGGCCGCAGCGATCTGCTACGGCGGCGCCAGTTCGAGGACGAGCGGCTCCTCGAGATCGATCTCTCCGAGATCCTGCGGCTGCCCGAGGCACCGCAGGGCGCCGTTCGCACGCCCCCGGAGCCCGAGCATCTCGACGATCTCGTAGCGCGGCCCTGGGCCGCGACGCGCCAGGCGTGGCACGCCTCGCCTGAGCTCGCCATCGCGCCGAAAGACCGCGCGGTCGGCGCGCGGATTGCCCACGAGTTCGCGGCGCGGCGCGCCGCGGGCGAACCGACGGGCGCGCTCGCGGTGCGCTACCATGGCTCGGCGGGTCAGAGCTTCGGTGCGTTCCTGACGGACGGGATCTCGCTCGATCTCGCCGGCGATGCGAACGACTACGTCGGCAAGAGCATGGAGGGCGGCCGGATCGCCGTGCGCGGCTTCGCGAACTCGGCGCCCGGCGAGCCCGTCGTCGGCAACGCGTGCTTCTACGGCGCGCGCGGCGGGTCGGGCTTCATCCGCGGCGGCGCGGGCGAGCGCTTCGGCGTGCGCAACAGCGGCGCCGAGCTCGTCGCGGAGGGCACGGGCGATCACTGCTGTGAGTACATGACGCGCGGCATGGCCGCGATTCTCGGACCCGTCGGCACGAACGTCGCGAGCGGGATGAGCGGCGGCGTGCTCTATCTCGCCCCCGGCGGGCCGGTCGATGCGCGTGCGCACGGCCTCACGTTCGGACCTACCGAGTGCCGGGTCTCGGCAGTATCGCATGACGACGGCGATGCACCGGCGCTGCGGGCGCTGCTGGAACGCCACGTCGCGGCGACGGGCTCGCCGCGCGCGGCGGAGCTGCTCGCGGACTGGACGGCGGGCTGCCGGTCGTTCCTGCGCGTCGGCGAGCCGCCCGCCGGTCTCGGCGATCGGAGAGAGCGCGCGGCGGAGGCGGTCGCCTAGCGGCGGCCGCCGTCGACGGTCATCACCCAGCGGACGGCGCGGGCATACTGCTCGAGCTCGCGCGTCGCGCGACCCAGCGCGGCGAAGCTAGCGTCGTAAATGCCGCGCTTGCGGCGCGGATCGTCCTGGGCGTTGACGTAGCGCCGCGCCGCGTCGAGCTGGCCTTCGACGCGGTCCCAGTTCGCTTGCAGCGTCTCCTCGCTCGCATCGGGCAAACGATCGATGATCGGTGGCGCGATGGCGCGCGGATGACGCACCGTGTACTCGAGCCGCGCAAGAGTGTAGGCGCTCGTCGTCGTGATGAACGACCCGAGAAGCTGCACGAGTCGAACTTCCATGGCGCGCATTTTCCGTCCGTCCGAGATCCCTCCCACCACCGAACCGGTGATTTTTCGGGACGGGCCCGTGCGAGAACGGGCGTGACGAACGGCCGCGCCGAACGGTCCGAACGATCATGCAAGACAGGCCACGGCGGTACGTCATCATCGGTAACGGCTTCGCGGGCACGACGTGCGCGCAGGAGCTGCGCAAGGCCGACGCCGCGTGCTCGATCGTCCTCTTCGGTGACGAACCGTACACACTCTACAATCGGATCTCGCTGCCGCCGATGTTGCGGGGGCAGCTGCCGCAGGCGAAGGTGATGATGCGCGACGCCGCGTGGCACGAGAAGAACGCGATCGATCTGCGGCTCTCGACGCGCGTCGATCGCATCGACGTCGACGAGCGCGTGGCATACGCCGGCGGCGTCGCGTATCCATACGACGCGCTGCTCGTCGCGACGGGCGGCCGTCCCAATCGCAGCGAAGCGCCGGGCGTCGCCGGCGCGCACAACGTCTACAATTTTCAATATCTCGACGATACGATCGCGATCTCCAAGCAGATTGAGCAGTCCAAGACGGCGGTCGCGGTGGGCGGCTCGTTCATCGCCTACGAGCTCGCCGAAGCGTTCGCGGCGCGCGGGCTCGAGACGCACTGGATTCAGCGTGGCCCGCGCTTCCTGCGGCGGCTCCTCGACGAGATCGCGGGCGACATGGTCGACCGGGCCGCGCGCGAGGATGGCGTGCACGTTCACTACGGCGAGGAGATCGCAAGCATGACGCGCTCCAACGGCGCGGTGACCGGCGTCGTGACGACGGGCGGCGCGACGATCAGTGCGGACTGCGTCGCGGTCGGCCTCGGGCTCACCATGAACACCGAGGTCGTCACGGGGACGGGTATCGCCGTGAAGACGGGCATCGTCTGCGACGACCGGCTCGAGACGTCGGTGAAGGGCGTCTTCGCCGGCGGCGATGTTGCGGAGTTCTACGATCCCATCGCCGAGATGAACTACCGGATGGGCACGTGGAACAACGCGGGCGCGCACGGGAAGGTCGCGGCGATCAACATGGCCGGCGGCGACTCGCGCTATCACGACGTGCCCGAGTACTCCTCGAAGCTCTTCACGGGTCAGACGATCACGCAATTCGGTTTATCACCTGAATATCGCGGCGATCTCGAGATGGTCCGCAAGATCGATGCGGAGAAGGGCCACTATCGCGCGCTGTTCTTCCACGAGGAACGGCTCGCGGGCGCGGTGCTCATCGGTAAGGGAAATCGCGCGGGCAAGCGGCGCTATCTCGACGCCATCAAGGCGAAGACGCGCCATCCCGTCGCCGCTCGCGAGCCGATGCTCGACTGGGCGGCCGAATGAAGACCGCGCCGTCACCGACGCCGGCCGCTGGAGCGGACGCCGCGCTCGCGCGCGAGCTGCGCGCGGCGGTGGGCGACCGCTTCACGCTCACGGCGCCCGCCGATCTGCGCACCTACGAGTGCGACGGGCTCACCGGGACGCGGGTGCGGCCCGCGGCCGTCGTGCTTCCGGCCACGACGGACGAGGTCGGGGCCGCCGTGCGCATCGCGCGGCGGTATGGCCGGGCCGTCGTGCCGCGCGGCTCGGGCACCGGCCTCTCCGGCGGCGCCGTTCCCGTCGAGGGCTGCGTGCTCGTCGTGCTCACGCGCATGAACCGCATCGTTTCAGTCGATCTGCCAAACCTGCGGATGCGTGTCGGGCCGGGCGTCATCAACCTCGACGTCAGCCGCGCGCTCGCCGGCGACGGCTACTACTACGCGCCCGATCCGAGCTCGCAGACCGTCTGCTCGATCGGCGGCAACATCGCGGAGAACTCGGGCGGCGCGCACTGCCTCAAATACGGCTTCACCGTCAATCACGTCGTGGGCGCGACGGTCGTGCTCGCAGACGGCGAGATCGCCCGGCTCGGCGGCTACGCGACGGACCCGCTCGGCTACGACCTCATGGCGGTGCTCGTCGGCAGCGAGGGCATGCTCGGCATCGTCACCGAGGCCGTCATCCGCATCCTGCGGACGCCCGAGCTCACGCGGACGTTCTTTGCGACGTTCCCCTCGACGGACGAGGCGGGCGCCTGCGTCTCGGCAATCGTCGAGGCGGGCATCCTGCCGGCCGCCGTCGAGATGATGGACACCCTCGCGATCGAGGCGATCGTGAAGTCGACGGGCGTCGACTGGCCGCTCGACGTCGGGGCCGCGATCCTCATGGACGTCGACGGCACGCGGGCGGAGGTCGAGCACACGGCGGCGCAGGCGCTCGCGCTCGCGCGCGCCGCAGGCGCCATCGAGGTCCGCACCCCGACGAGCGCGGCGGAGCGCGCGCTCATGTGGAAGGGTCGCAAGGGCGCCTTTGCCGCCGTCGGCCGGATCAGCCCGAATTACTACGTCCAGGACGGTGTCGTCCCGCGCTCGCAGATCGCGCCGGTCCTGCGGGAGATCGCCGAGGCCGGCCGGTCGCGCGGCCTGCGCGTCGCGAACGTCTTTCACGCGGGCGACGGCAATCTGCACCCACTCGTGCTCTACGATGCGAAGATCCCGGGCCAGGAGCACGCCGCCGAAGAGGTTGGCGGCGAGATCCTCCGGATTTGCATCCGCTACGGCGGGTCGATCACGGGCGAGCACGGCGTCGGGCTCGACAAGGCCAAGTACATGGCGGAGCTCTTCGCCGACGCCGACCTCGAGACGATGAACTTCGTGCGCTGCAGCTTCGATCCCGAGCGCGTCTTCAACCCCGATAAGGTGTTCCCGACGCCGCGGCTCTGCGGCGACCGGCCGGGTCCCTATCGCGCGCACGCGACCGAGCTCGCGGGCACGGCGGGACGCGGCTGACGTGACGACCGCGACTCCCGTGCGTCGCGAGCGCCCGGCCGATCAAGACGCGCTCGTCCGGGCGATGGCAGATGCCGCTGCGGCGGGCGATGCCGTCGCGGTGATCGGCGGCGGCACCGCGCTCGGCTATGGCTTTCCGGCCGAGCGCCGCGGCCTCGAGATCGATCTGGCGCGGCTCGACCGCGTCGTCGGCTACGCCCCGGGCGATCTCGTCGTCGAGGTCGAGGCCGGGATCACGCTCGCGGCGATCGAGCGGCTGACGGCGCCCGACGGCCTGCGGCTCGCGCTCGATCCGCCCGACCCCGAGCGCGCGACGATCGGCGGCGCGGTCGCCGTCAACGCCTTCGGTCCGCGCCGCGCGCGCTTCGGAGGCCTGCGGGACGTCGTGGTCGGCATGTCGCTCGTACGCGCCGACGGCACGCTCGTGCGCGGCGGCGGCCGCGTCGTTAAGAACGTCGCCGGGTTCGATATTCCGAAGCTCGCCATCGGCTCGCTTGGGACGCTCGGCGCCATCGCCGCGGTGACGCTGCGGCTCCATCCGTTGCCGGTCGCGGCCACCGCCTTCGCCGCAGAGCTGCCGACGCTCGATGCCGTCCTCGCGCTCGAGCTCGCGCTCGAAGCGGCGCGGCTGGAGCCCGCCGCCACCCTCGCGACCCGCGGGGCCGGCGGTGGCTGGACGTTCGTCGCGCTCTTCGAGGGCTTCCCGGCGGGCGTCGCCGAGCAACTCGGCCGCGCGACCGAGATCGTCGCGAGCCGCGGCGCCACGGCCGTCGAGATCCCCGCACGCGGCGCGCTCGCGGCCGACGGCGGGACGCGCGGCGCGGGCGACCTGCGGCTCCACGTTGCCCTCCCGCGCGCGTCGCTCGGCGCTCTCGACGCCATGCTGGAAACGCTCGCGCGGGCGCTCGAGAACGAGCGCGTCGTCGCCTATCCGAGCCTCGGCGTCGCTTTCGTCTCCGCCGGCGCGAACGATCCCGACGCGGCGCTCGCCGCGCTCGGCGCCGCGCGAGCGGCGGCCGAAGCGCTCGGCGGGACGCTCGTCGCGGTGGCGTGCGGCCCGCTCGCCGGGCGCTTCGACCCCTTCGGCACCCTGCCGCCGGCCTTCGCACTGATGCGGACGCTGCGCGCGCGGTTCGATCCCGACCGGCGCCTCAATCGCGGCCGTTTTCTCGGAGGGCTCTGACCATCGATCTCGCGACCCCCGACGTCCGCACGAAGGCCCAGCTGCTCGACGACTGCGTGCACTGCGGCTTCTGCCTGCCCGCCTGCCCAACGTACGTCTCATGGGGGCTCGAAGCGGACTCGCCGCGCGGCCGGATCGACCTCATGAAGGGCATCGAGGAGGGCACGGTCGCCCTCGACGCAACGACGATCGGTCACTTCGATGCGTGCCTCGGATGCATGGGCTGCGTCACCGCGTGCCCATCGGGCGTGCGCTACGACCTGCTGATCGAATCGACGCGTGCCGAGGTCGAGGCGGCCGCGCCGCGGTCGCCTCGCGAGCGGCTGCTGCGCGCGGCGCTCTTCGCGCTCTTCCCGTATCCGCAGCGCCTTGCATGGCTCGCGCGGCCGATCGCGCTCATGCAGCAGCTCGGGTTGCAGGCACTCTTGCGCCGGTCGGGCTTCGTGAAGCTGCTGCCGCAGCCGCTGCGGGCGCTCGAGCGGATCGCGCCGACGCTCGTGCCGGCCGATCTCGCGCAGCCGCTGCCCGCGTTCACGGCGGCCGTTGGAACGAAGCGCGGCAGCGTCGCGCTCCTCACCGGCTGCGTGCAGCGCGCGTTCTTTCCCAACGTCAACGCGGCGACCGTGCGCGTGCTCGCGGCCGAGGGCTTCGACGTGCTCGTCTTCGCGGACCAGGGCTGCTGCGGCGCGCTTTCGCTGCACGTCGGCCGCCATGACGAGGCGGTGCGCTTCGCGGGCGAGCTCGTGCGGCGCTGCGGCGATCTCACGACGGTCGACGCCGTCATCGTCAACGCTGCGGGTTGCGGCTCGACGCTCAAGCAGTACGCCGACCTGATGCCGGACGACGCCGCTGCGGCGGCGTTCGAGGCGAAGGTGCGCGACGTGAGCGAGTTCCTCGCCGAGGTCGGCCTCGTCGCGCCGCGCCGGCCCATGCCGCTGCGCGTCGCCTATCACGACGCCTGCCATCTCGCTCACGCCCAGCGCATCCGCGCGCAGCCGCGCGAGCTCTTGCGCGCGATCCCCGGGCTCGAGCTCCTGGAGATCCCGCAGGGCGAGCAATGCTGCGGCAGCGCGGGCGTCTACAACGTGCTCGAGCCGGAATCCGCCGGGGAGATCGGCGCGCGCAAGGCCGCGAACGTCGCCTCGGTGATGCCGGATCTCCTGGCGAGCGCGAATCCCGGCTGCACGTTACAAATCGCGGCGGCCCTGGCGGATCTTGGCATGAGCGTCGCGACCGCGCACCCGATCGAACTGCTCGACGCATCGCTCGTCTAGACGTGCCGGTCGCGGAACGCGTCGCGCCGTACGCCGAGCTCGTCTCGGCGTGGCGGGGGCTGCGCGGGAAGCGGGCACCCGCGGTCCGCGAGGTTGCCTGCGTCGGCGAGCCGCGAACGCTGCTCGTCGCCGATCTCCCAGGCGAGCCGGGTGCGCCGACGGTCCTCGTCGCGGCGGGCATCCACGGCGACGAGCCGGCCGCGCCCTGGGCGCTCCTTTCGATCGTGCGCGACGGCCTGCTCGACCGGCGGCTGACCTACCGGTTCTGGCCGTGCACCAATCCGACCGGCTACGCGCTCGGGACGCGCGAGGACGCGGCCGGTCGCGACCTCAACCGCTGCTTCGGCCGCGGTGGGAGCGCGCCCGAGACGCGCGCGATGCTTACGGCCATGCGCGACCGGCGCTACGCCCTCGCGCTCGATCTACATGAGGATTTCGAGTCGGACGGCTTCTACTGCTACGAGCCGCTCGTGCCCGGGACGGCGACCGTCGGCCGCGAGGTCGTCGCGGCGATCGAGGCCGCGGGGTATCCGATCCAGGAGCTCGACGACGCCTTTGATCTCGGCTATGCCTTCGACGCGACGCACCTGCGAGCGCTCGAGCGCGGCCGCGTCGTCCCGAACGTCGCCACCGAGAGCGCGACCTTCGCGGGCCGGCTGCCGCTTTCGATGGCGCTGCTTGCGCGCGGGACGCGCCGGACGCTCACCTGCGAGACGCCGCGGCGCCTGCCGTGGTCCGAGCGGATTGCGATGCACCGGATCGCCGTCGTGACCGCGCTCGCGAGCGTGCCGCCGGGGACGTTCGCATGATCGTCGTGCTCGGTGCGGGCCTCATCGGCCTCGGCATTGCCTGCGAGCTCGCCCGCCGCGGAGAGCCGGTTCGCGTGCTCGAGACGGGCGAGACGGGCCGCGGAGCGTCGTGGGCGGGCGCGGGCATGCTCGCGCCCGGAACCGAGGGTGTCGCCTCCGGGCCGTTCGCGGACCTCTGCCGCGATTCGCTGCGGCGCTATCCCGAGTTCGTCGCGCGGTTGCGCGACGAGGGCGGCATCGACGCGCGCCTGCGGCTCGACGGCATCCTCGACGTCGCCTTCGACGAGCCGGGCGAACGGCGGCTCGCTGCGCGCGTCCGGGACGAGCGCGCGGCGGGAGCGGACGTCGAAGCGCTCGACGCGCGGCGCGCGCGCGAGGTCGAGCCGGAGCTCGCGCCGGGCGCGCGCGCCGCGGTTCTCACGCGCGGCGAGGGCGCGGTCGACAATCGCCGGCTCGGCCGCGCGCTCGACGCCGCCGCGCGCGCGCTCGGCGTGCGGATCGAGACGGGCGTCGGGTCGGTCGTCCTCGAGGCCGACGGTCGGCGCGCGCTCGGGGTCCGCACCGACCTCGGCTTCGTCGGCGCCGATGCCATCGTCAATGCGCTCGGCGCCTGGGCGGGCGCCCTCGCGGGGGTGCCGCCCGAGGCGGCGGTCCCGGTCGTGCCGGTCAAAGGCCAGATGCTCGCGATCGCCGCGCCGCTCGGCGGCCTCGCGCGCACGACGTGGGTCCCCGGCGCCTATCTCGTGCCGCGCGACGACGGCCGGCTGCTCGTCGGCGCGACCATGGAGCCGGCGGCTGGATTCGACCGCCGCGTCACGGCGGGCGCCATTCGGGCGCTCCTCGATGCCGCGCTCGTCGCCGTCCCGGGCCTCGCCGAGCGCAGCGTCGCCGAAACGTGGGCGGGTCTGCGGCCGGGCACGCCGGATGGCGAGCCGTACCTCGGCGCGACCACACTCGCGAACTACGTCGTCGCCGCCGGCCATTACCGGAACGGCATCCTGCTCACTCCGGCGACCGCCGTCGGCATTGCGGATCTGCTGCTCGGCGTCCCGCGGCCCGATCTCGCTCCCTTCTCGCCCGCACGGGCGCACGCACCGGCCGCGGCGAACGTTTCGGCGTGAACGCTACCGTCAACGGCGAACCGCGCGAGCTCGCCGACGGCGAGACCCTCGCCGACCTGCTCTCCACCCTTGGGCTCGATGCGCCCGGCGGCATCGCGATCGCGGTCAACGAGCGGATCGTGCCGCGCGCGTCGTTCGCGAGCCATCGGCTCGCCGCGGGCGACGCCGTCGAGATCGTCCGCGCGGTCTCCGGCGGATGAGCGCCCTCGCCGCGGCGGCCGATGCGCCGCTGCGCGTCGGCCGCCACGAGCTCGGCTCGCGGCTCATCGTCGGCACCGGCAAGTATCCCTCGCTCGATGTGATGCGCGCCGCGCACGACGCGAGCGGGGCGACGATGGTCACGGTCGCGATCCGGCGGATCGACCTCGGCGACCCGACTGGGAAGACGCTGCTCGACTATCTCGACCGGTCCCGCTACGCGATTTTGCCGAACACGGCGGGCTGCACGACGGCGCGCGAGGCCGTTCTCACCGCAAAGCTCGCGCGCGAGCTGCTCGGGACCGACCTCGTGAAGCTCGAGGTTATCGGCGACCCCGACACGCTCTATCCCGATACGGCTGAGACGCTCGTCGCGGCGGCGGAGCTCGTGGCGGACGGCTTCACCGTGCTGCCGTACATCGCCGACGATCCGACCGCGTGCAAGCGGCTCGAGGCGCTCGGTTGCGCCGCGGTCATGCCCCTCGCGGCGCCGATCGGCAGCGGCCTCGGCATCTGCAATCGCCATTCGCTCGCGATCATCATCGAGCGCGCGGGCGTGCCCGTGATCGTCGACGCGGGCGTCGGCACGGCGTCCGACGCGGCGCTCGCGATGGAGCTCGGCGCGGACGCGGTCCTCATGAACACGGGCATCGCGGCGGCACGCGATCCGATTGCAATGGCACGCGCGATGCGCCTGGGCATCGAGGCGGGCCGGCTCGCCCGGCTCGCGGGGCGCATGCCGCGCCGGCTCTATGCGAGCGCTTCGAGCCCGATGGACCCGGCCGGGCTCGTGAACGCGTCGTGACGCTCCCGGCGGAAATCTCGGTCGCCGAGCTCGCGCGGATGCGGTCGCGCGGCGATGCGTTCGTCCTGCTCGACGTCCGCGAGGCGGACGAGCTCGCGGCCGCGTCGCTTCCCGGAGCGCGGCACGTGCCGATGGCCGAGATCCCGGCGCGCTTGGGCGAGCTCGCGCCCGAGGCCGCCTACGTCGTCATATGTCACGGCGGCGTACGGAGCGACCGCGTGGCGCACTATCTGCGCGACAACGGGTTCCCGAACGTCGCGAATCTTGCTGGCGGCATCGACGCGTGGTCGATCGACGTCGATCCGGCGGTGCCCCGCTACTGATCCGGCGCGCGGCGCACGACGATCGGCGGCGAATGACCGGCAGTCGCGTAGCGGACGACGACGAGGATGGCCGCGAGCTTGGCCGGTTCGATTGGCGGCAGACGAGGCGTCGTTGAAGAAGACGATCCGACCGTCGCGCGGCGAGTCGCCGTGCGAATCCGACGTCATGCGGCGCTCGCGTGGACGAACCAGTGCACGATCGACGCGGCGTCCGAACCGTGCGCCCACGTCCCGACGTGCTCGCCCGCGGCGGTCTCGCGCGCATCGACGCGGGCGAACCCTGCGAAGAGTCGCCGCACGCCGCGCTCGTCGAAGTATGCGTGGGCGACGCCCGCTTCCGGCCCGGCGACGGGCGCGAACGCGTCGACCGCGACCCGGGTGCCCGTGCCGTAGCGGGGATCGGCCTGCGACCCGATCGTCGCGAACGCGTCGCCGTCCGGGGCGAGGCGGTCGAGCAGAATCGCGAGCGTCGCCGCGATCGTCGCCGGCGTTCCGTGCAGCAGCGCGTGCGTCGAGACGACCGCGGCAAGCTCCGGCAATGCTGCGAGTTCGGCGTCGCCGCCCGAGCGCGCCTCGAAGCGCTCGGCGTGCGCGAACGTCGCTCGCGCAGTCGCGGCGCGGGCCGGGTCCGCGTCGAAGGCGATCAGGCGCGCGCCCGTCGTAAGCAGCGGCGCGACATGACGGCCGCTCCCGATGCCGAGGAGCAGGACCGGTCGTGCGCCCGGATCGCGGAGGCGCGCGACGGCGGCGCTGACGAGCGGATGGTCGAGAGGCGGCTCGGGGCCGCGCGAGAAGGGGGGCACACGTACTTTTTTGAGGCTCATTTGTGGCTATGCTCGAGACCGGCGCGACGTTGCCGGAGATTACCGTCGCCGACGACGCAGGCGTTTCAACCGACCTGCGGTCGTTTGTCGGTTCTCCGCTTGTCCTCTATTTTTATCCTAAGGACGACACGCCGGGCTGCACGAACGAAGCGACGCAGTTTCGCGACCTCTTCGAGCAGTTCGAGCGCAGGAACGTCCGGATCGTCGGCGTGAGCCGCGATGGCGTCGAGTCTCACGCGACGTTCAAGGCGAAATACGAGCTGCCGTACTCGCTCCTGGCCGATGTCGACTCGGCGCTCAGCGATGCGTTCGGGACGGTCGTCGAGCGGACGGCGAACGGGAAGACGAGCATCGGCGTGCAGCGCGCCACGTTCTACTTCGACGCGGACGGAACGCTCGCGCACGTCTGGCCCAAGGTCAATGTGGACGGCCACGCCGAGGACGTGCTGTCGAAGATCTGACCGCCGGAGCGCCCGCGCTCACGTTGACGATCCTCGGCTCGAGCACGTCGGTGCCCCGTGCGCGGCGCGCGTGTAGCTCGTATCTCATTGAGACCGCCGGCGCGGCGATCGTCGCCGATTTCGGCACCGGTGCGCTCGCGAATCTCCTCTCGCTGCGCGCCGCGGACTCGCTCGACGCGATCGTCGTGAGCCACATGCATGCCGACCATTTTCTTGATCTCGTGCCGCTGCGGTACGCGCTCGCCTATGGCACGCGCGCGAACGAGCGCCGGATGCCGGTTTACCTGCCGGGCGACGGGCCCGATTTCTTCCGGCGGCTGGTCGCGGCGTTCGAGCATGAGGGCAGCCGCGACTTCCTCGCGGAGTTCGACGTCCGCGGCTACGGCGCGGGCGACGTCTTGGAGATCGGCGCGACGACGGTCCGGTTCGCCCCCGTGCGGCACTTCATTCCCGGTTGCGCCATGCGCTTCGAGACGGGCGGCGCGTCGCTCGTCTTCAGCGGCGATACCGCGCCGTGCGAGCCCGTCGCCGTCCTCGCCGCGAACGCGAGCGTGCTGCTGTGCGAGGCGTCGCTGGCGACGCGCACGGAGCACGAGCCGCGCGGTCACCTCACCGCACGCGAGGCGGGCGAACTCGCGCTCGGCGCGAGCGCCGGGAGGCTCGTCATCACGCATTACGGGACCGAAGCCGATCCCGTGGTCCTCGCGGGAGATGCCCGCGCGGCGGGCTATGCTGGCCCGATCGACGTCGCGGACGACTTCGACCGATTCGTCGTCGACTAGTTGTCGGTCTTGGCCTCGCCGCGCGGCAGCGAGAAGCGCACGAGGGAGTCGATCGGCCCGAGCCCGCGGTTGATGACGGCGCACACGGTGACCGCGAGGTTGAGCTCCTCGAGCCGCGCCTTCGCCGCCATCACCTCGCGGCCGTTGCTCACGATGTCCTCGAGCAGCAGCACGCGCTGACCCTCGCTGTACGGTCCCTCGACGTACTCGTTGGCGAACGCGCCGTACGCCTTGGGCTGTTTGCGCACGACGATCATCGGAACGTTGCACATCTGGGAGACGGCGGTCGCGAGGATCACGCCGCCGAGCTCGGTGCCCGCGATGAGGTGCGGATTGCACTCGGTGACGATCGGGACGAACAGCCGCGCGATCCGGCGCAGCACCGCGGGATCGGAGAACAGCCGAAACTTATCGATGTAGAAGTCGCTGCGCAGGCCGCCGGCCATCAGCACCTCGCCGCGCGTGAGCGCGCGCTCGACGATCATGTTGACGAGCCATTTGATTTCCGGAATGCGGCCGAGCCGCGAGCTCTCCGGCTCTAGATATCCCATGCGTACGCGTTCCAAGCTTCGGTGACGGGGTTCGGATCGAAGTTCTGAAAATCGGGGTTGACGGGCTGGATCTGCCGCGGCCACCAAAGGTAGATCTGCGGTTCGTCACGGGTGACGATCGCCTCGATCGTCGCGTAGGCCCGCTTGCGGATCGGCCGCTCGAAATGGTCCAGCGCCGTTCGTTCGGCGACGTCGACCTGATGGTTACAGTAGAGCGTCGTGTCGTTCCCGTTGGGCGGGACCGCGTTGCAGGAGAAAATCGACGAATCATCCGGGTCGATACCCGCGGTCCACCCGTCGAACGAGACGTCGTACTTGCCGCCCCAGACGATGCCGCCTTCGCCCTTGGGCGCGAAGTAGAGCGACGGCAGATACGTCTTGATGGAAACGTCGAGTCCGACCCGCCGCAGCATCGCCTGCACGAGCGTCACGCCGCGGACGCGCGTCGCGTTCGTGCTCACCGTCGAGAGGACGAAGGCGAGCCGCTTGCCGTCGCGTACCAGATAGCCGCCGGGCCCGGGCCGGAACCCGGCCGCGGCGAAGAGCGCGCGCGCCTTCGCCGGATCGAACGGATACCGCGTGACGGCGCTCGCGTGCGCCCACATGAACGGCGGCAGATCCTGATCCGCGGGCGTCGCGGTGCCATAGGTCAGCGTCCGAACGAGCTCGCCCGTGTCGATCGCGTACGCGACGGCCTGCCGGATGCGGACGTCGTCGAACGGCGGCCGGCGTGTTTGGAACTCGATGCGCTCGTAGCGATTCTGGCGCTGCAGCACGAGCCGCAGGCCCGGGATGCTCGCGAGCTGCGGATACTGCGAGGCCGAGGCCTCGTAGCGCCAGTCGACGTCGTGCGTGCGCAGCGCGAGAATCGAGCCGTTCTCGTCGGGCATGAAGCGTATGACGATCTCGCGCAGCTTCGGCTTCGCGTGGATGCCGTAGTACGGATTCGGGACGAGCGTCATGCGATCGCCCCGCACCCATGCCTTGAGCATGAAGGGGCCCGTGCCGACCGGATGGGCGTTGAGCGAGGCGGTGTTGATGCTCGAGAGCTTCCCGAGGATGTGCTCGGGGACGACGTCGTAGGGATCGTCGCTCTCGCCGAACATCGTGTCGACCGCGGGCGCGAACGACTGCTTCATCCGGAAGACGGCCGTGTACGGATCGGGCGTCTCGACCGCCCGCACGAGCTCGTAGCCCGTATGGCTCACGACATTGTTGCGCGGATTCATGATCGCGCGCCAGGAAAACGCCACGTCGCGCGACGTGAACGGCGCGCCGTCGCTCCAGCGGACGCCGTGGCGCAGATGGTAGGTGATCGTGCGGCCATCCCGGCTAACGCCGCCGTTTTGGGTCGTCGGGACGACCGCCGCGAGTTCGGGCAGCTGCCGCGTACCGCTCGCGTCGACCGTGACGAGCTTGCTGTAGAGCAGGCTGTCGACGAAGCCTTCGGTCGTGTTGTTGTTCAGAAGCGGATCGAGGTCGTTCGGAGCGTCCTGGATCGCGACGCGCAGCACGTGCGGGATCGTGCCGGGATGACGCGTGCCCGCCTCTCCGCCGCCCGCTCGCGAACACCCGGCGGCCAGCACCGCGGCCGCGCAGGCGGCGAGCCGCAGGATGCCGCGCGCGATCAGCTGCGCTTCGCCGGTTTCTTCGCGGCCGGGGGCTTCGCCCGAGCCGCCGCCTTCTGCGCGGGCTTTGCCGCCGCCGGAGCCGGAGCGGCCTTTCCGGCCGCGGGCCTCGCTGCGGACTTGGCCGGCGGGAGCGCTTTGGCGGCCGCCGGCGGCGCCTTCGCCGACTTCGTTGACCGGGCCGTCTCCGCGGCGGCCGGCTTCGGCCGACTCGACGGCTTCACCGAGGCTGCGGGTTTCGGCGGCGCCGAGGTCTTTGCCGAAGCCGCCGGCTTCGGTGATGCCGCAGCCTTCGGGGTCGCTGCCATCGCAGGCGACGGCTCCGCGGCCGGAGCCATCGGGCCGGACGCCGTCGCCGCGGACGCCGTTCCCTCCGACGGATCGCTTGGCGCGACCGCGTCGGCGTGCGCGTCGTCGGTGGCCGCAGCGTCGGCGCCGGCGACAGGTTCGGCTACGGCCGCGGGTTCGGCCGGAACGTCGGCCGTGGACGCCGCGACGTGCTCGGGCGGCGCCTCGGCGGCGATGGGTGGCTTCTTCGCGCGTGAGGGGCGCGGCTTCTTCGCCGGGGCGACCGGGGCGGGCGCCACGGGTTCGGGTTCAGGCTCGGGTTCCGGCTCGGGCGGTTCCGGCTCGAGCCGTTCGCCGTCGGCGAGCGCCGCCGGAACCGGATTTGTCGTCGGTTCCGGACGATCGCCGCGCAGCCGTAGCGCGACGTGCGCGAGCCGGCCTCCGAGCGGGAACGCGATCTCATTGATCTCGACCTCGTCGAGTAGCGCGAGCACCTCTTCGAAGGCTCGACCTTGGTCCTTGGGACTATGCGCGTCCGAGCCGACGGCGATGGCGACGCCGGCCGCCTTCGCCTTGCGCAGCAGCCGGAGGTGCGCCGTCCGAAAGCGTTCGCGCTGCTCGGGCTCGTTGGCGTAATACTTGTAGAGGTAGCGCGAATTGATCTCGATCGCGATCCCGTGCTCGGCGCACAGCTCGATGAGCCGGTTCTCGTAGCCCTCGAGCACGTCGCTCGCGGGCCAGTGGCCGAACTTGCCCGGCACGTAGAAGTGAGCGACGATCGTCGTCGGCTGCTTCTCGAGCGCGTCGAAGAGCGCTTCGGCGTACATCTCCCAGACGCGCTCGGTTCCCATCGTCTCGTAGAACTGCACGAATTCCGGGTTATCGAAGGGCCACTGCCAGTTCTCGCCGTGCTGCGGATGCGTCACGGAAAGGAAGTGAATCGAGCGCACGAGACCGTCGGGTCGCATCGCATCGACGATGTTTTGCGCATCGGGCCGATTGCGCGGATCGTTGTCGACCTCGGCGCCGATCGAGAAGCGCATGCCGCGCCGCAGCCCCTCGGACACGACCGCCGCGTGGCCAACCTCGACGCCCGCCGTCTCGGCCGCGCCATAGAGATCGCCCGCCTGCGCGAGCTTGAGCGCGCGCCGGACGAGATTGACGGCCGCGGGATCTTCGAACGTAAGGTAGTTGACATGGTCCGCGACCATGAGAAAGCGCGGCGCGCCGCGCCGGCTGGCATGGAAGAACCAGAGGAAGAGCATCCGCGCCGTGTACGGGATGGGCCGTTCCTCGGCGAATGGCTTGTGTTCGCCTTTGGCGTGACCGTGAATGTCCGGAATCGCGGAAAGCCGCGGATCGTCGGTCACGCGTACGTCGCCTTCGCGAAGGCAGAATCGATACTAGGCGGCATCATAGCGTTGCCGTGTCTCCGGTTCGAGGAAGCCGGCGCCAGCCGGTATGAAGCAAAGACCTTCGCGACGAAGCATGCGCCGCCATCCTCCCCGACCGAAACCGGGCCAAAAAAAAAAAGCCGGCGCGAAGCCGGCTGGACGTTTTGGTGTGTTGTGCGCGGACTAGGTCCGTGCACCTCCGATCATCGTATCGATCGATTGTTGATGACTGTCAGAACTAACGATGATCACCCCCTTTTGGTCCGGCCGTTAACCTTCGCTGATATCTTTGTGAAGGAGCCGCGGACTGCGTATGACCGTGCGCTTCGCGCTCTCGTTCGGTAGCCCTCTCAGGCCCGGCGATACCCTTCCATCTGGAGGATCCGCGCCTTGACATCGACGCCGTACGCGTACTCGTGCAGCCGGCCGTTCGAGTCGACGACGCGATGGCAGGGGAAGAAGAGCGCGACGGGATTGCGGGCCATCGCGCGGCCGACCGCGCGCGCCGACTGGGGATGCCCGATCTCGCGGGCGATCCAGCCGTACGAGCGCACTTCGCCCGGCGGAATCTGCGCGGCCATGTGAAGCGCGGCCTGATCGAAGGCGCTGAGCTCGGTGATGTCGATCCGCGTCATGTCGGCGCGCCAGCCCGCGAAAAACAAGGCGACCGTCTCGCGGACCCAGCTCGGCGGCTCAGACGCCGAGAGCGCGCGGCGCAACCGGAGCTCGACCGCTTCGCGAACGTCATCGGCGTCGCGATCGAGGGCCAGGCCGACGAAGCTGACGCCCGTCGGGCGCCAGGCGACCGCGAGTTCCCCGAGCGGCGATGCCAGGAGCGCGAACCCGTCCTCCGCCGAAGTGCGAAAGCGCCCGCGCAGCGACCGAATCTGCTGAAGAATGCGTGGCCCGAGGGTCGCGGGCGGTTCGGCTGCGGGCAGGCAGCCGAGACAGGACGCGAGGCTCTCGCATTCGTCGTAGACGCCCTTGCACGTGCGGCAACGTCGCAGGTGGGCGAGGAACGTCTCGCTCGGCGGCGTCGGCCCCGTGCGGGCATCGTCCCAGATCGCCTCGATCTCACTACACCGCATCCGTCGTCTCTCCCAATGGTACGATCCGCCCCACTTGCGGACCGAGAATTCGTCTGAGGATTCGCACCGCGCGATGCACGTGCGATTTGACCGTTCCGATCGGCTGATTGAGGATCTCCGCGATTTCGGGATGGCTGCGGCCTTCGATGAACCGAAGGGTCGCCGCCGCGCGGAGGTGCATCGGAAGCTGAAGCAGCGCCGCCTCGACGAGCGCGAGATCCGTGCCGCGTTCGACGACGTGCTCCGGCTGCTCGGGCCCCTCTTGCGTCGCATTGAGCAAGGCGTCGGGGTCGGCGAGCGCGTCGAGCGCAACGTTCGTCGGCCGCTTGGATCGCAACCGATTCCTCGTGACGTTCAACGTGATGGTATAGAGCCACGGTTGCAGCCGCAGCTCCGCGCGCTGCTCGGAGTTCATCTTACCGAGCGCGCGAAACGCGCGCACGAATGCGTCCTGGACGATCTCCTCGGCGTCCTCGCGATTGCCCGTCATGCGCAGGGCGAAGCCGTAGAGCCGACGTTGAAATTCATCGACGATCCGATCGAACCGTTCGGTCGAGGGCGGCTCGCCGGCGCGAGCGGGTGATGCTCCGGCACCGGTCGGCTTCCGCTCGCCGGTCCTCGGTACTGAGACCACGCAACTCTCCATGGCGCGCAAGCACGAGCTTTTGCGCTCCGAAGTGGCGCACGTTCTGCGAGCCGCACAAGCGGTCCCGCGTGATACGTGGCGCCAGAGACGAGGTGCCCCGGTCGGAAACGCCGATGTATCACCGCGGATGTCGTTCTTTCGCAAGCTCGTTCCCGCCGCGCTCGCCGCTTTGCTGCTGGCTGTAAACGTCGGCGTTCCGGCGCGTGCGACGGAACGGCTCATCTCGGGCAAGCTGGAAACGCTCTACCTGACGGCATTCGACGAGGCGCTCAACAAGCACGCCTTCTTGCAGAGCGACGGCACGACGTACGTCTCAACGGGCGACATCGCCGCGGAATGGCTGCGCGACGCAAGCGCTGTGATGGAGCCCTACGTCGGTCAGGCGCGCACGGACGGCGACATCGCGGCAACGATCCGCGGCGTGATCGCGCGTGAAGCCAAATACATCCTCGTCGATCCCTACGCGAACGCGTTCACGCCCGACTACAAGGTCGCCGAACGGAAGTTCGAGGTCGACTCGCTGCTCTACCCGATCTGGTTCGCCGACCGCTACGCGACCGAGACGGGCGACAAGTCGATCTATACGCCCGAGTTCCAGCGCGCGATGCAGCGCGTGCTCGTAACATTGCGGACCGAGCAGCATCACGACACCCGCTCGGCGTACCGTCACGCCGACCTCGCCAACGGCGGCAAGGGCAGCTGGGTGAAGTTCACGGGCATGATCTGGACGGGCTTCCGGCCCTCGGACGATCCGGCTCGCTATCAGTACAACGTGCCGGACAACATGTTCGCCGTCGTGGTGCTCCAGCGGCTCGCGACGATCGAGCGCTACGTCTATCGCGACAAGCGCGACGCCGACAACGCCTACGGGCTCGCCCTCGACGTGCGGCGCGGCCTCGCTCGTTATGCGAAGCGCTACGAGCCCGGCATCGGGACGATCTACGCCTATGAGGTCGACGGCTACGGCCACGCGAATCTCATGGACGACGCGAACGTCCCCTCGCTGCTCTCGGCAAGCTACCTCGGCTTCTGCGCGAGCGACGACCCGGTCTACAAGGCGACGCGAGCCTTCGTTCTCTCGAGCCAGAACCCGTACTTCTATCGCGGCAAGTACGCGAGCGGCATCGGGAGCCCGCATACGCCGAAGAACTATGTGTGGCCGCTCGGCCTCGTCATGCAGGCGCTGACGTCGACTGATCCCGAGGAGATCGCGCGCGTCGTCGGTTACATCGGCGTCTCGGACGTCGGCGATCACCGGCTGCACGAGTCCTTCAATGCGAATTGGCCTGAGACGTACACGCGCGGCGATTTCGCGTGGCCCAACGCCCTGTACGGCGAGCTCGTCGCCCGCGAGCGGCGCGACCAGATCTCTGCGCGCTAGCGCGCGAGCCGTCGCCGGCGCCCGGATTCGGTCGCGAAGAACCGGAGCGTAACCGTCCCCGCGCAGACGGCGACGTCGTCGAGCCGTGCGTAGGAGCGGCCGTCGATCTCGACGATGAAATCGCCGTCGCGCATGCCCGCGCGGGCGGTCCGCAGCTCGCGCTCGCGGCGATCGCTCGGCGCGCGGGCGCCGATCGCCTGGACGATTGCGAGTTCCAGCAGGCGTTCGATGCGGATCGGCGTCGCGAGCGCGAACGCGCTCGACGCGGTCGTGGCGACGGTTCCGACGTCGATTGGAATGGGCACCCGGATCACCCCGCGCCGCTTCGCGAGCGCGGTCGCCCGTTCATCCGTCGGTCGCCTGCTCGCCCTGCGAGGCCGTCCCGCCCGACCGACGAAGTGCGTGCGCGATGCCCCCCACGCCGCCTCGGCGTTCGCGTCGCTCCGCCAAGAACGACCGTGGACTTCCCGTCGTCCCGCTCCTCATCGCGGTCGTCGTGCTCGGCTTCGCGATCGGGGCGGGGCTCTCGTTCGCTGGCCGCCGCAGCACGCCGCCCGTCGGGGAGCGCGTCGTGGTCGCGACGGCGGAGCCGACTCTGGCGCGTGTGACGCCGGCCCCGACCGAGCGGCCGACGCGCGAGCCGACCGAGGCGCCGACCGAGGCGCCGACGTCCGCGCCGACGCACGCCGCGGCCGCGACGCCGACGCCGGCCGCGACCGTCAGCAAGCGCCCGGCTCCGGCCGCAGCCTCCGCGGCGGCGACGTCGGTCGTCCCGACCGACCGTGCCGGCGCGACGTCGACTGGGGCCGCCTCGCCCGAGCCGAGCGTGACCCCGTCGGCGACGTCAACGACGGCACTTCCGAGCGCCGCGCCGGTCCCGCCGGCCGCCGCGAGCGCGGCGGCGGCGGCGGACGCCGGCGCGTTCTCCGCGCTTGCGGTCGCCGTCGTCCGCCAGTACCTTGCCTCCGTCGAACACGGTGAGCCGACGGCGGCGTACGCCGCGCTCGGCGCCGCCCCGGGCGACAAGCGCGTCGCCCTCAAGGAGGCAGGCATCGTCGATCCGGCAACGCGCATCGGCCGGATCGACGCGCAGCCCAGCGCCGGCGGCGACGTTTTCCTGACGGTCCCACTCCGAACGGCGTCGGGTCCCTATGTCGCCACGTACACCGTTCGGCGCAGCGAAAGCGGTGCCGCGATTATCGTCGACCACGCGATCTCGAAGGGGTGACGACGATGCGCATCGGTCCGCTCCGCCTCGGCCGGGTGCCCGCCGTCGGCCTCGGTCTCGCGACGCTGCTCGCTGCCGTGCCGCCGCCCGTCGCGGCCGCGACGCTCGGCGCGATTCGCGTCGACCCGAGCGCGAACGGCGGCTCGGTCGTCACCGTCTCCTTCGTTGGCGGCGCACCGACGTTCCACGTCGTCGGCTCGGGCACGAGCGATCCCTCGATTCTCCTGGACGGCACGACCGTGAGCCCGCAGACCCCGACGCAGGTTACGGGCGCGGGCTCCGTCGCGAGCGTCTCGGTCGCGCCCAGCGGTAGCGCCGCGACGCTCCAGCTCCATCTCGGCGGGACGGCGACGGTCTCGGTGCGCGGCACGGGCAATCAGCTCTTCGTCAGCGTCGCCGCGACGGTGCCGCCGGCGGCTCGTTTCCCGGGACTTGGCGGGGCGCAGCCGGGCTTCGGCGCCGGGTTCGCCGCGCCGCCGCCCGCGGTTCCGGCGGGCGACACCGTCGTCGTGCCGCTCAAGTACGCCGACGTTAGCGAGATCGCGGGCATTCTCGTCGCGGGCTCGAGCGTCCCGACCAACGACACGTTCTCGCCGCTCCAGACAAATATCGGCACGTCGTCGCTCGGCGGCGGCTCGTTCGGCGGGGGGCTCGGCGGCGGCGGCGGCTTCAGCGGCGGCTTTGGCGGCGGTTCGTTCAGTGGCAGCTCGTTTCCGCAGCAGCAGCCGCAGCAGAACTTCGGCGCGTTCGGCGCGGGTGCGGTCGGGCTCGCGCAGCGCCTCAACGAGAACGTCGCGATCGACCGCCGGCTCAACGCGATCATCCTCACCGGCACTCCGGACGTCATCGCGCCGATCGAGGCGATGATCGACAAGATCGACATCCCGGTGCCGAGCGTCATGCTCGAGACGCAGATCGTCGAGCTCACCGACAGCGCCTCGAAGGCGGTCGGGCTCGATTTCGCGGATCAAAACGGCATCATCGCGACGACCGCCGGCGGCTCGAGCTCGTCGACCACGACGCCGGGCGGCGGCTTCCAGATCGGCACGGGCCGCATCCCGAGCGCGAGCGTCACCTTCAATGCGACGCTCTACGCGCAGATCCAGCGCGGCAACGGCCGCGTGCTCTCGAAGCCGCGTATCCTCGCTCAGAGCGGCCAGCCGGCCTCGATCCTGACGGGCGACGCGATCCCGATCTTCACCTCGGTCATCGCGACGGGCGCGGCGGCGCTGACGTCGCAGCAGGTCAACTACGTCAACGTCGGCGTGAACCTGCAGATCCAGCCGCGCGTGAGCTCCGACGGCTACGTGACGTCTCACATCTACTCGGAGGTCTCGAGCGTGACGCAGTACGTGCAGGGCACGCCACAGATCAGCCAGCGTAGCGCGAGCACGATCGCGACGGTCCGCGACGGCGAGTCATTCGTCATCGGCGGCCTGCTCCAAGACAACGAACTTCAGAACCTAAGCAAACTGCCGCTGATCGGCGACCTGCCGATCATCGGAGGTCTCTTTAGGCACGTAACGACATCGAAGACGCAAACCAATCTTTATATCGTCGTGACTCCGCACATCATTGGGCTCGCGAACGCGCCCGCCGCGCCGCCGAAGGGCTTTCCGATCACGCTGCCGTCGCCGCTGCCGCAAAGCTCCGTGCCGCCGGGGCCTCCGACGTACATGCCGGCCGCGCCCGGGACACCGTCGCCGACGCTCCAGCCGCTGCCGTCCGTTCGGCGATGACGGTGCTCCAGCGCTCGGTCGCCTCGCTCGCTGCGTCGCTCACAATCGCGAGCTGCTCGCCCCATGTGCCCGGTATCGCCGACCCCTACAAGGTCGACGCGCACTGCAGCCCGCGCCAGGCGCGGATCACGGGGATTCGCAGCGTTCTGACGTCGACCGACGACAAGCGCGATGACGGCTCACCGTCGCTTGCCGAGATCGAGGGCGAGGTTCGGAGCGGCGACGGCGCGATCGCGTACTGGCACGGTCAGCCGCTTGCGATCCCGAAGGTCGCACGCGGTCTCGGCGCGACCGACGGCTACGCGCACGTCGACGCGCTCGCGATCCCGCCTGCGACGAACGGGGCCCTGTATCGCCATGTCTACATGCTCGTCGACGATCGCGGCACGAAGCGTTGGATCGTCATGCGCGCCTTCGACGTTCAGGACGTCTGCGTCGAAGGCGTCAAGCAACAGTAGCGACGGCCGAGGCGGCTCAGGCCGAGCGCATTGCTCCGGTCGCGAGCCGCCGCAAGTCGTCGCCGACGAGCAACTCGATCGCGAGCGCCGGAATGAGCGAGAGGAGGAGCGCGGGGACGAGATCGCGCGACGGCTCGATCGCCGTCGGGACGACGAGCACCGTTGCCGCGGTCATGAAGACGATGCCAGCGAGCGCTCGGAGCGCACCTGAGAAGAACGCGCGATTGCGCCGGACGTCCCGGATGAGCGCGGTCGGCGAGCGCGTGCCGACGTTCCAGATGACGAACGCCACGCTATCGAGGCCGATCGCGCCGGCGAGCCGGAGGCACGCGTCGACGTAGATCGTCATGGCTTACGCGCTCGAAGCGCTGCGCGCGAGGCGGCCGACGGCGGCGCTCTTGACGACCTTGAGCCCGAGCGTCGCGCACTTCATACGCGCGGGGCTGATCCCGATTCCGACATTTTCGATGACGACGTCCTGCGAGAGCGTCGCGATCTCATCGAGCGTTTGGCCCACGAGCGATTCCGAGAGCATCGAAGCCGACGCCTGGCTGATCGCACAACCCTTGCCGGAGAACATCGCCGCAACGACGCGGTTATCGGCGTCGAGGGTCAGGTCGAACCGGATCCGATCGCCGCAAAGCGGATTGAGGTCTTCCGCCGTCGCGTCGGGCGCATCGATCGTGCCGAAGTTCCGCGGGTTGCGGTAGTGATCCAGAATGTATTCTTTGTAGAAGTCGTCCATCGTCTCAGGCGAGCTTGAAGAGCGTCGCCGCCTTTTCCAGTGCCGCGACGAGCCGATCCACGTCGCGTTCCGTGTTGTACAGGTAGAACGAGGCGCGCGCGGTGGCGGGCCAGCCCATCTTTTCCATCAGCGGCATCGTGCAGTGATGGCCGGCTCGAACGCAGACACCCTCGACGTCGAGGATCGACGCGACGTCGTGCGCGTGGATGTCGCCAAAATTGAACGAAACGACGCCCGCCCGATCGACGCCGCGCGGGCCGTAGATCGCGAGCCCGCGACGCTCGAGCGGCGCGAGCGCCTCGAGCGCGTAGCCGGTAAGTTCGCGCTCGTGCCGGGCGACCCAGTCCATCCCGATGCCCGAGAGATAGTCGACCGCTGCGCCGAGGGCGACGGCGTCGCCGACGTTGCTCGTCCCGGCCTCGAACTTCCACGGAATCTCATTGTAGGTCGACGACGCGTAGGTCACCTCGCGGATCATGTCGCCGCCCGTGAGGAACGGCGGCATTGCCTCGAGCAACGCGCGCTTGCCGTACAGGAAGCCGATTCCAAAGGGGCCGCACATCTTATGGCCGCTCACCGCGAGGAAGTCGACGTCGAGCGCCTGGACGTCGACGGGAAAATGCGGAACCGATTGCGCGCCGTCGACGAGCACGACGGCACCCGCCGCGTGCGCGCGCGGAATGATGACGTCGAGCGGCGCGATCGTGCCGAGCGTGTTGGAGACGTGCGAGAGCGCAACGAGCTTGCAGCCCGCGAGCTTCGCGTCGAGATCGGTGAGGACGTGCCGGCCGTCGGCATCGACCTCGAGGTAGCGCAACTCCGCGCCCGTCTTCGCGGCGAGCAATTGCCACGGCACGAGGTTCGAATGGTGCTCGAGCTGCGAGGTCAGGATCGCGTCGCCGGGCTTGAGGTTCTGCAAGCCCCACGTCATCGAGACGAGGTTGATCGCTTCCGTTGCATTGCGCGTCCAAATGATCTCGGCGGGCTCGGCCGCATTGACGAACGCGGCGACCTTTCCGCGCGCGCCTTCGAAGGCGTCGGTCGCGCGCTCGGCCAGCTCGTAGACACCGCGATGGATGTTGGCGTTATCCTGGGTGTAGAAGTGCACGAGCGCGTCGATGACGAGCTGCGGCTTCTGCGATGTCGCGGCCGAATCGAGGTAGCAGAGCTCTTTTCCGCGCGACGTCGGCCGGCCGAGGATCGGGAAATCGCGCGCGATCACGCTCGCTCGGCTGCCGGCGGCGATCATGCGGTCGGTGCCGATGCCACGAGCTTGGCCTCGAGCGCGCGGCGGATCTCCTCGCGCAGCGCTTCGCCGGGGAAGCGCTCGAGCGCGGGCTCGAAGAAGCCGAGCGCGATCATCTTTTCGGCGTCGGCACGCGCGATGCCACGGCTCTCCGCGTAGAAGAGCTCCTCGTCGGAAATCGCGCCGACGGTCGCGCCGTGAAACGCCTTGACGTCGTTCGCGGCAATCTCGAGCGCTGGGACCGAGTCGATGTGCGCGGTCTTCGAGAGCAGCAACGCGTCGTCGCGCAACACGGCGTTCGAGCCGTGCGCGCTCTTGAGGATCTTGATGTTCCCGAAGAAGCGACCCTGGCCGCGGCCGATGCCGGCCGTTCGGACGACCGTATGCGAATCCGTGTCGCCCGCGACGTGAACGGTCTCCGTCTCGACGTCGATGTGCTGGTCGCCGTCGGAGAAGAAGACGACCGACGTTTCCGCGCGCGCGCCCGGCGCGTCCTCATCGGCATGGAAGCGCAAAACCGAGTAATCGGAGCCGAGCTCCGCGAACGACGCCTCGAGGGTCGCGTCGGCGCCGATCGTCGCGCGACGCACCATGACCACGCGCGTCGTCGCAGCGGTGCGCTGATCGACGGCGTACGTGAGATGCGCGCGCGCCGCGAGCACGAGCTCGGCGATCCCGCACACGAACGGCGCGCCCGCGGCGGCGGTAAAACGCTCGATGATCGTAATGCGCGACCCCTCGCCGACCGAGACGAGCGTATACGGGAAAAGCGCGCTCGCCCGCGCCTCATAGCCGAGTACGAGCGGCTCATCGAGTGAGACGCCGGCCGGCACGTGCACGAAGACGCCGTGGTTCTGGAAGGCGAGCGCGAGCGAGGCGAACTTATCGTTCGTCGTGTCGACGGCGGTCCCGAACGCGGCCTCGAAGGCATCGCGGTGCAGCTCGCGCGCCTTTGAGAAGCGTTCGATCGTCACACCCGCGCGGCGTGCGTTTGGTGCGAGCGTCTCGACGTCGAGCTCGACGCTCTGCTCCGGATCGAACGGCGGAATCCCAGCGAGGTCGAGCTTCGCGAGATCGCGCTTCCACGACCGACCCGAGCGCATATTCTCGCGAACCGGCAGACGTGCGTAGCGCGCGAGCGCTTCACGCCGAGCTCCGGCTGGGATCGAGCCCTCGCCGACGTGTCCGAGGTAGGCGTCGAGTGAGGCCGCGGACATGCCGGTGACGAGCACGTCAGCGGGCACCGGCGCCGACTTCCTCGCGGATGCCGTCGTAACCGTCGCGCTCGATACGGTCGGCGAGATCGGGGCCGCCGCTGAGCGCGATCCGGCCGTCGATCATAACATGGACACGGTCCGCCTTCACGTGCTGAAGGATGCGCGGATAATGCGTGATGATCAGGAAGCCGGTATCTTTCCCGGACTCGCTCGCTCGCATCGCGTTTACGGAATCGCCGACGGCACGGAGCGCGTCGACGTCGAGCCCGGAATCGGTCTCATCCAGGATCGCGTATTTCGGCGCAAGCATCGCGAGCTGCAGCATCTCGAGCCGCTTCTTCTCGCCGCCGGAGAAGCCGTCGTTGACGTAACGCGAGAGAAACGCCGCGTCCATGTCGAGGACGTCGAGCTTCTCGAAGATCAGGGCACGGAACTTCGAGGGCGTCAGGTCGTCGGGCCGCACGGCCTGGCGCGCGGTGCGAATGAAGTTCGCGACGCTCACGCCCGGGATCGCCGCGGGGTACTGAAAGGAGAGAAAGAGCCCGGCCTTCGCGCGCTTGTCGGGTGCGAGACCGATGAGCTCCTCGCCATCGAGCGTGACCGAGCCTGCGGTTACGGCGTAGTTCGGATGACCGGCCGCGCAAAACGCCGTCGTCGACTTCCCGCTCCCATTGGGACCCATGAGCGCGTGCACGCTACCCGGCTCGACGACGAGGTCGATCCCCTTGAGGATCTCCTTGCCCTCGACGCTCGCTCGAAGGCCCGAAAACCGCAGTCCGCTCTCACTCATATCTGCCGTATCGTAGGCGTCGTCGGGGGGAAAGTCAAGGAAAGTCTGGACTATCCCGGAGCGTCATGATACGCTCGCGCCACGACGATGCACGATGCCCGCTTTTTCCAAACGACACGCGGCCGGATCGTGACGGCGCTGCGACGCCGTCACGCCGCTTCGGCCGTGGACTTGGCCGTCGAGTTCGGGCTTTCGGCCAATGCCGTCCGGCAGCAGCTCGTCACGCTCGGACGCGACGGGTACGTCCACGAGCGCGCCGTTCGGCGCGGCCCAACGAAGCCGACGCTCGAGTATTCGCTCACGGAAGCGGGCGAAGGCCTTTTCCCGCAGCAGTATGACAAGTTGCTCGGTGCGGTGCTGCGCGGCGTGCGCGACGTCTTCGGCGACGGCGGGCTCGCGACGGTCGTCGAGACGATGGCGGGCCGTGCCGTGCACGCGTATGGGCCTCGCATCGCCTCCGACGATGTCGTCGAGCGTGCGCGCTCCCTCGCCTCGCTGTTGCGGATGAAGGGCGTCGATGCCGAGGTCGTCCTGACGCCGGACGGCGCGGTCGAGCTCGTCGAGCACAACTGTCCCTACGCACGTAGCGTCGGCGAGCATCCGGAACTCTGCGGCATCATTCGCACCGTCCTGCAGGAGACCGTCGCGAGCGACGTCGTGCAACTCGAGTCCATTGCAACCGGCGGCGAGAGCTGCCGGTTCGAAGTCGCCAGCGCCGGCGCGTCCGGCCGCTCGTCGCAAGGAGATCGTCCACGTGAACTTCGTCAAATTCCAGAAGCTCGTCGAAGAGCGCACGGGCTTCCGCACCATGGAGAACCCGATGGCCGCGGGTGAGTATTTCAGCGACTCGTGCGGCGATATGTACACCTACTATCTGCAAGTCGGCCCGGGCGAGCGGATCGAGGACGTCTCGTACTTCACGACGGGGTGCGGCTTTGGGACGGCGACGTGCAGCCTACTCGTCGAGCTCGCCCACGGCAAAACGCTCGATGAAGCCTACGCAATTACGGACGCAGATATCGAGGCGTTGCTCGACGGGTATCCCGAGAAAAAGAAGGATTACCCGGAACGCTCGCGTGCCGCGCTCATGGCCGCGATCGACGACTACCGCAGCAAGCGCGCCGCCGGGACCATCTCCGACGAGATGCTCGAGCATGCCCGCGCGAACGCGGCGAAGGGGTCCCTGGCCGAGCTGCCCGGCACGGGCAAGACGTCGCAGGATGAGATCGAGGCTGCCGTGCCCGTCCCGGTTGCGACGCCCGTCGACGACGGCCGGGTCCTCATCAAGCTGCGCTAGCTCGCGCTCTCCCGTGGCGCGTCATGGCGCGCGGAGATAGGGATTCTCCGCGCGCTCGCGGCCGATGGTCGTCTGCGGGCCGTGCCCGGGGACGACGGGGGTCGCATCGGCATACGGTAGCAGCCGGGTTTGGATCGACTCGACGATCGCCAGCTGCGAGATTCCGCCAATATCCCACCGTCCGATCGAGCCTGCAAAGAGCGTGTCGCCCGTCAGGAGCATGGTTCGGTCGCCGTCGCGAAGGGCGAAGCAGCAGCTGCCGTGCGTATGGCCGGGCGTGAAGATCGTCTCGATCGTCATGGTTCCGAGTCGTCGCGTCTCGCCGTCTTTGAGTTCAGCGTCGAAAGGGGCGCTTGCGGGCTCGACCATCCCGAGATAGCGCGCCTGATTCGCGAGCCTGGCGTAGAGCGGCAGGTCGCTGGGATGGAGCGCGCCCGCGGCGCCGGTGGTCGCACGGAGCGCCGCATAGCCCGCGACATGGTCGAGGTGGGCATGGGTGACGAGAATGTGCGCGAGGCGCGCGCGGTGTTGCGCGAGTCGCGCAAGAATTCGGTCGGGCTCGTCGCCGGGATCGACGACGACCGCCTCGCGCGTCTTCTCGTCGACGGCGAGCGTGCACGCACATTGCAACGGTCCGACGTAGAGGTGCTCGACGATCACGGCAACGCGCCGCGGCAAGCGATGCGGTTCACGCACATCGCGACGGTGACGCCGGCGAAAAAGCGGCGCATCGCGCGCCGGACGTCGGCGTCCATCACTCGATACGAGCGCCGAGCCCGAGGCCCTCGCCGAGCGGCAGGATCGTCGCGTCGAGGGCCGGATGGCCGAGAAACGCGCGCGCGAAGCTCTCGGCGCTGCGCCCGATGGCGTCGATGATCACGAGTCCGGAGCGCTTGAGCAGCGGCACGATCGCGTCGAGATACGCGCCGTTCTCCGCCTCGACCGCGTCGAGGAAGACGATGTCGAGGTTGCGCACGGGAAACGTCGGCAAAATCTCGAGCGCCGGCTGCATGACGATCTCGATCGCCTCGCCGCGCTCGGAACGCTCGAAGAACTCGCGCGCGACCGCCGTCCGCCCGTCGTCGGGATCGACGGTCCAGATCTTGCCCGCCAGCGGCAGCGCGAGCGCCATCCAGAGCGTCGAGTAGCCGTACGAGGTGCCGATCTCGAGGATGCGGTTTGCCTGCATCGCGTGCACGATCGTCGAGAGGAAGCGGCCCGTCTCGCGCGCGATCACCGGTACCCCGTCGGCTCGTGCCGTCTGCTCGAGTTCCAGGAGAAGCGGCGAGGGATCGGGATGGAGCCGCCGCAATGCGCCCGCGTCGTACACGTCGGACGTTTGCCCCCTCGGCGCGATGGGAACCTCTGCGGAGCCGTTTCGGGGCGCGATCTCGCCGTTTCGGCGTCGAAAAGACCGCCCGCGACGTGCGTTCAGGAGGCTCGATCATGGCGACGCTCACCCCACAGGTCTACGTTCCGAAGAAGTTCGATCTCGCCGGGCTCACCGGGATTTCGGACCAGACGCTCCAGATGCACTTCGGTCTCTACGAGGGCTACGTCAAGAACACGAACCTGCTCAACGAGCAGATCACCGAGAAGATCGCCGCCGGCAAGGCCGCGGGCTCGGACCTCGCGTTCGCAGAGATGACGCGTCGCCTCGGCTTCGAGTACAACGGCATGGTCCTGCACGAGTATTATTTCTCGAACATGACGAGCACGGCGGGGGAGATGCCGAAGTCGGGCGCCTTCTACGAAGCCGTCGGCACCAGCTTCGGCGACATCGACGCGTGGAAGCGCGACTTCGCGGCGATCGGCGGCATGCGCGGCGTCGGCTGGGCGATTTGCTATCAGGATCCGAAGACCGGCCGCATCTCCAACCACTGGATCACGTTGCACGAGGACGGGAACGTCGCGGGCTACGTGCCGATCCTCGTGATGGACGTCTGGGAGCACGCCTTTCTCTTGGACTACAAGCCTTCGGAGCGCGGCAAGTACGTCGAGGCCTTCTTCGCCAATGTCGACTGGGATCTCGCGTCGGCTCGGCTGCTTCCGAAGGCCTGACACCGTGACGCTCCTGCGACTCTTCCCGCTCAACGCGGTCCTGTTCCCAGGGGCGGCTCTCAACCTCCATGTCTTCGAGCCCCGCTACAAGCAGATGATTTCCGAGTGCCTCGAGGCGGGCGAGTCATTCGGCGTGTGCCTCATCCGTGACGGCGACGAGGCGGGCGATCCCCAGGTGCTGCCGCACGAAGTCGGGACGTCCGCCGAAATCGGTGATGTGACGCCGCTCGAGGGCGGCCGATACTATATCAGCACGGTTGGTCGCCGGCGCTTTCGAATCGATCGCGTCGTCGCGCGTGAGCCCTTCATGACGGCCGCGGTGACGTGGCTGCCCGACGAGGACGGCTTCGATCGCGCGTCGGCGATTGATCTCGTCGACGAGATTCGCGACGTCTTCCGCGATTATCTCCGGCTGCTCGTCGAGTTCTCGGGCATGCAGGCCGACGTCGACCTGCCCGACGATCCGCGCGATGCCTCGTTTCTCATCGGCGACGCGCTGCAAGTCGCGGACTCGATGAAGCAGCGCCTGCTCGAGCTCGGCGACACCGAGCAGCGGCTCATCGTCGAGCTGGGCTTCCTGCGGCGGCTGTTGCCGCAGCTCCGCTCCCTGCTCGAGCGCAAGCGCGAGTCGCCGGAAACGGCGTCGAACGCCGCGCCGGGCGGTTCTTTCCGCGCGGCGCAGGAGAAGTTTTTCGGGAAGCACTTCAGCCTGAACTGACCCCTCCGCAACCGGAGGTCGGCTGCTGGCGTCCGAACGGGGCGAGATGCCCCGCCGTAGTCTACTCGCCATCATTGCCGTCGTCGCGCTCGCCGTCGTGGTCGCCATCGTCGTTCCGTACTTTCACGCGGCCGGCCCGGCGCGCGACATCGGTGGCCCAAGCGCGCTCGCGGGAGCGCCGGCGCAGAGCTTCGCGGTTGTGGCGCTCGATGGCCGCAAGGCGTCGCTCGCGGAATATCGTGGCAACGTCGTACTTGCCAACCTCTGGGCGACCTGGTGCGCGCCGTGTCGCAGTGAGACGCCCGCGCTCGAGCGGCTCTACGCGGCAAACCGCGATCGCGGGCTGGTCGTGCTCGGCATCGATCAGGGCGAATCGGCCGCAGTCGCGGGCGAGTTCGCGAAGCGATTGGGTCTCACGTATCCGGTTCTGCTCGACGAGGATCAGCGTTACGGCCGCTCCTATTCCGCGGTCGGGCTGCCGACGTCGCTGCTGATCGATCGCACGGGCCGCATCGTCCGCGGCGTCGATGGCGCGCTGACGTACGATCAGATGGTCGCCCTCGTCGATCCGCTGCTGCGTGCCCGGTGAACGGCCGCTACGCTGCCAGTGCCGCCGCGCTTGGAACGCTCGCGCTCTCGACGTCGCAGGAGCTCGTACCGGGCCTCTCCGGCTACCACACCTGGCAGTACGTGGCGGCCCTCGCGATCACGATGACGATCGTCTGGTCGTACGCCTGGTCGGCACGGAAGGGTGTCGACGGCGAGCGCGGTGCGCGCCTCGCGATCGCGTGCGTCGGCGTGCTCCTCATCGGCGCGGCGGCGATCGTCTCGGGCCTCATTGGGCCCGACGACGAGAAGGTATCGCGCGCGCCGGGGAGCGTCGCGCCGCTACCGTCACTCGCGATGGCGGCGTTCTTCCCGGTCGCCGAGCGCGACGAACTCGCGCGCGGCGACGCGGGCGTCGTACTGCGGCGCCGAGATGGGAGCGAGGTGCGCCTCGCGCCGGGTGGCCGCGCGTATCTCGGCTCGTCGATCGTTACGCTCGCGCCGCAGCTCGCCGCCTTCGTTGAGGCGCGCGACGGCGCCGGTCACCATCTCACGGTCACGCAGCCGACGAGCGGCACGTTTCTCTCGCCCGTGCTCTTTTTCTCGCAGCACGTGCCGATTGCAGGCAAGCTGCTCCCGGCGGACTCATTCGCGGTACCCGCGGCGCAGAAGATCGTGAAGATCTTTTATTTCTCCGCGGCCGACGCGGCTACGGTCAATGCCCACGGGATCGGCAAGCAGCAGTCGGTGCTCTTCGCCGTCGACGATGCCGCCGGGACCCTCGTGCCGGGTGCGATCGGCTTCGCGAAGAGTGGCGAGACGACCGAACTCGGCGGTCTGCGGCTCGATGCGGTGCTCGGGACGTATCCGGCGCTCGAGATCGCCGCCGCGCCGGCGCCTGCGGCGCTCTGGCTCGGCGCGGCGCTTGCCGCAGGCGGCCTCGTCTATGCCTGGTGGCCGGAGCTCGGTGCGCTCGTCCGGCGTCGGCGCGCGCCGGGAAGCCCGAGCGGCGCCAAGGCGGGCTAGCGCCGCTCTCCTACGACGCGGAGCCTTAAAACGCGGTCGCGCTCGTGAAGTCGAACCCCTCGATCACGATCATCGGCGCGACGGTCGTGTAATGGTAGCCGCCCGAGCGGACCTGGTGATCCCCGAAGCGGGCGCGGCCGAGCGCCGAGACGATGCTCTGATTGAAGCGCATGTTCTTCACGCCGCCCGTGACCCGGCCGTGCTCGATGAGGAACGTCCCATCACGGGTCATGCCGGTGACGATCGTCCGGCGGCGGTCGACCGGCCGGATATACCAAAATCGGCTCACGAGCAGCCCGCGCTCGATGCCCGCGATCAGATCCGCATCCGAGGTGTCGCCTGCGGCGATGGCCGTCGTGCGGACCTGGGGCCCTTGGGCGTTCGGCTCGGGGAGCGCGTGGCCGGTGTTGGGTCGGCCGAGGCGTCGCGCGTAGGCCGCGTCGGTGACGACGGGGCCCGTCCGGCCCGCTTCGACGAGCGCGACCCGGCGCGTCGGCTCGCCCTCGTAATCGAATGGCATCGCGTGCAGGAGCGGATGCGCGTGATCCTCGGCGAGCGAGAGCGTGCCGATCCGCACGTCGCCGTCGCCCGAGAGGAACGACGAGCCCTCCTCGTAGGCTCGCGCCGCGAAGTGCCCATCGAGATAGCTCGCGAGCTCGCCCGCGGCGGCGGGCTCGAGGACGACCGTCCAGGCCCCCGGTTCGACCGCGCGCGGTGCGGCGCCAAGGCGCGCCTTCCCGGCGGCCGTCTCGGCGATCGCGGCCGGATCGCACGGACCGAACGCGTTTCCGACGTATTCGGCGTAGCCGGAGGCGTCGGGGCCGTTCGCCTTCACGTTGACGGCGCACGTCGTGCCGTCGTGGGTCGCGAACGTGCCGCGCGTGTTCGCGATCGTGAGCCCGCTTCGTGCGGTCGAGACATAGCCCGCCGCCCACAGCCCGTCGCGTTCGCAGACGGCGAAGATCGCGCGGGCGGCCGCGGCCCGGGCGTCGGGCGACGTCGCCGCGGTCGGCGCGTCGTAGGCGCCCGGGCCCGCGGGGTCGGCCGGGGCGCTGCGGCGTAGACCGATCGCCTCGGGATCATACGGCGCGAGCGCCGCGATATCGCGCGCCCGCGCGATCGCCGTTACGAGCCCGGCGTCGGAGCCGTCGCCCGTCGAGACGACGCCCGTCCGGCCGTCGACGATCGTGCGGATCCGGATCGTGCGCTCGTCGATCGCGAGGTTTTGATGCACGGCGTTGTGCGTGAACCGCGTCAGCGCGAGATCACGCTCCTCCACGATGACCTCGGTCTCGCCGCCCGCGAGCTCCAGGACACGCCGCGCGAGCCCGTCGCGGTCGCGCTCAGCCATCGTAGCCGACTCCGACCGCAACGTTGCGGAAGCGCGCGGGTGAGGCGGCCTGCGTCGTGCGGCCGACCTGCATCGGCTCGCCCTTGCCGCAGTTCGGCGTGCCCCACGCGACCCACGATCGTTCGTCCGCGATCGCGTCGCACGAGCCCCAGAACTGTGGCGTCACGCCCGCATACGTCGGGTTCTTGAGCATCCGGCCGCGCTTGCCGCCCTTGACCTCCCAGCCGATCTGACAGCCGAACTGGAAGTTCAGTCGATGGTCGTCGATCGACCACGAGCGGTTGGATTCCATGTACACGCCGTCATCGACGCCGTCGAAGAGCCCCTCGAAGGGCACCTCGCCCGGCAAGAGGTTGAGATTGCACATCCGGATCATCGGGACGTCGCGCCAGCTCGCGGCGCGGACGCAGGCGTTCGTCGGCCGCCCGAGCGTGCGTGCGGTATCGCGCGACATCTCGAACCCGGCGAGCATGCCGTCGCGGATGACGTCGGTCGCGCCCGAGCGCGCGCCCTCGTCGTCGTAGGCGACCGTCGCGAAGCCGCGTGGCAGGGCGTTGTCGGAAACGATCGTGACGAGCGGCGAGCCGTAGCGCAGCGCGCCGAGCTCGGCCGGATCGAGGAAGCTCGTACCGGAGAAGTTCGCCTCCCACCCGAGGATCCGGTCGAGTTCGGCTGCGTGGCCGCACGACTCGTGAATTTGCAGCGATACCTGCGAGCCGCCGAGGATCACGTCGCGAACGCCCGAGGGGCATTGCGGCGCGTCGAGCAATTGTGCCGCCTCCTCGCCGATGCGCCGGGCGTTCGTCTCGAGCTGCGCGGCCTCGACGATCTCCCAGCCGCCCGTCTGATACAGCCCGCCGTCGCCCGGAAACGAGCGGTCCTGCGCGTCGCCGTCGCCGACGGCGAGCGCGCTCAAGGCGCTGCCCGTCTGCACGAGCGACTGCGCGATGCGCGAGCCGATCGTGCTGTAGAAGACCTTGTCGACGTGCCAGAGATCGAGCCACGCCCGCCCGACGCGCACGCGCGGCGTCGCCCGCAACTCGCGCTCCGCGCGCAGCAGCAGCGCGACCCGCTCGCCGAGCGGCACGTCCGCGCTCGGGCGCTCGACGGGCGTCGCGAACGCGTCGACGTAGCGCTCCGTCGGCGCTTCCGCGAAGCGGCGCTCGCCGATCGCGGCTCCCGCCTTGGCGATCGCGACGGCGCGCGCGGCCGTCGCGTCGAGCGCGGCGTCGTCGAAGCGGTCGCAGCTCGCGAAGCCCCACGCGCCGTCGACGAAGGCGCGCAGGCCAAAGCCGGCCGAGCGCGCGTCCGAGAGCGTCGCGATCGCGCCGTTGCGGACCTCGATCCGTTCGGCGCGGTCGCGTTCGAAGCGAACGTCGGCGTAGGTGGCGCCGCGGGCGGTCGCGGTATCGAGCGCGCGGCTCGCGGCCGCATCGAATTCGGTCACACGGGCTCCGTTTCGCGCGCGGCGGCGGCCGTTCCGGCGGCGAGCGCCTCCATGCGCCGCAAGCCCTCGGCGACGTCGGTGAACGGCGCCACCCCCGTCGCGGCCGTGCGGGCCCGGTCGTAGGCGAACGCGGCGATGCGATAGTCGCCGAAGGTGCCCGCCACGGGCGCGCCCTCCGGGTCGATCGCGAGCGCACCGCGACCGGGTTCGAGGACGACGACGTAGGCGCGCAGCTCCGATGCGCGCGTCCGCGCGATCCGAATCGTCCACGCGTCCGCGTATGGCCCGAGGATCACGAAGAGGTCGATGCCCGCGAGTCGTTCGGCCACGAGTCCGCGCGGCCGGGCGGCGCGTGCCGCGTCGACCACGAGCGCCGTGACGCCGCCCGCGGCGATCCGGCCGTCCGGCGCGGCCGCGACGAGCGTCGGCAGCCCGGGGCACGCCGCCGGCGCGAGCGCGATGTCGGCGTCTGCGAGCGCCGCCGCGTGCGCGAGCAGCGCGAGCTCGGCGCCGTCGTATTCGGCCGTGAACGCGACGCGCGCGCGCGCGGCGCTGCTCGTCGCGCCGCTCGCGACGGGCTCGACGATGGGGGGGCGCGGCTCCCGCGCGGGCGCGAGCTCGAGGGTGCCGACGACGGTCTCCTCGTCGCGCTCGCTACCGCGCGCGACGAGCGTGCCGTCGGCGGCGACGAGCGAGCTCTTGCCGCAGTAGAGGACGCTGCCGAGCTCCACGCCGACCTTGTTCGCGACGGCGATCGGTATGGCGTTCTCGCGCGCGCGCACCGTGATGAAGAGGTCGGCGAGCACGTTCTCGAGGTTCGCCGGGTCGCGGCCGTTCGTAACCCAGGCCGTCGGCATGACGAGCATGCGCGCCCCGCGGCGCACGAGCGTCGCCGCGATCGTCGGGACGCGCCCGTCAGCACAGACGAGCAAGCCGAGCGGGCCGAGGCTCGTCGGCACGGGTTCGAGCGATGCTCCGGTACCGTACCATCGGCGATCGAAGTGCCAGAGGAAGCGCTTGGCGCTCGCGCCCGCGATCTCGCCGTCGCGATCGATCGCGACCGCGGCGTTGACCGTTCGGCCGTCCTCGACGTGCGCGCCGCCGTAGACGATGGTTACTCCGCGTTGCCGGGCGAGCGAGCGAAGCGCGCGCACGGCGGGCTCGATCGACTCGGGCGCGACCGGTTCCGCGCCGAGAACGTACGCGGGCAGCGTGCCTTCCGGGACGACGATGAGCCGCGCGCCGAGACGCGCGGCATCGGCGATCCGTTCGTAGATGGTGGGCCAGCGTGCCGCAAAGTCGCTCCGATCGTGCGCGCGCAGCTGGACGCAGGCGACGGGGATCGTGGTTCGCGTCACGGAAGCGCACCCATAAAGTTAGAGCTCACCGCTCGTGAGGTAGTTCGGACGTGAAGCATATCAATGGTCGTGCCTTTTCATGCGGTGCGCTCGCGCTGACGATCGCCGCTTCGACGGCCGGCTCGGCCACCCCGGCGACATCGAAGGCCGCGGCGCGTGCGGCGCACGCGGCGCCATCGGCCGCCGATCGCGAGAAGGCGAAGGTCGCCGCGAAGCAGGCGGCGGTCCTGCTGCTCGCGCCCGCCGACGAGTACTTCGGTCCGCTCAAAGTGAGCATCATTGGCATCCGCAATACGATGCGCGATCTCGGCCTGCGCTACGACGTCAACCACGACACCGGGCCGCAGACCTATTCCTCGGCGCAACTCGTCGAGCGCGCGATCCGCGACTGGGAGAAGAAGTACCCGCACGACGATCAGCTTCCGCGCGCGGTGTTCTTCCTGCAGCGGCTCTACGTGAAGATCCTCACGCAGCCCGCGCGCGATCACGCGACCGCCGTGGCGAGCTGGATGTTTAAGGATTTCGGCACGTCGCCGCAATCGAAGCAGCTCCAGAAGACGATCGCGGTGGAGCACCTCGCGCCGATTCCGGCGGGCGCGCTCCTCGCGATGCCGAGCCCGACCACGGCACCGCTCGCCGCGGCGCCGGCCGCTCCCACGGCGGCGTCGACCGGCATCGCGACGGCGTCGACCCCGGCCGCTCCCGCGCCGGTCGCGACCGCGCCCGTCTCGGGAGCGACTCCCGCGCCGCCGGCGACGACCGCCTCGCCGACGGCCGGCCCGTCGTCGCCGGTCGCGCCCGCGCCGACGCTCGGTGCGGCACCGGACCGCACCGCCCCGATCGCGGAGGCGGCCGCCGCGAGCGCGGCGCTCGGGACGGTCGCGCCGGCAAGCTCCGACGCGCCGCGAACGGCCGTGCGCCAGCCGGCTCCGGCGGCGACGCCCGCGAGTACCGCGCGCGTGACGGCGCCCGCGAGCGTCGCGCGCGTCGCGCTACCGAGCGCGCGGCCAGCGACCGCGACGCCGCCTGCGCCCGCCGGCGCGGTCGCAACTCCCGCAGCGGCGGGCGACGCGACCACCGAGGGCGCGGCGTACGGCTCCTCGTTCGGCGCCGGCTATCCGTCGATATTCGCGCCCACGCCGAGTCGGTAACCGACGCTAGAAGTGGAAGCCGAGCCCGGCGTACGGGCCGTTGTGCGAGACGTCGCTCTGGATGCCGGTACCGAGGCCGCGATCGCCGAGGTATCCGGCTTCCAGAAAGCCCGGCGTCGGCCCAAGACCCACGTGCAGGCCCAGGTCATACTTTAAGAACCGGTACTTCGGGGTCCCGGGCGCGTTTGTGAGATCGCCGTTCGCACTCGTCGTGATCTGCGGATAGTAGTAGACCGAACCAAAGACGGAGAGCGGTTGATCGACGTCGGCGAGCTTCTGCAGCCCGACGCCGAGACCGGTCCGGCGGCTCGGCGCCGCGAGCGAGTCCGTCGAATTGCCGACGAGATAGCCGACGCCGACGTAGACGCGGGGGTCCGCGAGCTTCAGACCGAGCCGCGCGTCGACGTCGTTGTCATGCGCGAGCGCGGAGCCGGCGGTCGCGTCGCCCGGGTCGAGTGCGCGGTCGTACCGATAGCTGCGGTAATCGCCTTGAATCATCCACGGGAGCCCGAAGAGCGGGAACTCCGACGTGGCGCTCGCGCGGAACGACGTCCCGGCGGCGGCGCGCGCGTCGTACCGGTCGTAGATTTTTGGCGTGATGAGATAATCGCCGACGACGAACCGCTCGTACGGCTTCGGCGTGGACTTCGGGTGCGCGAGGGCCGGCGGCATCGCCGACGCAGCCGGCGTCGGCTTGCGCGCGGCGGGCTCGCTCGCACGCGCCGCGATGCCCGACGCGAGAACGGCCAAGACCAGCGCGGCGGCGGCGCCCGAACGTGTCACGAGTTCCCCTGCAGCGGCGCCGGAGTAGTAAAGCGGAGAGACGGAGACGCCTCCCGCTCGAAAGCGGGAGGCGTCATTGGATTCGTCTACGAGGGGTTCAGATTCCGCTTAGAAGTGGAAGCCGATACCACCGTAAAACGAGTTTTCGGCGAAGTCGCTCGGCGCGTTGGACTTCTTCGTGCCATGGTCACCGAGGTAACCGAGGTCGAGGAAGACGGGCGACGAGGCGAGCTTGATCGCGAGACCCGCCTGGTAGTGGAGGAGGCGATACTGCAGCTGCTGTGACGACCCGTCGACGGCGGTGTAATTGCCGCTGATGGACGGGTAGTAGTAGACGCTACCGTAGATGTCGATCGGCTGGTTGAAGTTCGCCAGCTTCTCGAGGCCGCCGCCGACGCCGGTCACGCGCGGGTAACCGTAGTTGCCATAGCGAGTGAGGTAGCTCGCCGCGAGGAAGATCTTCGGATTCGCGACGCCGATACCGAAGCGGCCGTCGATGCTCGTGTCGCGAGCATCAAAGGACGGCACGTACGCGGAACCGTTGACGGGTCCCAGCGTCGAAACGCAACCGCGCTCGGCGCCGGCCTGACCGAACGGACCGGTGCACGGCACGAAGCCGGCAGTCGTATTCGTACGATGCGCGTAGCGATACTGGCGGAAGTCACCTTCAGCCATGAACGCGAGGTTACCGGCGTTGAAGGTCACACCGACGCGACCGGCCGGAGTGAGTCCGCCCGTCGTACCGGCGTTGAACTCGTTGTAGGTCTTTTCGTCGAACATCGCATCGAACGCGACGAACGCCTGAGCGCTCGGGGTGTGGATCGCGGTCGGCGTGGGGGTGGCCGGCGGGGGGGCCGGCGGCGCGAGGGTCGGGGCCGGCGCAGGGGCCGGCGGCGGAGTCGCGACCGGCGCCGTCAGATAACGGACGACGACGATGCGGCGATCGGGAACCCAGAGGACGTACGCGCCCATGCCCTCGGAGAGGACGCGGAGCGGCACGAGGAGCGTGCCCTTGTACATCTCGGGGGGAACGTCGAGGGGCCGGGTCTCGCCATTGATGACGACTTCCGGCTTGCCGAGCGTGACCGAAACGGTGGCACCGGGCTTCGAGACGTTGACCGTCTTCGAGCCGGCGTTGTAGGAGACCGTCGCACCCATCTGCTCGAACATCGAACGTAACGGAACGAGGACCGTATTCCCGCGTACCAATGCGGCCAGGATACGGCCCCGCTTGTCAGTGTCCGGCTTCGAATAGACGTGCTGGTCGTTGAAGAGGATCGGGTATTCACCCGACGGCGGACTACCAAAGTCCGGCGCCGGGGCTTGCGCGCGAGCCGGCGTAGCCGTCGTCATCGCAAATCCCACGATCCCGAACGCGATCGCCGCCAGCATGGCGGAAATGCGCGAAACGAGACGTTTCACTAGTGCCTCCTAAAGAAGCTGTTGTAGGGAAGCTGAAAAGGGTCTATCCCCCCCCAACTCAAGGACGGCAATACCCGTTCCGTACTTTGCTGAAACGATACATTTGGAGTCATTGCGTTCCATGAGAGTCCGATCAGGCGCGTATGACGCGATCGTCGTCGGGGCGGGAGTCGCCGGTCTAACCGCGGCCCTGACCCTGGCGCGAGCCGGAGGCCGGGTGCTCGTGGCCGAGCGGCACAACGTCGTCGGTGGCTGCGCCTCGTTCTACCAGCGCGGCGGGTACCGGTTCGACGTCGGTGCGACGCTCGTCGGCGGTTTCGGCCGGCGCGGCGCGCACCACGTGCTCAACGCCCGACTCGGCGTCGTGGTTTCGCCCGAGCGGATCGAACCGTCGATGGTGATTCATCTCCAGGACCGGACCGTCGTCCGCTTCGGCGACGAGCGGTGGCTCGCCGAGCGCGCGCGCGCCTTCGGGCCCGTCGCCGAGCCGTTCTGGCGAGCGCAGGAGCGGATCGCCGACCGCGCGTGGGCGCTCTCGGCGCGCCTGCCGCGCTTTCCCGCGGGTCCGGCCTCCGCGCTCCGTGCGCTCGCGGCGCTGCGGCCGGGCGATTTGCCGCTCGCGGGGACGCTCGGGCGCACGGTCGCTTCCATTCTGCCGGCCGCGGCGGCCCCGGCGCTGCGTTCGTTCGTGGACGCGCAGCTGCTCATCACCGCCCAGACGAGCGCGCGCGAGGCCGATCTCGCCTACGGCTGCACGGCGCTCGATCTCGCGCGCGAGGGCACGTATCATTTTCCCGCCGGCATCTCGACGATCGCGACCGCGCTTGCACGCGCGCTGCGCGCGGCCGGGGGCGAGATCCGATATGCCGCGCCGGTTGCGGCGATCGCGCTCGATCGGCGCGGCCGGGCGGCCGGCGTCCGGTTCGCAGACGGCAGCGAGGCGACGGCGACGCGGGTCGTCGCGGCGCTGCCGGTCGGCGACGCCGCGGCGCTCTGCCCGGTGCTCGAGGCCGTATGGCGTGCGCGGCTCGCGGCGCTACCGCAGCGCTGGGGTGCCTTCGTGCTGTATTGCGGCCTGCCGGCCGGCGTCGTGCCGCCCGAGACCGCGACGCACCACCAACTCGTGACGGGCGACGGCCCGCAGGGCGAGGGAAACACCGCCTTCGTTTCGTTCTCGGGCGCGGGGGAGGCGATGCGGGCGCGCGGCGGTGGACGGGCGGTCACGATCTCGACGCACACGGACGTGGCGCGCTGGGAGCGAGCGCAGCGCGACGGCCGGCGGCCGGCGCTCCGCGCGGAGTATGCGTCGCTGCTGCGCGCGGCGCTCGAGCGCGTGGTTCCCGGCGCCGCCGCCCGCGCGGAAATCGAGGAACCCGCGGACCCACTGACCTTCGCACGCTACACCGGCCGCCGGCGCGGCCTCGTCGGCGGCCTTCCGCAGACGGCGGCGCGCGCCGTGCTCGGCGCGTTCGGCCACGCGACGCCCGTGCCGGGGCTCGCCGTCTGCGGCGATACGACGTTTCCGGGTCAGAGCACCGTCGGGGCGGCGCTCAGCGGCTACGACGCGGCGATGGCGCTCAGCTGAGTTTCTCGTTCATGCCTTCGAGAACGCTCGCGCGGCTGACGATGAGCCGCTCGTGCGTGCCTTCGCCGACCTTCTCGCGCTCGTCGAAGGCGGCGACGGCGAAATCGACGCGGGGCCCGTCGATCGCGACGACCTCGACCTCGACGCGCACGATGAGTCCAACCGGGGTCGGGGCGAGGTGCGCGATCTCGCAGTACGTCCCGAGCGTGATGTCGTCCGGGTTCAAGACCGGCGCGAGGCACGTGACCGCCGCCGCCTCGACGAGTTGCACGAGCATCGCGGTCGAGAGGATCTCGACGCCGCGATTGCCGGCCTTGTCGGCGGTCATCCATTCTTCAACGCGGGTCTGGCTTTGGTACGAGCGACCGACGGCCAGCTTCATCGCCGTTGCGTTGGCGCGGCCGTCGCGACGCTCCCGCCTCGGCGTTGAATCAAATCGGCCTCCGATGGCGTATGTGGCGGCGCATGGCGGTTTCCCGGGCGTCTCGCTACGCGGCAAGCGTCGCATTGGTCGTTCTCGCTGGATGCGCGCATCCCGTCGCCAAGGGACCGGCACCCTTGGATGTGGACGTCGTGCCGGTCCGGCTCGGGTCGCTCGTGACGTCGCTCCATCTCGACGGGCAGATCGTGCCGTTGCGCGAGTCGACGCTGAGCTCGCCGCAGTCGGGTACCCTCGAGTCGGTCGACGTCGAGGAAGGCGGCAGCGTCAGGCAGGGCCAGGTCCTCGCGCGGCTCGACGCGTCGGGTCTGCGGGCGCAGCTCGCCGCTAACGTCGCCCTCGTCGCGCAGGCGCGCGCGAAGGTCGCGAGTGCCTCCGAGCAGCTGCCGATCGCGTCGCAGCAGTACTCGTCGGCCGCAACGAACGCGGGTCAGTCGGTCGAGCAGGCGCGCAACCGCATCGCGACCGCGGATGCGGCGCTCGCGAGCGCCCGGCTCGTTTACGAGAGCGATCGAAACCTCGTCGCGCAGGGCTTCGTCGCGCGCACGGCCGTCGAGAGCGCGCGCGCCGCCGAGGTCTCCGCCACGCGCGAGGCGGCCAATGCGCGCGCGGCGCTCTCGGCGGCGCAGGCCGGCTTCACGACCGCGCGTGCCAACACGGGCCAAACCGGCGTCGAGCGCGAGTCGATCGAGGGCGACCGCGCCGCCCTCGCGCAGGCCGAGGCGAACGTGGCCTACATCCAGAGCCAGATCGTCCAGACCATCGTCCGCGCGCCCTTCGACGGCATCGTGACGGCGCGCTTGCTCGACCCGGGAGCCTTCACGGGGCCAAATCAGGCGATCGTCCGCGTCTCGCAGCTCTCGACGGTCTTCGTGAACGCGAGCGTCCCGGAGAGGGATCTTGGGTTCGTGCGGCCTGGGCTGCACGCCGTCGTAACGTCGGGAAGCCTCCCCGGCCGGTCGTATGCGGGCGCGATCAGCTCGGTCAATCCGACGCCGGCGAACGGGACGTTCAGCTATCGCGCCCGCATGCGGCTGAGTAACCCGGGCGGCGCGCTCCGCGGCGGCATGCTCGTGACGCTCGAGATCGTTCGCGACCGGCGGCGTGACGTGCCCGTCGTGCCGCGCGCTGCCCTTGCGACCGTGAGCGGCACGAGCGGGGTCTATCTCGTCTCGAACAGCCACGCGAAGTTCGTGCCGGTCACGCTGGGCCTCCAGAACGACACGACTGCGCAGATCTCGGGCCCCGGCATCGGAGCCGGCACCCTCGTCATCGTCACCCGCCCCGACGCCCTGCAGGACGGCAGCCCGGTCCTCGCAAGTTCCACCGCCGCTTCCGGCGCATAGCGCCGCCGCAGAGTTAGGATTCTCAATCGATGTCAGACCATCGCCGAACGAAATCGGGCCTCGCCGCCTCGGCCCTCGTCTCCACCATTGCCGCGTCGATCGTCGCCGGTCGGCCGGACGACGCGGGCGCCCAGGCGACGGTCCGGAGTACGGTGCCGAAGGCCGCGAGTCGAGGCCCGCGCCTCAATGCGGGCCAGCCGACGCCGTATCCGATCTCGACGCTCGGGCCGCTCGGGCCGCCGAACGAGCTGCAGTACCCCGCGTACGGAACCCCGGTGCCCCGGATCGACGCCGGCGTCCCCGCGCCGGATCTCCCGGCGGCAGTCACGCTCGTCCAGGCCGTCGCGATCGGGTTCGATCGCTCCCCGACGCTCGCGGCCGCGCGCGCCGACGTGGCAGTGCAGGCGGCCGCGGTGCGCCTGCAGCGGGCAGGCCTGCTGCCCAACGTCGCGCTCAGCGCCGCGTACGATTTCGAGCACCTGCAGCCCGGCGGCTTTGCCACGAGCGCGCTCGGCAGCGCGAGCTCCGGTACAACCGGCTCGACGGGCGTCGGCGGCACGACGGGCACGGGTGCCGGAAACGGCGTGACCACGGGTTCGGGCTCGAGCGGGACCGGCACGGGCACGACCGGCACGGGCGGCACCACGGGCACCGGTACCGGCACCGGCACCGGCACGGGGACGGGCACGACGACCGGGACGGGTAGCGGCAGCGGCGCGACGACGGGCACGGGCACCGGGACGACGACAGGCACGGGCACGGGGGGCACGGGCACGGGCACGACCACCGGGACCGGCACGACCGGAACCGGCACGTCGGGCGTGATCGGCTCGGTGCCGATCCGAAGCTATAATTCCGCGAGCTTTCGGCTCGCCGTGACGCAGCTGATCTACGACGGCGGCCGGACCGCCGCCGCCATCAACGCCGCGAAGCGCAGCGAAACCGCGTACGCCGATACCTACCGCCGCGATCTTCAAGTGGTCGCGAACAACGTCGCGCAGGCGTATTACGCCTATCTCGCGGCGCGCCGCACGACGCAGGTCGATCTCGAGCTCGTCCGCGAGAATCAGGTGCAGGTCGACCTCGTCTCGGCGCAGGTCCGCGCCGGCACGACCGCTCGCGCCGACATCGCGACGGTCGAGCTGCCGCTCGCGCAGGCGCGCCTTGCGGTGGTCCGCTCGCAGGGCAACGAGCTCACCGCCGAGGCGACGTTCGAAAACGCGATGGGGCTCGATGCGAACATCGACGTCCAGCCGGTCGATGACGCCCCGATCTTCACGAACAACGCGATCTCGCTCGTACCGATCCCGACGTATACGGAAGCCGTCCGGCGCGCCATCGCGCTGCGGCCCGATTACGACTCGTCGATCCAAACGATCCGGCAGTCGGAGTACTCGCTGCGTGCGGCGTCCCTTGGCCGGTATCCGACACTCTCGGCGAGCGCCTCGGCCGCCGACGCGTCGACCGACGGCTATGCCGGGACGTTCCGCAACACGCAGACCGTCGGCCTCGCTCTCTCGATCCCGATCTACGACCAGGGCATCACGGCGGCCAACGTCGCGTCGTCGCGGGCGACGCTCGACATCGCGCACGCGCAGCTTTCGTCCGCGCTCCTCAACCTGCAGCTCGGCGTCAAGCAGTCGCTCGCGGGGCTCGTGAGCGCGCGCGCCTCGCTCGTTCAGACGCAGCAAGAGTACGCGACCGCCGTCAGCAACGTCCGGTCGACGCAGGCGCAGTATCGCGCGGGCGTCACGACGCTGCCGCTGCTCCTCAACGCGCAGGTGCAGCTCACGCAAGCGCTCACCGATCAGGTGACGGCGGTCTATGCGCTGCGCGAGTCCGAGCAGGCGTACCTCTATCAGGTCGGTGCCAACGACATCGTCTTCATCGGCGATCACCCGCTCACGGCGCACCCGACGCCCGACCCGCAGCCGACGAAGAGCGCACCGCCGCGTAACCCGAACGCGACGCCGCTGCCGATTCCGTCGCAGCCCGTCAACCCGCTGCCCACGCCCGAGCCGACCGGCACGGCGCAGCCGACGGCGATGCCGTCGCCCGCGCTCACGCCGGCTCCCGCGCTCACGCCGGCTCCCGCGGGGCGGGGGCGGCGCGGCGGCGCAGCGTAAGCGTCGCCGCATGTCCGTGCTCGATACCCCGGTCACCGTCGACGATCCGATCAACGCCGAGGTTCTCAAGATCTCCGAAGACCGGATCGCGGGCTTTCTCCGCGATCCGCTCGGCGCGATCGCGGAGCGGTCCGGCGTCGAGTTCGACACGACGGTCGCGCGCATTCGGGCCATGCTCGAGTCGGGCACGATCCGGCGCGTGCGCCAGACGCTGCTCGCGACCAATCTCGCGCACGGTGCGCTCGTCGCCTGGCAGATCCCCGAAGACAAGCTCACGGCCGCCTTCGAGTACATGTCCGTTGAGGATCCGTTCTCGGGTCACGTCGTTATCCGCACGACCGACGCTGCGACGCCGGGCTCAAACTACCGGCTCTGGACGACGCTCAAGGTCCCGCAGGGCTACGCGCTTGCCAAGCACGCAGAGTTTTTGCGCGCGCGCGTCGGGGCGGACGCATTCCGGCTGATGCCGGCCGAGCGGCTCTTCGCGCTCGGCGTCGGGCACATCCGGCGACGCGGCATGGAACCGGGCTCGCGCGCCGACGTCATGGCCGACGTGCTCGACACGACGATCGTGCAGCTCTCCGAGCTCGATTGGCGCGTGCTCGTCGCGCTCAAGCGCGAGTTCGAATCGCACGAGCTCGTGCGCGATCTCTGGGTTGCGCGGGCGGACGAGGCGGGCGTGCCGCTCGAGACATTCTACGCGGTCGCCGAGTCGCTGGCGGAGCGTGGCGTCATCGGCCGGTTCTCCACGTTCCTCGAGCACGTCAAGCCGACGGCGGGCAACGCGAGCGTCACGCGCTACAACGCGCTCTTCCACTGGCAGGTGCCCGTCGGCCGCGAGATCGACGCGGGGCGCGAGGTCGGCCGCCATCACATCATGACGCATGCGTATTGGCGCGAGGGCGGTCCCGAGTTCCGTAACGTCAACATCATGGGCGTCGCGCACGGACTCGACAAGACGGTGCTGCTGCAGCACAAGGCGGCGATCGACGAGCACCTGCGCGAGGCCGGGTTCGACCTCGGCTACACGAACGTATTCTGGGGCGGCCGCAGCGAGATCAAGCCGTCGGAGATCTCGCCGTTCGCATTCGCCGACTTCCACCGCGCGCAAGGAAACGATCCCGCCTCGCTACGTGCCTGATCGCACGGCTCTCCGCGGGGGCGGCATCGCGATCGCTGCGCTGCTCGCCGCCGCTGGCTGCACGCGAACCGGCTCGGCGCCCGGCGGTCGGAATCCGTGGACGGTTCCGGGGCGATTCGTCTACGCCGAGTCGACGGATACGAAATCCCTCAACGTGATGCTCGCGACGAGCGCGGCGACGAGCGACCTCGATTCGTTCATCTTCTCGTATGCAGTCGTGTACGACCGGGCCGGCAAGCCCGTGCCGGATGCGCTCCGCGAGATCCCGACGCTCGAGAACGGCGATGTCAGCCGCGACGGGCTGACGCTCAAATACAAGCTGCGGCCGAACATCACGTTCCAGGACGGCGTGAAGTTGACGTGCGCGGATCTCACGTTCACGTGGCAAGCCGTGATGAATCCGGCGAACAACGACGTGACGCACGACGGCTATCGCGACATCAAGTCGATCGACTGCTCGGATCCCCTCGCCGCGGTGATCCACATGAAGCGCGTCTACGCGCCCTTTCTGCAGCAACTCTGGGGCGTCAACAGTAACGCGCCGATCATGCCCGCGCACCTGCTCGCAAAATACAACGATGCGAAGGGCTCGTTTAACACCGCGCCGTTCCAGGCGGCGCCCGTCGGCAGCGGGCCGTTCAAGTTCGTGCGCTGGACGCGCGGCCAGTCGGTGCAGCTCGAAGCGTACGACGGCTATTTCGGCGGCAAGCCGAAGCTACGCACGGTCACCTTCAAGATCTTGCCCGACGACATCACGCTCGTCGACCAGGTGCGCACGCACGAGATCGACATGGCAGCGCGCGTCGGCAATCAGGTCTGGCCGCAGGCGCAGGGCATCCCGGGCACGATCGCCGAGGCGACGCCGATCTACGCCTACCAGCACATCGATTTCAACCTCAAGCGGCCGATGTTCGCGGACGTCCGCGTCCGGCGCGCGCTTGCGTACGCGCTCGACAAGCGGGAGATGCTCGCGAAGCTCGCGCACGGCAACGGCGATCTCTCCTCCGTCGCGGTGTCGCCCGTGCTCTCGCCGAATTACGATCCGCACGTCGCGACGTATCCGTACGATCCGGGGCGGGCTCGGCGACTGCTCGACGAGGCCGGCTGGAAGGTCGGCGCGGGCGGCGTCCGCGTGCGCGACGGCGTGCGGCTGGCCTTCGACCTGGCGACGCCCGTCGAGCTGCAGACCGATCGCGCGATCGAGACGTTCGCCCAGCAGCAGTGGCATGCGATCGGCGTTGCGGCATCGATCAAGAACGTTCCGAGCGCGCAGATGTACGACAACTCGACGAGCGGCGTGCTGCAGGGCGGGAAGTATGACGTCGCCGTTTTCGAGTGGTACGGCGCCGCCGACCCCGACGACAGCGCGATCTATTCATCCGCGAATCTCGCGCCGCATGGTCAGAACGCGCTGTTCTGGAATGACACGATCGCGACGAAGGCGATGAACGACGGGCTGCAGACGGTCGATCCGGTCGCGCGCAAGGCTGCGTCGTGGCGGGAGCAGGTGGAGTTCGCAGCGCAGGTGCCCTCGATCATCCTCTGGTTCGACCGCGAGCCGTACGTGTACAATCGCGATCTCACGGGCTTCACCCCGTCCCCCGTGATCTCGCCGTTCTGGGATCCCGCGAAGTACGCCATCTGATCCGCTAGTCGTCGCCACATGAGAGGTTCGCCGTTATGACGTTCTCCGGATTCGCGCGTCGCGTTCTCGCGAGCGCCGCGCTCGCGTCGCTCGCTGCGGGCTGCACACGCGTCGAGAGCGGCTCGCACGGCAACCCGACGACGCGCGCGCACGAGCTGCGCTTCTCCGACGGCGAGGACATCGGCGGGCTCAATCCGATGTTCTTTCAGCAGATCGACACGGCGTACGTCGGCGAGCTCACGAGCGCGTGGCTCTTCCGGTACGATCACGCGAACCGGCCGGTGCCCGAGCTCGCGACGGAGGTGCCGACGAAGCGAAACGGCGATATCGACGCCGCGGGAACGCGCATTACCGTCAAGCTGCGGCGCGGCGTCGTCTGGTCCGACGGCGCGCCGTTCACCGCTGACGACGTGATCTTCACGACGAACGAGATGAACGATCCGCGCAATCCGGTGACGAGTCGCGATGGTTTTGATGACGTTGTGAAGATGGACGAGCCGAATAAATACACGGTCGTTTTCCATCTCAAGCGGCCGTACGGCGGGTTCGTTCTAAATTTCTATTCGACGGGTGCCGCGCAGCCGGCGATCCTGCCGAAGCATCTCTTTCCGCATCCGGGTGATCTCAGCCATGCGGCGTACAACGCGCTGCCGATCGGCATCGGGCCATTCAAGTACGAGGCGTGGCATCGCGGCGTCAACGTCACGATGGTGCCGAATCCGCGGTACTGGCGCGGCGTGCCGAAGCTCAAGCGCGTGACCTTCGCCATCATCAGCAACGCGAATACGCTGCTGACGCAGACGCAGACGGGCAACCTTGATCTCTATCTCCGGACGCCGCCGAACTTCATCGGAGAGCTCCGCGCGTTGCACGGCTATCGCGTCGTTTCGAATCCGTCATATCTGTACCAGCACTATGATTTCAACCTGCAGCATCCGGCCGTCGCCGACGTTGTTGTCCGGCGGGCGCTACGCCTCGCGCTGGACCGGTCGGAGATCGTGAAGAAGGTGCGCCTCGACGAGGCGACGCTCAGCGACAGCGTGACGCCGGCGACGTATCCCGACGTGCCGCACCACGTTCCGCTCGTGGCGTACGACCCGGCGGCAGCGAATGCGATGCTCGACGCGGCGGGCTGGAAACGCGGATTCGACGGCGTCCGTGCGAAGAACGGCGTGCGGCTCGCGCTGACGCTGGCGTTCGTTTCGGGCAATCCGCAGCTCGATCAGATCGCCGAATTAACACGTGCGTGGTGGAAGCAGATCGGCGTCGCGATGTCGGTCAAGACGTATCTCGCATCCGAGTTCTTCGATCCGCTCGCGGGCGTTCTTCGAAAGGGTAATTTCGACGTCGCGTTTTTCGGCTGGCAGGCTCAGGCGATCGACGATCCGACGAACATCTTTGCTTGCAAGTCCTTCCCGCCGGACGGTCAAAATTACGGCCGCTGGTGCGATCCAAAACTCACGCCGATTCTACACGAGTTCCAGAATACGTACGACTCGGTCGAGCAAGGGCGGGCGCTCGGCCGTTCGGATCTCCTGATCGCCTCACAAGCGCCGACGATCGTCTTATACGAAAGTAAGAACCTTAACACCGCAAATACCGATCTGACGGGCTGGCATCCGAATCAAGTCTCGGCGTTCGACGACATGATGAACGTGGACATCTGAGGTGCGCGCGACGTTTCTGCGGACCGGCGCGCGCGGGCTCGCACTCCTCGCGACGCTCGCGATCGCGGTCGGCTGCACGAAGGTCGGTGGCGGAAGCTCCGTCGCGCGGCACAATCGGACGACGCACGCGCACGAGTTGCGCTACAGCGACGGCGAGGATATCGGCGGCCTCAATCCGATGTTCTTCCAACAGAGCTCGGTCGCGTATCTCGCCGACATGACGATGGCGTGGCTGTTCCGCTATGACCACGAGAATCGGCCGGTTCCCGAGCTCGCGACCGAGGTGCCGACGAAGCGCAACGGCGACATCGACGCCGCAGGCACGACGATCCGCCTCAAGTTGCGCCGCAACGTCGTCTGGTCCGACGGCAAGCCGTTCACCGCCGACGACGTGATCTTCACGACGAACGAGATGAACGATCCGCGCAATCCGGTCGCGACGCGCGAGGGCTTCGAGCTCGTCACGAAGATGGACGAGCCCGATCGCTACACCGTCATTTTCCACCTGCGGCGGCCGTATGGCTTATTTCTGCCGAACTTCTTCACGACCGGCAATTCGCAGCCGGCGATCCTGCCGAAGCATCTCTTTCCGCACCCGGGCGATCTCAGCCACGCCGCGTACAACGCGCTGCCGGTCGGCATCGGTCCCTTCACGTTCGAGACCTGGCAGCGCGGCGTTAGCGTCACGATGGTCCGCAACCCGACGTACTGGCGCGGCCGGCCGAAACTCGATCGCGTCATCTACGACATCTACAACAACGCGAATACGCTGCTCACGCAGGTGCAGACCGGTAACGTCGATCTCTACGTCCGGACGCCGACGAATCTCGTCGGCCAAGCGCGCGCGATCCACGGCTATCACGTCGCCATCGGCCCGTCGTACCTCTACGAGCATTACGACTTCAACCTCGCGCGTCCGGCACTCGCCGACGTCACCGTCCGGCGGGCGCTGCGGCTCGCGATCGACCGCCCCGAGATCGTCGGCAAGGTGATGCGCGGCAACGCTACGCTCGGCGACAGCTTCATGCCCCCGCCCTATCCCGACGTCCCGAAGAACGTCACGAAGACCCCCTACGACGTCGCCCGCGCAAACGCGATGCTCGACGCGGCGGGCTGGCAGCGCGGCGCCGACGGCATCCGTGCGAAGCACGGCACGCGGCTCGTGCTCGCCGTCGCGCTCGTCTCGGGGAATCCGTTCCTCGATCAGATCGTCGAGCTCACGCGCGCGTGGTGGGGCAAGATCGGCGTCGGCCTCACGGTCAAGGGCTACCTCGCCTCGCAGCTCTTCGATCCGCTCGCGGGCGTCCTGCGCAAGGGCAACTTCGACGTCGCGCTCTTCGCCTGGCAGGATCCTGCGGTTCAGGATTTCAGCGAGATCTTCTCGTGTTCGTCGATTCCGCCGGGCGGCCAGAACTACGGCCGCTGGTGCGATCCGGCGCTCACGCCGCTCCTGCGCGACTTCGAGAACTACTACGAGATCGAGCAGCAAGGCCCGGTCCTCGGGAAGATCGACCAGCGAATCATCGCGCAGGTCCCGTCGGTCGTGCTCTACTGGAGCGATCAGATCGACACCGAGAACGACGACCTCACCGGCTTTCGGCCGAATCAAGTCTCGCGCTTTGACGACATGATGAACGTGGACATCTGAGGGCGTGCGGCGTGCGCTCGCGGCACTGTTCTTGACGGCACTCGGGGCGAGTGGCTGCACGCGCGTCGACACGGCGCATGGCAGTCGTAGCAACGTGACGACGCAACCGCACGTGCTCCGCTTCGCCGACGGCGAAGACGTCGGCGGACTCAACCCGATGTTCTACCAGCAGATCGACACGGCATATCTCGGCGAGCTCACGATGGCGTGGCTCTTCCGCTACGATCGCGCGAACGAGCCGGTGCCGGAGCTCGCGACCGAGGTCCCTACGAAGCGTAACGGCGACATCGACGCCGCGGGGACGGCGATCCGGATCAAGCTGCGGCGCGGCGTGACGTGGTCCGACGGGAAGCCGTTCACGGCCGACGACGTGATCTTCACGACGAACGAGATGAACGATCCGCGGAATCCCGTGACGTCGCGGATCGGCTTCGAGCTCGTGACGAAGATGGACGAGCCCGATCCGTACACGGTCATCTTCCATCTCAAGAAACCGTTCGGTTCGTTTCTGCCGCGCTTCTTCACGACGGGTGCGGCCACGACGCCGATTCTCCCGAAGCATGCCTTCGCGCACGCGGGCGATCTCAGCCACGCGGCATACAATGCGCTGCCGATCGGTATCGGGCCGTTCGTCTTCACGGCGTGGCATCGCGGCACGGACGTGGAGCTCGCGCGCAATTCGCGCTATTGGCGCGGCGTACCGAAACTCGACCGCGTCGTCTTCCAGATCTACAACGACTCCAATACGCTGCTCGCGCAGATGCAATCCGGCGGCGTCGACTTATGGCTGCGTGCGCCCGGAAACTTTCTCTCGCGGTTGCGCGCGATCCGCGGCGTTACGGTCGCCAGCGGACCCGGATATATCTACGAGCACTATGACTTCAACGTAACTCGACCAGCGCTCGGCGACATCGCCGTGCGGCGCGCGCTGCGGCTCGGACTCGATCGGCCGGCGATCGTCGCGAAGGTTCTCGATGGCGCAGGAACCGTGCAGGAGAGCATCGTCCCACCGACCTATCCGCTCGCGCCGCAGGGCATCGCGCTTGTGCCGTTCGATCTTGCGCGCGCCAACCGCGAGCTCGACGCGGCCGGCTGGCGACGCGGGGCGGACGGCATCCGCGCGAAGCACGGGGTGCGGCTCGCGCTCACGATCGTCCTCGTGACCGGGACGCCGATCCTCGACGAGGTGGTCGAGCTCACGCGCGGCTGGTGGACGAAGCTCGGCGTCGCGCTGAGCGTCCGGAGCTTCATCGCCTCGCAACTCTTCGATCCGATTCACGGCCAGCTGCGCAGGGGAGATTGGGACGTCGCGTTGTTCGGCTGGTCGCTGAACGCCGTCGACGATCCGACGGAGATCTTCGGCTGCGGCTCGTTTCCGCCGAACGGCCAGAACTACGGGCATTGGTGCGATCCCGTGCTCACGCCGGCGCTCGAGGCGTTCGACGCGTCGTACGACGCGCGCGAGCAGGCCCGCGCGCTCGCCACCTTCGATCGCGGCGTCGTCGATCGCGTCCCAACGATCGTGCTCTATTACTCGCAGCTGACGCGCGCCCAGAATCTCGATCTCACGGGCTACCGCCCGAACGCCGTCTCGCCGCTCGACGACGTGATGAACGCCGACATCTGAGGGTTCGCTCGCCCGTTTGAAAAAGAATTTACTTGTGAGCGCTCGTGCGAGCGGCTATGATAGCGGTCGGTCGTATCGCGGCCGGGCGATCGCTGCCTTGGCGTGCGCCATCATGAAACTGATTTTTGAGAGCTTCATTATGACGTGCGACGTGTATCGCGGAAGAGTCGACATCTGATGCGGACCTTTCTCATGGGCATCGTCGCGACGCTTGCCGTCTTCGCGCTTGCGGCGTTCGTCGTCGTGCAGTTCGGGCTCATGCCGGTCGGCGCCGACGTGAAGCCGCCCGCGCTCGAGAAGATCGCCGCGAAACAGGCGCTCAACGCCGCGATCGCGCGCGAGTCGGCAGCGTATCATGATCCGCTGCAGCCGACGACCGAGAATCTCTTGGCGGGCGTCGCCCTCTACGGCGCTAACTGCGCGATGTGCCACGGCGCCGCCGACGCCAAGGAGTCGGTCCTGGCCAAAGGTTTCTACATCGAAGCGCCGCAGCTCGCCAAGGACGGCGTCGAGGACGATCCCGAGGCGCATACGTACTGGAAGCTCGTGCATGGCATCCGCTTCTCGCCGATGCCCGCGTTCGGCGCGAACCTCTCGAGCGACGACCTCTGGCGCCTGACGATCTTTCTCAAGCACATGGACGCGTTGCCGCCGCCGGTCGAGAAGGTGTGGCGCCGCGTGCCGAGCGCAACCGCGACGCCGCGCGCGGCCTGAGTTAGCTCGCAATCGCGCGGGCGGTCGGCGCCTCGCGCGACGCGGCGCGCTCGGCGACCGGCCGCAGCAGCGCGACGCTCGCGACGGCCCAGAGGCCGAAGCACCCGAGCAGCGAGAGCCCGCGCAGGAAGCCGTAGAACGGCACGAGCGTCGTGACGCCGCTCGCGGCTTGTTCCGCATGCCAGACTTCCGGCGCCGTGAGCGACCGCGCGACGTGGAACGTCGTGGAGAGCGCGTCCGGCCACGTCGGCAGCGGCGACGAGCTCGCGACGTAGGCGGCGATCCCGACGGCGGCGGTCGCAATCAGGGCCGGGAGCGCATGGAAGGGCCGGAGCCGTTCGCGCGCGAGCACCGCGAAGCCGAGCCCCGCGGCGAGGGTGAGCAGCGCCGTCGCGAGTGCGCCCGTCGGACGCTGCGAGAGTCCGAGCCAGTCGATCGCGATGAAGAGCGCGGCGACCGTTCCGGCGACCCAGGTCGCGCCGCGCGCGCGCCGCACGATGAAGATCGCCGGCAAGAACGCGATCGTGAAATCGTGCTCGTGCGCGAACGTGAGCGTCAGCGGCAGCGCCGCGCAGCCGAGCGCGAGCCGTGCATCGGGCTCATAGCGGCGCGAGAGGCACTGCCAGGCGACGATCGCGACGATCGTGAGCAGTAGGGCGAGACCGAACTCGGTCGCCGCGGGCGCCGAGAGCCCGAGTGCGCGCGCGACCGCGGCGGGCGTCGTCTGGATCGTGATGAACCGTTCGGCCGCGGCGTGCGCGCGGAGCAGGTCGACGTAGGCCGCAAGGCCGCCCTGCTGCGCGAGCGCGAGCTGCGAACCGCCGATCGCCACGAGCGCGGCGAGGATGAGCCCCGCCCACGCACGCAGGCCGCCGAGTCGCGTCGCGAGGACGACGGCAAGGTTTGGCTGCAGTGCAGCGAGGAGCGCCGCGGCGAAGGTTCCGGCGATCCCGCCGCGGCGTACCGCGAAGGGAAACGCCACGACGGCCGCGCTCGCCAGGACGGCGACTTGGCCGAGCGCCACGCCGCTCGTGAGCGGGCCGAAGCCCGCGACCACGACGAGCACCGCGAAGGCGTCCGCCACTCCGAGGGCCCCGCCCGCGAGCGCGAGGCTCCCGAACGCGAGGACGGCGACCGCGAGCGCGGCGACCGCCTCCCACGCGGTCACGGCGCCGAACCACGGCAGCCGCCCGAACGCGCTCCACACGGGCAAGCCGAACGGCGGCCCGACGAAGGGCAGCAGCTCGTCGCGCGTCGCAACGATGCCGGGAATCGTGCGCTCGGTGCGCCACACCTGGCGGGAATAGGGATCGCCCTCGTAGCGCCACGTCACGCCGGCGGAATAATACGATTCGAAATCGCGCAGCGGCGGGCCGCCCTTCGAAGCGGGTCGCACGCCGAAAAAGGCGCCCGCGACCGCGAGGATCGCGAGCGTGAGGCAGACGACGCGCCCCACTAAGCGGCGGCGCCGACCGGAACGTGCGCGGCGACCAGACCCGCGAGCAAGCCGCCGAGCAGTGCGAAATACGCGATCGAGACGAGGGCACGCTCGCGGCGGCCGACCTGGAAATAGCGCGGATCGACCTTGCCGCGGTATGCCGCGATCGCTTGCGGCACGCTCAGCACGAGGACGATGAGCAGCACGGGGCTCCACCAGTGGAACGCGAGAGCCGCCGCGACGATCGCGACGACGCCGAAGATCCAGAAGAACGGCGAGATCGCCGCGGTCATCCGGCCGCCGTCGAGCATCGCGAGCGGCACCATGTTGAAGAGGTTGAGGAAGAAGCCCGTGTAGGCGCACGCGAGCCAGAACGGTTCGTGCGTCGCGATGCCGTAGCCGAAGCAGGCCGCGCTTGCGAGGCCGCCGAGCAACGGGCCGCCAAAGGCGATGACCGACTCCTGAACGACGGAGGTCTTCCCGCTCCACGTCGTCATCGCACCAAGGCCTGGGATAAAGTAGATGGCCGGTACCGCGAGCCCGAACCCGCGGACGAAGATCGCGTGGCCGGCCTCATGGACGGCGATGAGCAACACGAAGACGAGCGCGAACTTGAATCCGAAGAAGAGCGTGTAGAACCAGATGCTCGCGACGAACGAGAACGCCGTGATGCCGTACTTCGCCGCGATGAAAGCCCATTTGAAGTTGAGCAGCGCGAGGAAGAACGCTTTGAACTTGAGGCCGACGAGACCGAGCCCGACGAGCGGGCCGCCGACTCTCCGACGCCAGTCGGGCGTTGCGACCGGACGAGTCGCGTACTCGGGCGGCGACTCGACGGGCTGCGGCGCGTCCTCGATCGGTTCCATCTCCGTTCCTTCGGCGTCTCGACGCGCGGTTCCCGAATGATCGATTTCCCCGCAGCCGACCTGCGGACGATCTACCTCCATTGGACGGCGGGAAACCGCGCGACGACCTACCCGGCGTATCACGTCTGCGTCGCCCGCGAAGCCGATGGCGTCGATCGTGCCGTGCTCACGCGCGATCCGCGCGCGAATGCCCGCGACGTTCGCCCGACGGGCGTCGTCGGCTACGGTGCGCACGTCGCCGGCCGGAACTCGTTCGCACTCGGCATCGCCCTCTGTGCGATGGCGGACGCGACACCCGAGGATTTCGGACCGTATCCCGTCGACGACGCCGGGATCGACGCGCTGTGCCGCACGGCCGCGCGTGCCGCGATTGTCTATGGCATCGCAATCGATGCCGAACACGTCCGCACGCATGCGGAAGCCGCTGTCCAAGACGGCTATTTCGGTGATGGAGCCGATCACCGTTGGGATATCGCGCGCTTGGAACCGAGCCCCATGCCGCTCGTCGAGGCCGACGCCGCGCAGATCGGCGACGTTTTACGTGCCCGCATTTTCGCCGAGTCGCTCCGTGCCTGAGCCGCGTCCGAGACGGGCTCGTGCGCTCGAAATTTTCTTATGGTCATTTTTGGCGACACTCGTCATTGCATGGGCGCTGTTCTTATGGCATCCATGGATCGACTGGTTCGGTCGGCCGCGTTAGCGCAGGCACGCCCAAACGACGAAAGAGAAGATACGCCCATGAAACCACGCATCGTCATCCTCGGCGGCGGCTTCGCTGGTATGTCGACCGCACGCGAGCTCGAGCGTTCGTTATCGCCCGGCGAGGCGCACGTGACGATCGTCAGCCGCGAAAACTTTTCGCTCTTCACGCCGATGCTGCCGGAAGTCGGTTCCGGCAACGTCGAGACACGCCACATCGTTACGCCGGTTCGCGCGCAGCTCAAGATGACGGAATTCGTCCTGGCCGACGTGATCGACGTCGATCTCGAACGCCGACTCATTGCTTGCGAACACACGATCACGGGCGATCGCATCGAGCTGCCGTACGACCAGCTCGTCATCGGCCTCGGTTCCGTCACCTCGACGTTCGGTCTGCCGGGCATCGCGGAACGCTCGCTGCCATACAAGACGCTCGAGGACGCGGCGCGCCTGCGCAATCACGTGATCGCGATGCTCGAACTCGCCGCCGTCGCGACCAACGACGAGCATAAGCGCCGGCTGCTCACATTTACCTTCGTCGGCGGCGGATTCACAGGCGTCGAGGCGGCGGGTGAGACCGCGGATTTCTTCGAGAGCTCGCTACGCTTCTATCCCTCGATCGATCCTTCGGAGATTCGGATTTTCCTCATCGAGGGCGGTCCGAAGTTATTGCCGGATCTGCAGGCGGGCATGGGCGAGTATTGTTCGCGAGCGCTCGGCAGGCGTGGGATCGAGGTGTTGCTCAACACCCTCGTCGCGGGTGCCGACGATCGCGGACTCTCGCTCGCGGGCGGACGCATCATCGCGACGTCGACGATCGTTTGGAGCGCGGGAGTCAAGCCGTCGCCGGTCGTCGCCGGGCTCACGATCGCGAACGGCCGCGGCGGCGCGATCATCGTCGATCGAGATCTTTCGGTGCCGAACCATCCGGGCGTCTGGGCGCTCGGCGATTGCGCGCGTATTCCCAATCCCAGGGGCGGCGATTATCCGGCGACCGCGCAGCACGCGCTGCGCGAGGGCCCGCTCCTCGCGCGCAATATCCTCGCGAGGCTCCGCGGCGAGCCGACAAAGCCGTTCGCCTTCGACGCACTCGGCATGATGGCGTCGATCGGCGCACGACGCGGCGTCGCCGGCATTCGCGGCAAGCTCCTCATCACCGGGTTTCCGGCCTGGTTCCTGTGGCGCGCGTATTATCTCTTCCGGCTGCCCGGCATCGACCGGCAGGTTCGCGTCGCTTTCGACTGGGCGCTCGGGCTCATCTTTCCACGCGACATCGCCGAACTGCGCGTCTTCTCCCGGCTGGCCGATCAGCGCGCGACGCGTGGCGAAGGCATGGTGCCGCACGCGAGCGAGATGGAACTCCCGACCGAAACGGATCTGGCGACGCAGCCGCTCGCCTAATACGCGCCGAGCACGCGTGCTTCGCCCGAGATCTCGGCGAGCACGCGCTCGAGCGTCGCGCCGCTGACCTCGGCGAACTCACACGAGAACCGGTACGTGAATGGCTTCTCGAGCGACGGCCGGGCAACGAGCGTCCGCAAATCGAGCGACGCGCGCGCGAAAACGTCGAGCGCGTCGCGCAGCGATCCCGGGGCGTTCGGCAGGCGTAGCGCAACGCACGCGTGCGTCGTCGCCGCGGCGCGCGGCGCGTCGCGCGCGAGCAGGAAGAAGCGCGTGAAGTTGTCGGCCACGTCTTGGATGCTCGCCGCGAGAATCCGGCCGCCGTATCGCTTTGCGGCGAGCGCGGAGCCGATCGCGGCGACGTGTGGGTCGCCCGCTGCGACGACGTCGCGAATGGCGCCCGCGGTATCGGCGACGATCGTCGGCCGGGCGCTCACCGTCGCGAGATAGCGCCGGCACTGCTCGAGGGCCACGGCATGCGAGCGGATCTCGGTGAGCGTCGAGGGCGCGACGTCCGCGCAGCCGACGAGCTGCTGCACGACGCGGTAGACGAGTTCGCCGACGATCGTGACGCGCGGCTCGTCCCAGAGCAGGTCGTACACGCGCGGCACCTGACCCGAGATCGAGTTCTCGACGGGCAACACGGCCCGATCGATGAGACCGTTTGCGAGCGCCGCGAAGGCATCGTCGAACGTACCGTAGCCGATCGTCTCGGCGCCGGGGACGAGCGCACGTGCGGCATCGTCGCTGAACGCGCCCGGCTCTCCCTGATAGCCGACCGTCGGCACCTCGTTTAGGAGGCGCCGAGATTTTGCAGCGCCGCTCGAGCGTCCGAGACGCGGCGGTCGCTCGGCGCGTCGGCGATAAAGCTCTTGAAGGCGCCGATCGCTTCGGTCCTGCGGCCGATTGCACTCGCGACCACGCCCTCGTTGAAAAGCGCTTCGACGAACTTCGGCCGCTTCGCGAGCACGTCGTCGAGCTCGCGCAGCGCCGCGAGGTCGTCGCCGGCACCGTGAAGCGCGGTTGCGTAGTCGGTCCGCACATCGGGATTCTCAGGGTCGAGCGCGAGCGCGCGACGATAGTACGGAAGCGACTGCGAGAACTTGTTCGCGTCGAAATAGAGATTCGCGAGCGTGACGAGCGCGGAGAGGTCTTTCGGGTTGGCAGCGAGCCGGGCGCGCAGCGACGCCAGCATCGCCATCACGGGTGCCGGCGGCCCGCCTCCGGCCGCTCCCGCGCCCGCGCCAGGCTGGCCTGCCACCGCACCGGGCATGGCGACGGCCGGAGGCGCCGCCCCGGGCTGCACGCCGCCCGCCTCGCCGCCCGTGCTCGTTGCCCCGCCGCCCGTCTGCGGCACGACGACTTCGCCCGTGTCGGTCGAGGGCAGCGCCGCGGCTGCCGTCGCAGCGGGCGGCGCCGAAGACCGGATGTTGGCGTCGCCCTGCTGGGCGATCGGGCCGATCGCGCTCCCGGTCGTGAAGAGCGCCGTCTTCAGAAAGTAACCGACGATCCCGAGAAAGACGGCCATGAAGACGATGACGATCGGGATGACGGTGCGGCTGGGGAGTCCGCGCGAGGGGCCGCGTTGCACGAGCAGGGATGTTCTGGGAGCGGAACCCAAAGCCTCGGGCGACGATGCTCCCCGACGTGCCCGAACTGCAGCTCCTCTTCGCCCGCCTCAACGGCGAGCACTTCGGCGGCGCGATCCCCGCGCACCGCATCGCCTACAACGGCCGGTTCTCCAATCTTGCCGGCCGTATCACGTACAGGCCACCGCTCATTGAACTCTCGCGCAAGCACCTCGAGCGCGTGCCCGAGGCGCTGCGCGACACGCTGCTCCATGAGATGATCCACGCGTGGCTCTATGCGCTCGGCGAAAATCCGGGCCACACGGCCGCCTTCAAGAAGAAGATGCGCGAACTCGGCCTGCGCTCGATCTATCACGACTTGGGGACGACGCGGCCGCCGCGCACCATCGCGTACACGTTCCTGCTCCGCTGCGAGCGGTGCGCAATGGAAGTCGGGCGTCTCAAGCGCCCGCGCCGCGCGGTCTCGTGCGCGCGATGCGGCGGGATCCGTTACAACGAACGGTTTCGGCTACGGGTGATTGCACTCAATCGGCCGCGCGCGGCCGCCAATCGTTCGGCTTAGTGCTTGACCGTCTTGAGGGCGGTGTCGATCTTCGTAACGTGCTGCTTGAGCACCGGCAACGTCGCCTTGGCATATGCGACAACCGCCGGATTCGAGCCGTGCGCCGCCTCGAGTTTGTAGGCGGTGATCGCCTTCTGATGCGCATGCAACTCCTCGCGGAGGTAGAGGTTGTTGAACGTCACGCCCTTGACGTCGTGCAGCGATTGATCGGCGGCCTTGCCGCCCGGGCCGACATTGGCCGGGGGGATGAAGCCGACTTTCTTCGCGACGGCTGCGAGGGCGACCAAATCCTGCGCGTGCGCCTTCTGGAAGGTGCTACCGAGCGAGCGGATAGCGGACGACCCGCCCTGCTTCGCCGCGATGCGGCCCTGCGTGACCTCATCGTCGTCCGTCCGGAACGCCGTTCCAAGAAACGTTTGATCCTGGCCGGAAAGGTTCGCCGGTGCTGCCGGCATGGCGGCGAGCCCCGCACCGGGGAGCGCGATTGCGAGCGCCGCGGTCATGGTCAAGAAGCGATACATCCGGGGCTTCCTTACGTCGGTCGAGCGAGCGTTCGTCATCGGCGGGGCGAGAGCTCGCCCATTTTGGTCGGATCGGCCATCGCACTCTGATCGCGCGCCGCAAGGCCGTTGAGATAGGTCCAATCCATGATCAAAAGATTCGAGAGCGTCACGATGTTGCTCTGATGTCCGATCGCGATTTCGCGTCGCGAGAGCGCGGCGGCGGCTGTACTCTGCGTCTTGACGAAAGCGACGTAGGCCGCGTTGAGATCGTCGCCCGTCTTGCCCTTGAGCGCCGCGAGCGCGGTCGCCGTGTCGCCCTGCGGCTGGGGGGGCAGCGAGACGTTGACGTTCTTCGCGTACGTCGCGAAGTCCGTGGCAATCGGGCTCGCATAGCGCAAAACCTGCGCCGCGAGATTGAGCGCGAGCGCTGAATTTGATTGATGCTGGACGAAATACGCCGCACGGATCTGCCCTTCGTTCATGCTCGCGCCCGTGACGAGGTAATCCCGATCGGCGGCGTTGAGTTCGGCGACGAACGGGTCGGCGAGCGCGACGCTCGGCAACGCGGTGAGGACGAGCGCGAGGAGCGCGCGAGCCGGGAAGGTCATCGGATACTTCCTTGCAGAGACCGAGTGAGATCGATGAGGTCATGAGTACCCGTTTGCGGCGCCGCGCCGACGGCGTTGCCGCGCCGATATCCTGCGAGATCGAGCACGACGCGCTCGTAGCCTGCCGCGCGAATCCCGGCGACGAGTGCATCACGGGCGGCGTAGGCGTCGGCGACGCGCTCGGCGGGAACCTCGAGCCGCGCGAGGTCGCCGTGGTGGCGCACACGCACGTCGTCGAAGCCGGCGGCGATCGCCGCATCCTCGGCGGCCTCGACCCGAGCGAGCAACGCCGCGTCGATTGCGACGCCGGTCGGGAAGCGCGACGAGAGGCACGCCGCGGCCGGCTTCTCGGCGACGTCGAGTCGGAGCCGGCGCGCGAGCGCGCGGACGTCGGCCTTCGAGAAGCCCGCCGCCGCGAGCGGGCTGCGCACGCCGCGCTCGCCCGCGGCCTTGCGTCCGGGACGGATCTCGGCGAGATCGTCGGCATTGAGGCCGTCGGCGAGCACGGCGCCACGCGCGCGGGCGTACGGCTCCAGGAGCCCGTAGAGCTCGTCCTTACAGAAGTAGCAGCGATTCGCCGGATTGCTCGCGTATCGCGGATCGGCAAGTTCGTGCGTGTCGAGCGCCTCGTAGCGGATGCCGATCACGCGCGCGAACGCCTCGGCAGCTCGGCGCTCCCGGCCGGGGAGGCTCGGGGAAATGCCCGTCACGGCGAGTGCGCCGTCGCCGAGTTCGGCGAGCGCGATCGCCGCGACGAGAGCGGAGTCGACCCCGCCGGAAAACGCAACGACGCACCGGCCGTACCCGGCGACGATCGTCCGCAGTTCGCGCTCCCGCGCGGTGTCGCTAGGGTGCATCATGCTAATCGTACCCTACCGGCCGCGCGAGCGCGCGACGGCGGCACTACTGCACGCGGCCGATGTAGCGACGGTCGCGCGTGTCGATGCGGATGTTGTCCCCCGGGTTCACGAAGAGCGGGACCTGGACCGTGGCACCGGTCTCGAGCTTCGCGGGCTTCGTCGAGCCCGTCGCCGTGTCGCCCTTGAAGCCGGGGTCGGTCTCCTCGACGCGCAGCTCCACGTGCGCGGGCAGATTGACGCCGATCGGCGTCCCGTCGTGGAGCTGGACGTCGATCTTCATACCGTCCTTGAGGAAGTCGGCGGGATCGCCGATGAGCGCGCGGTCGAGCGTCATGTTCTCGAACGACTCGGCATCCATGAAATGGTAGCCGTCGGCGTCGTTGTAGAGCATCTGCATCTCGCGATTGTCGACCGTCGCGCGCTCGAGCTTTTCGCCCGCGCGGAACGTCCGCTCGACCGTGGCGCCGGATCGCACGTTCTTGAGCCGCGTCCGCACGAACGCCGAACCCTTGCCGGGCTTGACGTGCAGGAACTCGATGACCGTCCAGAGCTGGCCTTCGATCACGATCGTGACGCCGTTGCGAAAATCGTTCGAGGAGATCATAGCGACCCGTCTCGTTAGCCGCGCGAGACGGCCGAGCCTTCGGCGGGTTTCGGAAATCGATATCGAACCGGCGCATAACATGCGGATCGGACGTCGATCGTTCATCGCCGGACTCGGCTCATTTGCATCGATTCGTCCTGCGAACGCTCGCGCAATGGAAGCCGAGCATCTTTTCCCGGCCGAAGCGGTTCGGGCCGATCTCACCGAAATCTGGCATACGCTTCTCGACGTCTCAGCCGCACCGTTCTATACGTCGAGTCGTGCTACGGTCGAGAATCTCTACAGACGGACGCTCGGGACGATCGTCGCGCCATTGACATCGCGTCAAGCATGGTTGACGATCTCGCCTGTGCTCGCCGCGTTGCACGACGGGCACATTGGCGTCGCATTTCCCGAGCCGCTCAACTCCGAAGTATTCTCGACTCCGGTGCTCTTTTCAATCGCAGATGAGCGAGTCGTCGTGTCTTGAGACGTAACACAAACGATTCCAATCGGTAGTCGCGTTGCCTACATCGAAGGTATGCCCGCCGACCGCTACCGTGCGACCGTCGACCGCTGCTTCGGCGCGCAAACGTCAGCCTTACAAAACATTCGCTTCACGCACGCCGGGCCATGGGCGTTCGTAGCGCTCTTCGGCGCACGTCCGAGTTACTCGATCGAATGGCTCGACGAAAACGGACGCCAACGAAAGTCGATCGTCGGTTCGCACGGTGGACTCGAGCATCGAGCGCCGAGAAAGCGTGCAGCGTACGAGTATCGCACGCTTCACGGCGGTACGGTCGGCTTGTTGCAGTACCGTCGTTGCGTCGACTTGGCTCAGTTTGAAACGTTCTTGCAGGCGATGCTCGCTCAGATCGCCGCCCGTCCGATCAAGGGACTCATCATCGACGTTCGTGAGAATAGCGGCGGCGATTCGGCACTGAGCGATCTACTCTGGCTTTCCATCTCGGAAAAAGCGTTTCGGCAATATCGAAGCGTCACCGTCATGGCGAGTACGTTGGTCAAAGCCGAGTACGGTCGGTCCCGTTACATTGCAACGTACGGCGAGCGAGCGTGGCACGCCTCGCAGGGGACGTTGATTACGACCGACGTCGCTTTGATTCACCCGAGCCGGCGGCCCGGCGGATACACCGGCCCCGTCTACTTGCTCATTTCGAAGAGGACGTTCTCCGCCGGGATGTCTTGCGCGGCAGCCGCGCGCGACTACGCGCTCGCGACAGTGATCGGTCAGGAGACGGCCGAGCCCGTTGACGGAACAAGCGAAGTGTATGAAAGAGTGACGACGCACCTTCGTCTTTCGGTCGATTACACAACGAGCCTCACGCTCGGACCGGCGAGACGGCCGAAGAATCAAGGTGTTGTTCCGAACATCGTCATCGAGACGACTGCGGCGGACCGGATCGCAGGGAAAGACCCGGTTCTCACGGCGGCGCTTCAGATGATCTCGCGGCATTAACAGGCTGCGGAATTTCGCGATAAAGCCGTTGAAGAATAAGGGTTTGCGAAGATCCTCCACCCCGTTTTCATCCGTTTTGGTCTCTTTGCTCGATTCGCCGAGCTCTTTTTTCGAATTTTGCGCATGACGATTCCGTCGTCATGCGGCGGCTTTCATGATGTTACGGATGCGAACGATGTTGTACGCGGCCATCGCGAACGTGAAAACAGCCGAGACACGAGCGTGACCGCGAACTTTTACCTTTCGTATCGTCCCAACAACCTTTGCCCAGCCGAAGACCTCTTCGACCCGCTTCCGTTTACGCTGACTGATCTCGTACCCCTCATGGCGAGTCGTGCGACCATCGATCGCGCTGCGCCGCCGCGTCGTATTCTGAGCGATGTGCGGCGTCACGTTTCTTGCGCGTAGCTCCTCGATAAACGCTGCTGCATCGTAGCCCTTGTCGGCGCCGAGCGTGATGCGCGAGCTGCCACCCTTGCGCTCGATCATCGCGAGCGCTGCCTCGCGCTCGGCGGTCCCCGTCGCCAACGTCAACTCGGCGTCCGTGACCAAGCCGTTCCGATTCTCCGTTAACGCGTGCCCAAGGTAGCCGAGTCTCGATGCGCTGCCGGCACTCTTCTTGTAGAGGCGAGCGTCGGGATCGCTCGTGGAAGCATGAGTGTCGTTGGTGCGCTCGCTGCCTTTGAAGTCGACCTCCGGATTCTTGCCCCCAGAGCCGCCCGTCGGTGGCTCGACGTCATCCTTGGGCTTGAAGCTCTTGTGGCTCGCCCAGGCCTCGACGAACGTGCCGTCGACCGTGAAATGCTCGTCGCTCAAAAGATTGGCTGCGCGCGCTTGATCCAAGACCGCGGCGAAGAACTTCTTGGCGATGTCGCCCTCGAGAAAGCGCTCACGGTTCTTCGTGAATACCGTGACATCCTACACCGGCTCGTCGAGATTGAGCCCGACGAACCATCGGAAGAGCATATTGTAGTTGAGCTGCTCCATCAGCATCCGCTCGCTGCGCACGGTATAGAGCATCTGCAAGAGCAGGGCGCGCAGCAAACGTTCCGGTGGAATAGACGGCCGGCCATTGGGCGAGTACATCTTACTAAGGCATCTCTGATTTACTCCTAATTTATGATACATTTGTAAACGATGAGAGACAAGTACATCTCCTTCGGTTCCGCTGACTTCAAGCGTCATGCGAAGATAACACGGCGTGCGGCGTTCCTTAACGAAATGGAACGCATCGTCCCTTGGGAGGGATTGAAGGCAATCATTGAGCCGCACTATCCCAAGGGTGAAGTGGGCCGGCGCCCGATTCGACTGGATCTCATGATCCGA
>JAABUW010000299.1_pt1 | contig 103422 bp, 92 predicted proteins | sample 5560081 | NCBI WGS metagenome assembly JAABUW01 (sample SAMN10711882, study PRJNA513363) | rock metagenome | isolation source: Antarctica rocks | place: Antarctica: Victoria Land, Knobhead sud
TTGAAATAAGAATTATAACGAGCGTGATGATCTTGCCGGAGCTGTTTAAGGGAACTTTCAGGGCATCCATTAGATACCTTGCCTCAGGACCTCAGACGTGTGGGGCTAAGCCCCTATCGGATTAGCGTTTTGCTTACTACCGAAGCTGTGATTCCACTGATGACTGAGCTCGCGAAGTAAGCGTAGCTAACCCGAAGGGGCTTAGCCGTGCACATCTGAGGTCCTGACTCCTGAGGCAAGGTACGGACCATACCAGAAATTTACTATCGACGAAGCGATACTATAAGGTAACCCGCTCGGTCTGCTACAGCGTGGACAAGGAAAAAATTCATATGGCAGGCGCAAGTGATAAAGCCCGTTTCTATTTGGAACAGGCTGTTCCAGAGCTACAGGACCTTCTGCGTAAGAAGATATTTTCAGAAGTACGTTCTTCCAGGCCCCGCGCTCTTGTCTGATCTAATTCTCCGGACAGAAAGAAATCACTTCAATTGCGAAGAAAAGGTCGGACTTTGAGCATAAGCTCAATGCCCGAGGCTCACAGCCCACCGACTACGCTCGCTATGCGGAGTATGAAATAAACCTCGAGTTTCTGCGACGGAAGCGGGTACATCGAATGGGCGTCAAAACCAACAGCCATGCGGGGCAGCGGCGAATATTCTTCGTTCTTGATCGTGCAACTAGGAAATTTCATGGGGATCTTGGACTTTGGATGCAATATCTTGGGTTTGCGAGACAGCAAAGGGCCAGCAAGAAGGTGTCCCAGATTCTGACGAGTGTACTTCGACTACATCCTACGAGGCCTGAATTATGGATTTATGCAGCGAGTTATGCCATGGACGAGCGAGGGGATCTGACTGAGGCTAGAAGCTACATGCAGAGAGGTCTCAGATTTTGCAAACATTCGAAGAACCTGTGGATCGAATATGCGAAACTGGAGATGATCTATATGGCTAAAATAGCAGGCCGGCGGCAGATACTGGGTCTCGATGAAGAATTCTCAGGCATAAAATCTACGCCGAAAATTGATTTCATGCATGCAAATATTGTACCCCTCCCTGCATTGACTGCCACAGACATGGATCCCACTCAGCGACCCCAGGATGTTGTTGATCAGGACGCATTGCAGAAGCTTAGCGCAACCCCAGCCCTATCAGGCGCTATACCAATAGCAATTTTCGACGCAGCAATAAAGCAATTCGAGGGAGATGCTAGTATTGGCGAAGAGATTTTCGATATGTTTGCTGAGTTCCAAGGCATACCTTGCGTGCACAAGGTACGGCACCATATAGTCGATGTCCTACTTGCCAAAGCACCATTAGATCCTGTCGCTCTGACCTGCTTCATCCGCGAACCGGTGATCGGCATTGAGGTGTTGTCAGTTGCTTTTCCTGGGGCGTTGAGCACTGCCTTAGATCGTCTAAGAACAACTTTGCAAGAAACTCTACCCTTCTCTGGTTCGTCAATAACAACCCGATCTCGGATTGTCTTGAGTAGTCGCATCGTGGACTGGATCCTACCCTTTCTTGACGTACAAGATCTGGATCAAGACATCCGGAAAGTTCTGATGGCCACGCTGAAGAAGCTGTTAGGCCAATACGGAGCCTCTTTTCACCAGATCCCTGAAAGCAACGATAACGAGATTGCGAAGCTCGCTTCCAAGCTTCTCGAGAAGGGCCTCAAGGATCTCGCAAAGCCATTACTGACATTTGGCTTGCAACCGTCACCCAGCGGTCCGCGTCCACTGAGTCTCCAAAAGTGAGACATCTAATAAAACCAGTAGCCTCAGTACGATGAAGGGCAACTACTTTTTCGGGCAGCTTTTTTACTGCTGTGGCTCTTCTTGAGCCTCAGCCGAGCCTCATTTCCCGCTTTTTGCCTACAAGTAGAATTAATGAGGTGTCTTGCAATAGAAACCCGCCAAAGCCAAAAGGTCAGCGTACAAATTCTTCGCCTTTTGTACCTGTTCAGGTGAAGGCTCTCCTCTAACACTCTTCTTGCCAGCAGCTGTTATGAGGTCTCGTAATTTCCTGAAGGCTTCTTCCACATTATCACCCTGCTTCCGACTGCCATCAGCTTGGATGACTAGAGCATTTGATCTTTCAGCATGAAATCGTGATTCTTTGATTTGCTGATGGAGTATATTGGGGACCAGGGGGAGTAGATCCTTCATAGGGAGGCGAACTGTAGCTTTTGAGTTCACCCTTTCGAGCATGAGCGCAATCCAGACATACATAGAGCCTACGAAGTGGTTCGAGTCTTACTTATTCACGTTCTGTCCCCCAGGTCCAGATGACCGACTAAACGTGATACCACATAGCTTACGTGGTATCGTATGAATACTAAACTTGCTTAACCATGTTCTTGCAGCTGCGTGTTCTTCTTCGGAGGCCCCGTCTGGTACACGAGCCTGAGAGGACAAGCTCTTAAACTGCTGCGCGAATTTGTATCTAGTTCTTGTCAAAGGATGAAAACTTCTCGTAAAACCTCTTATCATATCTAGGGAGTTCTCGATAACTGCAGTCGAATTAGAGATCACAATTAAACACTGGCTGGAGTTTGGACGTTCGTTTGCACGTGACCTAAAACACTGGTAAGATACCTCGTCCAAGAAAGGCTTAGCTCCATTCTATCTACAATAGCTCCATAACATTTTCATCACTCTCAACCCACCATTCATCCACAACTACAACACTCAAAGATCCCTGGTGCTAGACATCAGCACCATGCCCAGTGAAAGCTGTTAACCCCAATACTTATTGAACTCTCAACATGCAACTGCAAACCATGCTCACTGTTTGCCCAAACGACTTCTGACCTTCATATCTCCTTACACTTGCTGTAATCACCCTTTCAGCCATAATACTACCTGGTACTATGACTTCTAGTCCTCCGTACCACCCTGAGGCAACACACTTTAATGGCAAGACGTTAAGCCCAGCAAGCCCTGTCCCACTTCACATTCCTGAGCCTTCAAATATTCCTGTCCTTCAAAATCAAATTGATCCGATCTTTAACCTTATGTCTACGCATGTGGGGCAGCCTTCGGCTTCCAGGAATGAGATGACAGAGTATAGCACTGCCCACGATCAAGCTCCGAGCGCAACCTTCCCTGCTACAAGCTGGATCGAAGCTGATAACAAATTGGGCAACGATGCTGATATGCGAGACGACCGTGAGTCCGAGGACGGAGGAAACAATGATTACGAGATGATGGATGAGGATAATTACGAGGATTTAGAGGAGAAGCGCGGTTCTAATACCTTGCACAATCATTCGTCATCCTCTGCCGTCCATCCATCCACGTCTGTCGCTGCCAATGAGATTCCTCCTGCACATTCGCAGACTCAATCTGCGCCATCAACTTCTGACTACAGTCAGAAGGTCCCTGAAGATTTTCTCCAGTACATAACTCCCCATCAGCCTTCCCAAGATGCTCCTGAACCCCGGAGCCCAAGTACGACAACGCTTGAAAATACGGAAAAGAGGGATTTCTACATGCAGGAAAGCGACACGGATGTAATAAATGGGGATGTGAATTACGACGCTCTGTTGGATAATTTATCTCCCTCTACTGCAACTGCTCCCCCAGCAGAATCTATTATTCCCATCACAACAGCTGCTCTAACAGATGCATCCAATGCGGCCAAGCCGAGTAGCGTCGAAACCCCCATCGCAGCAATCCCCCTTCCTGCTGGACTCCCTCCTCGCCCACCGCCACAAGAAAAACCTGCAATCCATCCCAATTACACCCCTGGAGAAGACATTCGTTCTTATCATTATCCACAGACTCAAAGCTCTACCGCCCATAAACCATACACTTCCCAGTCAAGTAATTCATACCGACCTGCTCAAAACATTCCCCATCCCGCTTCAGGTGCCGCTGTTGGTGCCAACGGTCTACCTCCGCCACCCCTTGCGACTTTCCAACAATCCTCATCCAAGGACATTCAATTACAGCGTAGCCCTCTTACCCCCCAAAATCGGAATCGAGATGGGCACGGGAAGCAAGGTGAGAATCTTGCTTTGGCAGCCGATCGAGAGGAGGATGAAGTACCATGGACACCAGAGGTTGAGAAGAGGTACGCGGAATTTCTGGTCGACGAGGCGGTATACGTGACCGAGGGATTGTGGGATAGATTCCCGCCAGGCTCTAGGCTTTTTGTTGGTAAGTCCGCCCTCGTCGATGCTTCATTCTTTGGTGTCAACGCTGAAACCAAATGTAGGGAATCTATTCTCTGAAAAAGCGACCAAGCGTGATCTTTTCTATGTTTTCCATAGGTACGGCAGACTTGCCCAGATTTCGATCAAGAATGCCTATGGCTTTATCCAGTACCTTGACTCACATTCCTGCCAACGCGCACTTCAATCTGAGCAAGGAATGGCTATTAGGGGCCGAAAGATGCGTAAGACCATCGTAACGGAAGGACCGTTGCAAAAAGCTGACAGCTGCGCAGATCTAGAAATATCTAAGCCACAGAAGAATGCTCGCAATGCCAGCGCAACAGCTGCTGGTGATAGCCTACGAGCAGGACACGGTCGAAGATCTCGCTCCCCAGACTATGGTCGGGGACACCAACCACGCGGAGGCGGACAACGGGCCGATCGAATTGATAGAGGTGTTGTCCCCGGCAACTTCAGGGACGACGTTAGGCATCGAGACGCCTACCGCCCAGTCCGATCTCCTTCGCCCAGAGGCTTCCGTGGCCGAGATGAATACCGTGGAGGCCGAGACAGAAGTCCCGATCGCTACTTTCCGGGCCGCCGAAGTCGGTCAAGGTCACCTTACGGTAGGAATGGGCGATACAGAAGCCGTAGCCCTATGGGTCGGGAGGAAGATAATGATGCATACCTACCAATACCGCGGCGAGATGCTAGGGACGTGCCAGAGGTCCAAATGATCCTTGTCGATGAAGTGGATAGGTCTGGCAGCACAATTATTCTTGCTATGGCCTTCAGCTAATTAGTATGCAGAACTTTTGTCGCTTACATAGAGAAGTCATTTCGTGACCGTGGCCTTCGTTGTGGTATCCTCCAATTGCCTCGTGGGGTGCCACTCGACGCTGTGGTCAAGAGACAAATACTTGAAGGGGTGCAGGCCGTTGTGAAGATATTCCGTCAATCTCAAGTTACGGGCAAGATACCTCTTCAAGTCTTCGATCGTAGGGGGGGAATAGACAATGTCCTCTTCGAAGAGTATGACCAGCTCGATGCGAATATAGCCGCAGAACTTGTCTTCAGAGCAAAGTCCACACATTTCGCACCAGGCCCTCCACGGTATCCTCAAGCTCCTACATATGGTGCTGCTCAGTACTCTCAACCCGCCCTTCAACAGATACCGCCACAGCAGGCACAACCTGCCGGCGGTCCTCCAAACCTCGCAAATCTCATTACCTCCATGGACGGCCCTGCCCTTCAGAAACTCCTCTCTACAATGCAGCAGAACCCCCAGACCCCACATACCCCACAATCATCCCAACCCCCTCTAACCCCAGATCTCGCTTCTCTCCTCGGTAACGTTGGGCGCCAAGAGCTACCGCCCCAGCAGCAGGGCTATCCGTATCCTCAGCAAAACCAACATCCGCAGCAGCAGCAGCAAAATGCATATGGTGCTGCTGCGCCTCCTAACCAAGCTTTTGCACAAAATCCGGCTTTCGCTTCAATACTCGCTAATGCTGGGAACAGACAGGCTCAGCAGCAGGGTCTGGGACAGCATACACAGGCTGGGCAGCAGCAGAATGTGCAGAATATCATGGAACAGTTGGCGAAATGGAAGCAGTGAATCCGGCAGAAATTTGAGATGATAGAGATGCATATGTTGGCTTCTTATGCTCACGCTTTGATCAGAATTAGGATAGTGGCTACTGCTTGCATTTGCTGGCGATTGAGATCTTAGGTGACGGTCCGTAAAAGCAGATCTATGCTGCAAGCTTCTAGAGTGTGGAGGATGAGCAAAAATTTGGCTTGTAGCATGGAGGTTTGCACTATTGCAACCTTCCCTATTTACATAGCCAATACAAGCTCTCGAAAAGTCATCTGTAAGTGCTATCCATGATCAGGATCATGTGAGTTGAATTGGAAACTCTTTGAGCTTCTCTAGATATTCTACAGCTAGAGTACACCGTTATACAGATATGGATGAGGTGAATCTGGCTTCCCTCAACCCGTCGGTTGTTTCCATGACCTGAAGATGCAGCGCTTTGCCAAACCTTACAAACCCGAATACCAACCACCAGTCTCACTTCTCATCCTTCCACACATTCGGCCTCACCAGCAACATCTCACTCAAGTTCCCTTTCTTATTTCCCACCCACCTCTCCACCGACTCCCTCACCTCCTCATCCGACCTCCCCAGAATGTCCAAACCCCTCTCCTCAGCCGCAATTCTCACCTCCTCCATCTCCAACCCTTCAACCCCTCCATCCCTCCGAATACCAAGATCATCCGCCTCGAGTTCCTCGATCCTTTTCTCTACCCTTCGGCGGATTACAGGCATGACATGGAAGCCTGTGAGATCCCACCAGGGAGGGTAGAGCCCAAGGCTTTGACCGATATGCAAGGCGGCAGCTTTTTTGGCCTCCTGGCTCATCCCAGTTGGCGCATTGGGAAGGACCTCGACGTTGCCGCTTCGGAAAGCCTGGCGCCGGCGCTCCTCCATTTTTTCTCGGGCTCCCTGCACCTGTTTCGGTACCCAGCATGTTCTTGGCACCACGCCGCTCATAAACACCACCACCAACGGTGTAAATTCCCCACAGACAAGAAACACCAGCATAAAAGGCGGGATGCGCGCGACATCTCGCTTAGTACGGCGGAGTAATTGGAATTCTGCGCGGGAGAGCAGACCGTTTTTCAGGCCTTGGGCAGGAGTTGCAGAATCGCCTTGCGCTGAGGCTAGACGGTCGTAGAGGGGTTGGGAGAGTTTCCAATTAGTGAAGACAGCCCAGAGACCGGATTTGTAGAAGCCGAGGTAGGCTCTGCCGAGGCGGAAGTAGTAGGATATGGCGGATTGGGAAGGTTCCCGGGTGGGGAGGTCGAGCGGTGGTGGAAGTGTAGATGCCGGCGGGTTGAGTTTGGGGGAGGGTGCGGAGACACGGGGTAGAGTAGGTGCGCTGGGTACGCTCGGATTAGTTGGAGAAGGTGATTTCGGTGGTACGGTTGGTGCGGAGGATTTGGGTTGCTTGTATGGTAATGGGGGAGATGTTTTCGTGGTATAGCGGTATGCAGACTGAGCGGACAGAGGAAGGTAAAGACATTGTAAGCGCGGTGGTGAATATATGCGCAACTGAGAGCGACATATTAAACCACCTGAAGTGCGCGCAAGGGGATACATTACATCGAAATGCAATTTTTGTAGTGATATCAGTCCGTCACTGCTAGATATTTTTTGGTTGACGCTTGGATCATCTTGCAGGCGGCTCGGTCCGGATTTCCAACGAAACCCAAGCACAGATTTGATACAACGACCAATTATGTACATTAGAGGGATATAGGGGCTTCAGGAGATGTCTGGAAAGCTGGAGAGGTATGCAAGCTCAGAGAAGAAACTCCTGGCTTGGTCCAGTATTCCAGGACTCCCTACTAACAGTGACTAGCAAAGATGCCGCGACAAATCCTCGAGGCATACCCGTTGCGCCATTCGTGGACAAGGTTGAGGATTATGTCTCATCAAGAGCAGAGGTGGATGGTACGATGAAGAGCTTCCAGGAGATGATATCGTATGACTAGATCCCTATTGGCTACTTCACACAAGGCTGATTTGTGGTTCCGTGAATAGGAAGTACCAATTCATGGAAGCCAATACGCAAAGGCGAGGACAAGGGCTGAAAGAGAAAATACCCGACATACAGAAGACTCTCGATACTGTTCGATTTCTCAAGACGCGGAAGGTCAGTCTTCTCCCGCAGTCTGGCATGTCAACTGTTCACTGAAGCAGCCGGTGGTTTAGCCAGATTCTGAACCTATCGAAGCTACGTTTGAACTAAATGATACCCTCTACGCGAAAGCATTGGTGCCACCCACGAACGAAGTATATCTATGGTTAGGGGCCAATGTAATGCTTTCATATCCTATTACAGAGGCAGAAACACTACTTCAATCAAAACTGGAGGCTGCTCAGCAGACATTAGCAAACTGTGAAGAGGATCTGGACTTCCTGAGAGAGCAAATAACGGTAAAGACCTGAGGTCCATGGTTCTCGTGTTGCGTTGGAACTAATAGTGGTTCCAGACACTTGAGGTTGCGACGGCGAGAGTCTACAACTGGGATGTGACTATGAAGCGGAAAGAGAAGGCCGAAAACGGTGATGATGGAGACGGAGAGAAGAAGAAGATCTTGCCAAACGGCTGATAGCGAGTGTTTTGATCCGTTCATAAGCTAGATATGCCATGGAGTTCTCATCATATTTCCTCATCTCAGTCTTACCTTACCCGTAGTTCTTGCTTTCAGGAAGCTCCAGACTTCAAGAATTTACCCGGTGAAAGCAAGGGAAGTAAGGTAGGCTCTGGTACTTTGGCGGAGCTCAGAGTAGCTGTTAGAATGAAGATGGGTTGGTTGTGATATACCTAATGGTGTTTCATCCTTCATGTGAGAAGAGAGAAGTGAGAGAAGTGAGAGAAGTGGAAAAGTTATCCCCGCATAAAATGGCATCATACTTTAGTTATCGAGATGCGAGCGGCTTAGCGTCCTCGCTTAGAAACAACCAATCGCCCGCTAGAGATCATCCCTGTCATGGCAGGAGAGCTTAAATACGGCTTGTCCGCCCTCGGCCAAAGTATTCTATTCGCGATTCCATTTCGAGAAATATCGAGCTTGCACGGGAGAGCTATAGAGAAGTCAACAAAAGCCATTGGCCGTCAGCATCAACGATAAACAACGGTTTCCAAGTGACCTTCCATTCTGAACCGAGCACAGAAGCTTCTCAACCCTCTATCCAAGAGCGCAGCATCCTAAACCGTTCCGCGCAAGCACACGACCGACCCCACATTTCAACGCTTGCAAACCAGAATTTTGGAACCAATACCAACGTCGATGACAGAGTTCTAGCTAGCTTAAAGCAGAGCCGCAATCAATGCTGCTGCGACTTCCAAACAGCCTTCATTATCCCATTACCGTTACAGAGCTGTTGAAGCAACCAAACGACAATGTCGAGAGGTTTGCACCGCTATTCTTATACTCCTATAAGACTACGGTGACAGAAGGTGACAATTTGGGCAATGAGTATCAGGTCGAGAAGCTGTTCCCGACGAAGTTCGAGTCCAATGTCGAGGGTATACTGAAGCAATGGAAGATCAAAGCGGGCACCGTCATCGAGCATCCAGGGTAAAGTCGTTGAGCTTCTTCTATACGGCCCGTTTGAACTCTACTGACCCTACAATAGTGTAGCTATAGCGGAGATAGATGAACCATGTGCGCATGGCGTACAATTTGGCGGGATGTGTGTCAGTTGTGGCAAGGACATGACTGAGTGCGCCGTTTCCATTCTTTCTCTAATATCCATGCTAATCCGTGCTTATGCAGGTCGACCTATGTTACAGAACAAGTAGACGCTACTCGTGCGACGATCAACATGGTGCACGACAACGTATCCCTTACCGTCAGCCAAGACGAAGCCTCCAAAGTCGAAGATGAAGCCAAGAGACGATTGCTAGCCTTGAAAAAGCTATCGCTCGTGGTTGATTTGGATCAGACAATCATACATGCTACGGTAGATCCCACAGTGGCTGAGTGGCAGAAAGACGAAAGCAATCCTAACCATAGTGCTGTAAAAGACGTCCGTGCGTTTCAGCTTGTGGACGATGGACCTGGTGCAAGAGGGTGTTGGTACTACATCAAGCTTCGACCAGGATTGAAAGACTTCCTCGAGAACATTTCTAAGATCTACGAATTACACATATACACAATGGGAACAAGAGCATACGCACAAAACATTGCTAACATCATTGATCTAGACCGTAAGATATTCGGGGATCGAATATTGAGCCGCGACGAGAGTGGTAGCTTGGTGGCCAAAAACCTACAGCGACTATTCCCGGTAGATACGAAGATGGTAGTTATTATCGACGACCGCGGCGATGTCTGGAAATGGAACGATAACCTCATAAAGGTGACGCCATATGATTTCTTTGTTGGTATTGGTGATATCAACTCGAGCTTTTTGCCCAAAAAGCCTGCAGCGATACCGTCCCCCAAAGCGGCGGCAATCACACCTCCTGACCCGAATCGGGAAACTCCCGAAGACGCAACAGCCCAAGACTCAGGGCCAACAACCAATGGTAGTGGAAGTAGCCAGCCAGAACAACCCTCTTCTTCGGCAAGCACGAGCGCTTCTACAGGCAACGATGTTTCCACCCTAGAACAACTCGTATCTATGGGAGGCGGCGATGACCCTACAATACTACAAGCACAGGCTAGCCGTCAAGATGAAACTTTAGCGGCCCAACTTCAAGACCGACCATTACTCCAAAAGCAAAAGCAACTAGAGGCAGAAGATGCCGCAGCTACTGAATCTTCGTCTGCACAGGAAGATACTGAAGGCAGCCCTACCGAGCAATCAGATGATCACAACGATCTTGACAAACCTCGACATAATCTCCTTCAAGATTCCGATCGTGAGCTCTACCATCTTGAAGTATCCCTTCGCAGAGTTCATGCGGAGTTCTTTGCGACGCATGCCCGTCCATTAGCTACCGCACAGGGCGGCCGCATCGCCGAACTCCGCGGTTCTCAGAAACACAAGAGATCTCTGAATGATAATTCAGATCTGGCAATGGTTCCGGATGTTAAAATCTTGATGCCCCGGATCAAACGTTCTGTCCTCGATGGCGTTGTGATTGTTCTCTCTGGTGTCGTCCCTCTAGGAATGGATATCCAAAGTAGCGACATAGCTCTATGGGCAAAGAGCTTTGGCGCTCAAATTGATGAAGATATTGGGAAGAGGACCACTCATCTCATCGCAGCAAGAAACCGAACTGCTAAAGTAAGGCAGGCAGCGAAGAGGGGTAAGGGAAGGATCAAGGTGGTATGGCCGCAATGGTTGATGGATTCCATATCCCGATGGGAAAGGTTGAATGAACTGCCCTATCTAATCAATATCGACGAGGGTGATGCTGGAACTGGGAAGGGGGGAATGGCCGAAGAGGATGAAGTTCTGAGTGAGAGCGAGGCCATAGCAAGTGGAACTGAGAGTGATGAGGACAATCCGTTGACTTCAGGACGTGACGAGAAAGCTAAACCATCGCTAAGCATTAACGTTGGTGAGGATGAAGAAACTGACATCGAAGGCCTGATACCGGATGACTTGGAGGACGACAAAAGTCCGGTTGGCGGTACTGAAGGGGACTGGAAACAAATGCACGATGAGCTCGCAGAGTTCTTAGGCAGCGATGCAGAAGAGAGCGACAACGACAGCGTGGCGAGCAATGAGAGTGGCATGAGCTCAACAAGTTCAACAAGCTTCAGTGGTAAGGGAAAGAAAAGACCTCGTTCGGAGAATGGTGAGGAAGCGGAAACCGGATTGCCGCAGAGCAGGAAGAAACAAGCGATTGGGAGGGCGACAAGTCTGAGTCAAACAGTATTCACGAGTTCTAGTGACTCAAGCCTGCCCACACCTGATATTACGGCAAGTGAGGAAGGCGATAAGTATGATGAAGATGGACCGGAGCCAGTCGACGCGGATGAAGATGGTGGCGGCGAAGGGGATGGATGGAGTGATTTGGAAGATGAGTTGGGGGCGGAGATGGACAGGGTGGCGGCGGAGACTGAGGAGCATGGGGAAGGATAGAGTTTCGGGACTCAAGGAGGTCTTCTGTCTTATGTCATTTTGTTCTTCTTTTTATGGCAGCGAGAGATTCCCCTAGCGAAGCCTGACGTTTTTAAGCCGATAGACCGTTCAAAGTGTCAGAAGCGTTGTAAGCTAGATATGATAAGGCTGACGACCTCGGTAAACTTTACTGAATCTTTAAACCTATGGTCGTTACCTTACTGTTGAATAAACCTTTGATATTAATAACTCCTTGTCAATAGACAACAGCACCAGCATTCCCGTACGGGCTCAATACCACTACTTGAACAGAGCTTTCGTGGATTTCCGTATGGCATGTGAAGAGCTTATCACGTGTCACCTGAACGATACAAAAGCCTGTGACCTGGCTATCAGAAATCACGCCGTCAACCTGGCCTGGCAGATCTCCGTCTCATCTCACTATGGCGCCAGAAGAGGAACCCAAGAAGAGAGTAGGACGGAAGCTTACGAAAAAGAGGAAGCCCTTAAGACATTCGTCCATAAGATTTCCAGAGAGGCTCATGGACGAGGGGGACGCGCAGGAAGATGTCACAGCTCGCAAGGGCAAGCCCGCGCAGCATATGAACCAGTCGGTATTTTCTATGATTGCGGCTGCTGGCTCCAAGGTCGATTTCAATGCTCGTTTCGAAGATGAAAGTAGTGATAGCGAAGAGGAGGATGAGACATCCAAGGCGCGGCCTCGAGTGGAAGGGCATGCGTCTGACTCGCCGCCTCAGGAATATGCCGATCAGCACTATGAAGAGTCTGTTGCACGAGCAAAGCTTTCTAAGCACCATGCAAAGCTTCTGGAGCACAGTATCCTGAGGTCTTTACCGAAGCTCACCTCTCGGACTAAGAAGGAGAAGAACTATATGTCCCAGAGTACAATCCTTCCATTGAACGAAGAGAAGTCAAACCTTCAAAGTTCCAAGAGTATCACGCCTCGAGATGCTCCTGTCATGACCAGGATGTTGGAAGCGGAGGCACAAATGAGTTCGTCGACAATACTCCCAACAGAGGTGAAAGATAAGGCAGAAATTTCCGATCGGATTGATGGAGGAGGAACCGCAGCAAGGGGCAGCGGCCTCGTGACTCGTCTGAAAGAGATCTTCGGGTTCGAGGAACCTGAAGAGGTAATATCTGGTGTGTCTCCTATAGCCTTTCTAATGTTTCCTACTAATACAATATAAGAATATCCATGTTGGCTTCTCCAAAGCGTTCTTCTGCAAGGGTACATGTATATCACCCAGAAGCATATCTGTTTCTACGCATATCTGCCCAAGAAATCGGTAGGCCAGTCCACGTCGTATGTTGGGTATTTCAAACCTAACAACATCGCAGAGTGTGATTGCCAAGTCCGGTTACCTCTCTAAGCGTGGGAAGCAGAATCCTAGGTTCAACCGTTATTGGTTTACATTGAAGGGAGATGTTCTCTCTTACTATACCGATGTTTCAGATCTATACTTTCCAAGTGGAAATATTGATCTGCGTTACGGTATTTCTGCATCCCTTTCAGAATCCCACGAAAAGGGTAGAGATTCTACACACTTCTCAGTTGTCACGAACCAACGTGTATACCATTTCAAGGCGGACAGTGCCGCCAGTGCCAAAGAATGGGTCAAGACCCTGCAAAAGGTTATTTTTCGATCCCACAATGATGGGGACAGCGTCAAGATCTCTCTGCCTATCGAAAATGTGATAGATGTCGAGGAAAGCCCTGTTATCGAACTTGCTGAGACCCTGAAGGTCCGCATTGTGGATAGTGATGAAACGTATGCAATAGACGAGGTATGGGAATGTGGAATGAATGCTTGAATTCGAAGCTGATTGTCTATGCCCAGTATTTCTTCTCGTTCTTCAGCTTTGGAAAAGATGCCCTGAATGTTTTACGTACCATGGTGGAAGACACTACAGCTCAGAAAATTCCCGCTGATTACCTATTGCCAATAGCAGGAAACAACGACAGTGCCAGCTCACGAAACAGCTCTCGAGAGCCTAGAAGATCACAAGACCTCAAAAGGGTGAATCCGTTAGACGCATCGGCGCCCGTACTTCAAGAAAGTGTTCGCGCCACCTTGTCACCGATGCTACCTCACAACACTCAAGGAAGTCCTCGCGCGAGTGGTGAATGGGGTAGAAATAGTATGGATGCCAGCCGCAGAAGCATGGATCTCATCAGAGATCGCGGTCGCGCAAGCTTTGATATCGGCAGAAGTGCGAGTACCAGCAGGATGAGTCTCAGCAGAGATCGTCGGGTTGAAAAATCTCCCTCGTCAAGACCACAAGGCTCTTCGGATTCCTACGTCCATTCATTAGAGCAGGGCACTGAGTCATCCGCGCTCAATGAATCAAGCAACAACACACAGGCATCTGGAAGTCAGATTCTCAACAGAAGCGATGTTTTTCATTCACCGACTATCCACCGTCTCCAGCAATCCCCTCCTGACCTCGACGGTGATAACCGGAGACGGTCAAAAGATACTGCCAGATACAATCCTCCACATGCTGATATCACAGTTCGTCCTCCAACGAGAGCTGAAGCCCCAAAGAAGCCCCACAAATCTCGACATGGTCCACCAGAAGTTGGTAGGGAGCGGATGGATCTTCAACACTCAGACGCTTCACCAACGCTGCAGCAGCTAGTCAAGGCCGGCAGCTATCCTTTACAGAGAGCTGCTGGATTTGCAGGGTACCTTCGAACGCGATCTAAGCGCATGAGTAATCTATTAGCTACAGAGTCAATGGGCTATGTAGAGAAAGTTTCAGGGATGTGGGCTGGGGGCAGGAAGCACTACGGTGATGGAGAAGGAGTTCTACCCGAGGACCGACTGGAGAATCTTGAGGACGAGGACGATCCAGACGGATACGGCGATCGGTTTAGGGCCCATTTTGCTCTACCGCCGTCGGAGAAGCTTCAAGCGACCTACTTCGGGTTCTTGCATCGAGTATTACCACTGTATGGAAAGATATATGTCAGTAATAGGAAGCTTTGTTTTAGGAGTCTTCTACCGGGTACAAGAACAAAGATGGTCCTACCTCTCAAAGACATTGAGAATGTCGACAAGGAGAAGGGTTTTCGTTTCGGATACTCGGGACTTGTTATTGTGATACGAGGGCATGAAGAACTCTTCTTTGAGTTTGGACAGTCTGAAGTACGTGACGACTGTGCAATTACTCTGCTAGAGAATTTGGAATCTATGAGGTATTTGCAAGAATCTGGTACATTGACACAAGAAGATATAGAAGAAGCAGAAACTGCAAAAGCTGAGCACCGCATGCTACAAGAAGCGCGACTTGGTGGCTACAACGATCACGACATCAAATCACCGGAGTCAGCAGACGAGGCCCCACACCATGATGAAGCACCACCTATCCTATTTGACGACCCACGAGTATCCATACTCAATTTCAAGCCCACCGAGTCTCTTCGAATTACGTGTCTTACGATAGGCTCTCGAGGAGACGTACAGCCCTATATAGCACTATGCAAGGGATTTCTAGCAGATGGTCATAGGCCCAGAATTGCCACACATAAGGAGTTCGAGCCTTGGGTTAGAAAGCATGGGATCGATTTCGAGCCGGTTGATGGCGATCCGGCAGAGCTGATGCGAATCTGTGTCGAGAATGGCATGTTCACTTACTCCTTCCTAAAGGAGGCATCATACAAGTTCCGTGGCTGGATTGATGAGCTTCTTACCTCGGCGTGGAAGGCTTGCCAAGATACAGATCTCCTTGTTGAGAGCCCTAGCGCCATGGCTGGTATTCACATTGCTGAAGCACTTGGGATCCCTTACTTTAGAGCCTTTACCATGCCGTGGACACGTACCCGAGCATATCCTCACGCCTTCGCCGTGCCGGAGCATAAGATGGGAGGTGCCTACAACTATATCACGTATGTCATGTTTGACAACGTCTTCTGGAAAGCCATTGCTGGCCAAGTAAATCGATGGCGAAAGAAGGAGCTCGGACTTCGGAGTACAAATCTCGACAAGATGCAACCAAACAAAATACCGTTTCTTTATAACTTCAGCCCAGCGGTTGTATCCCCGCCTCTAGATTACAGTGACTGGATCCGTGTTACGGGGTATTGGTTCCTCGACGAAGCTTCAGGTTGGGCCCCGCCCAAAGACCTGTCGGATTTCATCCAACAAGCCCGTGTAGACGGGAAAAGACTTGTCTACATCGGTTTCGGTTCCATAGTGGTCTCCGACCCCGCTGCTCTGACAAGGACGGTAGTCGAATCCGTTCTCAAAGCAGACGTCCGCTGCATCCTCTCCAAAGGCTGGTCTGACCGTCTCGGTAACCAAGATGCCGCAATCCCTGAGGTCCCACTTCCCCCGGAGATACTCCAGATAAAGTCGGCACCTCACGATTGGTTGTTCTCACAAATTGACGCGGCAGCGCATCATGGTGGTGCCGGAACCACGGGCGCGAGCTTAAGAGCTGGCCTTCCTACGATCATAAAACCGTTCTTTGGGGACCAATTCTTCTTTGGGAACCGTGTGGAAGAACTGAGAGTAGGTATCTGTCTGAAGAAGCTGAACGTCAGTGTGTTCGCGCGGGCATTGTGGGAAGCTACTCATAGCGAGCGGATGATTATCAAAGCAAAGGTCTTAGGCGAGGCTATCCGGAAGGTATGCATTCCATTGCTCCACAATCCTCATTTCTCTTCCTTCTATTCCGCCATGCACTTCGTCGCCCCCTTCCTCAGGGCCATCAATTACTAACACAACCAACAGGAAACCGGCGTAGCAAACGCCATCCAAGCCATCTACCGCGATCTCGACTACGCCAAAACCCTTATCAAAAACCGCAACCAGACCAACACTGCCGACTACGACGTCGGCGATGAAGAGAGCTGGACGTTCATAGGTGACGAAAGCGATCCGGAACTGGCGAAGCGAATCAAGGAGTGGGATCCTATGGCTGCGATGGCGAGGAGATCGGTGGTGGAGAACGCTGCTACTTCCCCGCCGTTGACGAAGGGGTTGGAGAGGTCGACATTTCTGGAGTAGAAGTCCTGTGTCTTGACTCGTTAGGAAGAAACTGGGGTTAAGGCTTGCTGGGTGGCTGAGAATGGTGCATTGCACTGATTTGTTATTTTTGCTGCGTTCAGAGCGAGCGAGTTTATTTGCGAAATTCCTTAACGTTTGTTTGACAGACGAAAGCCTTATTGGGCGACTGGGATACCGGTTTGGGGGGTGAAGATACCATACATTTGGGGGCTTTAGACTGGCGCCGCAAGGCTTCCGGGGAGTTGGGTTGGGGTGAGTGCTATCTATATGCATGCCCTCTACTCAAATCGAATATTTGAGGCTTGGTCATCCTTCTCCTTCTCCTTCTCCTTCTCCTTCTCCTTCTCCTTCTCCTTCTCCTTCTCCTTCTCCTTCCCCTTCCCCTTCCCCTTCCCCTTCCTCTCTCCACCATGCTTATACTCTCCCCACGTCCTTTAATCGATAACTCAAGGTTATTTACATCTTCTCGCTCTTGAACCATCGTTAGAATGCCTAATGTTCGTGTGTCAGTCTTCTTTATACGTCCTGTAAGAATCCTTTTTTGGTGGTTGGTGTGTTTTGATAGCGTAGTAGCATATGAGTTCATGGGGGTGTTGGTGGGGGGGGAAATGATTGGGGCGGTGAATGATAGGGGGAAAGAGCGATGATGGACGTATAGAGCGAAAGGAGTGTCTGGTGACAAGTGGGATGTGGAGACAGATGACTTATTGATACTCTGGCTTCGATGAAATTTGACTCATTTCGGAGATTCACTAGTTCCTGCAATTGCATTAATCTCCAGTCTCGACGTACACAATCATCTCCTATCCTCTATTTCGACATTACCACCTTCCCCTCTCGCCCTTCTCCCACCCACCCACCCCACGCCGCCGTCGTCCACGCAACCCGCACCCTTCCCAATCGCCCACTCCTTCCAATCCGTCTCATTCCACCCGATTTCGTCGTCTACCCCCCCACCGCTCTATCATTCTCACTGTCCGTCGCCCCAAAATAAACATCCCCGTCACCCGCCCTCACGCCCGTCCGTCCTCATCAACCTGCCGGCCTCACACTCGGCACGCTCTCCCGCCCCAACATGATTCAGAGAGCTATGGCTCGACGTACACTACATTTCACAAGCTTGGCGGATGAGCGATATCTACACTCCGTAACCTGTAGGATTTATACTTTCTGGCGTGGAGCGACAAGACACATGTAGTGCCGCTTACCATGCAGAGTAGAATTTCCGAGGTAATTGCGCCGGTAGAGTGTTGCGAACACTTTCGAAGACCAGTTCTAGAGGAAAAGGGTGAAGTTGGAGCAGAGTTCCGGGAAGAGACGAACGCTGCATAGGTACACTGCCAATAAATGCCAAGAGCAGCAGCTAATGCGGCTAGCATTATATAGATGAAATATCGCCCAGAGCTTGGAAAAATTTGTAGGAGAGGAGCAGTACTTGTGTAGATAATATTAGATCTGAACTACGTGCATTGCTTGTACCTTCCTAAGGCGGAAGTGCTGTTAGGTTGCATCGACATGTTTGAGGATAAGAAGCACGATTGAAGAGTGTAGGGGAAATCCGAGATCAGTATTTGAGAAGGAAATGGAAAGGCAATCGGTTCTGAGGGACAGAACATAGAAACCGTAGTATATTGTTTAGACCGTACCAAATCGGGGAACAGGAAGGGAAAGCTTAACGCTGATGACTTGAGACGACCTTAAGATTAAGTGCCCCTTTAGGTAGTGGTAGATAAATGAATGGCTGCGTCAACAGAAAATCTCAATGGTCGTTCTGTCAGTCCAGAGGATTTGCAGAAACATGTTCCCCAACGTTGCAACTGACTACGAGTAATATGGTACATGGACGAACAGATGGAAATGCAACTAAAAAGACCCATCTTCAACACAAAAGCGTTCTGAGCAACTCCGATGGCAACCCCCAAGCTCCGCTTCGACTACCTTTCCAATTTGAATACATCCATGTAGCAACTGCCCCTCGTCATCCCTCTGCATACACGATATATGCCCTTTACTGCTTCGACAGAGCAAGACCAACGCTATTGGTACCCAAGTCATACACCGAATACCACTTCCTCAAAAAGGCGTCACCAAGGATGGCGAGAGGTCCCGCGGGCTCCGGGATGTCCATGCCAAAGAACGACGATATACATGAACCTTGGACTTCGAGTATGTAGTCATAAGGACTTATGGTGAAGTTGTGGCCGGTGAGAGTGAAAGACACGTCTGGGAGCTTGTCGCGCTTGCTGCATTCTACTGTGTATTGACCATTGTATCCTTTCTTCGCGCCAATCTCCTTGTTGCTATGTACAATTAGTATTCCGATTGCTGAATTGTACATGCCAAAGTACTTACATAAGTTCAGCAAGAGTGGTTGGGAGAGCAATCAAGGAGGTTCCGGTATCAAGTATGACACCAGTGTCGTCAAGTTCAGCTGTGGCATCACCGAGGCTGATGGCGTCAAGATCAACCTCCCAGTAAGCCTCACGTCTCAATGGAATCTTGGTCATCTTTCCGGTATAGTGGTCCTTGTTGATGCCGCCGAACATAGCCTCAGACTCGTCACCGTCACCATTCGCAGTGTTGCCGAGATAGAAAGAGAACACTGGGTCGTCAAGCAGATCCTGGTCAATCATGTTGTAAATCGGAGGCACGATCTTGTTGACACTAATGGTGTCGTAACCGAGACCCATGATGCCATCAAAACGGCCAAACGCAAAGGCAAGGCCTGGCTCCGACGTAGCTTCAGCGAAGTCCTGCTTCTTGACCTTAAGGTCACCGATTTGTATTGTGTCTTGTGAGACGAAGCCGCTGAGGCTGCCGGACCCATATCGGATCTCAAAGTCTGAGCCATTCTTTTTGTAGGTTGAGGAGGCAGATGAGTCGTACTTGGTGTGAAGGTAGCATGCAATGGAATTGCATTCCTGAGAAGGAACCCACAGGTTGGAAGAACCAGTATCAAGAACGACCTTGAAGGTCTGGGGTGGAGTACCGATAGCGATCTCGGAGAAGTACTGAGCGTTCAGGAAGTTGCTGACGGGAACAGGATGAGTGTCCTTATCGCTGTGGATAGATGTATCTCTGAACATCTCATCCTTGTGGTTTTGCGGACGGATGCCCATGTACTTCTGCCCGAGCGCTTTCGCATGCGATTCAATGTTGGCGTAGTCCTAAACCGATGATACCATCAGTGACCTTATCCTGGATGCTTTGCTAGCTCGCAGAGGTACTCACAAGCTGCTCAGAAAGAGGAATTTTCTGGAGCCTAGTTTGCCGGGCATTTAGCATATATTTCAGTGCGCTTGAGTAACATGATAGGCCTTACTTCACCTTGTGAACACCAGCGTCCACCAGGCCAAGTAGGCCAGTGGCGAGGATAAGAGCGGACTTCATAGCTGCAAACACTATACCGGAAATCACAGAAGGAGAGAGACAATAATGATACTAAGTGGCCGATGAAGATGGAGAATACCTTACTTGAAGGTTGATTGTGGATGGTAAGAGCTCTCAAGTGTGTCGTTGTTCCAAGGTGGCTGGGCTTCGTCAGCGGCTGCCTGGACAACTCGTGCATTACTTGGGTAATGCAGGTCACCGTAATGCTGCAGGGCTAAAGCGCAAGCCCTAGCAAGCTCACGCGACATCTTTAAGGGCACGCAAACATCGTCAAATGATTGATTCTAAGTACCTATGGGTCAGTCACATCATCAATTCCACAAAAGCATAGTCGCTCAATGATTACTTTGGACACACAATCTATGTAACTGTACGTGCCCGTGCATAGCCTGATCACGATGACGCCCGCTACTAATGCTGCAGATCTGAAGCCTTTCACAAGACTTGCGTAGGGGACTACTTGTAGAAGTCAAATCTAGTCGTTGAAGTTAGTAACATAGCTAAACAAAGCATAAATTATCTGTTGACTTACTTTTCTGCCTCCTGCGCCCCTTTCACTTGGCTAGAGTATGCATCCTCTAGGTCGGATTGGATGATGTTATATCTGTTCTTTCTCACGGCCCTCAGTCCAGCCTCCTGCATGATGGCTGCAATGATAGCTCCAGACAGCGGGTCATTGCGGATGATGAGCGAGTCCAAGTCCACTTCTGGCGAGAGTGACATGTTCGCCGAGATGGTGGTGAATATCAACCTCCGCTCTCTTCGATCTCGTAAGGAAGGGAATTCGATTTTCCGATCAAGACGACCTGGTCTCAGCAAAGCCGGATCTAGTGTATCTGCTCGGTTTGTTGCCATGATGACCTTGACATTACTTGTCTGATCGAATCCATCCATTTGATTCAACAACTCAAGTAAAATACGCTGAACTTCTCGGTCCGCGCCTGTCTGAGCGTCAAATCGCTTGGTGGCAATAGCGTCGATCTCGTCGATGAAAATGATAGCCGGTGAGTTCTCTCGAGCCATTCGGAACACATCACGGACCATTCGAGGGCCTTCACCAAGATACTTTTGGACAAACTCTGAGCCCACTACCCTGATGAAGTTCGCCGTCGTACTGTTCGCTACAGCTTTCACGAGCATAGTCTTTCCGGTTCCAGGCGGGCCATACAGCAGGACACCACGAGGCGGATCGATACCTGCACATAATTGTTAAATATAGTCCGACGTTTCAGGATTGATGTAACGCACCGATTTGCTTGTAAAGATCAAAGTGAGTCAAAGGCAGCTCGACAGCTTCTCGGATCTCCTGCTTCTGCATATCCAGTCCTCCAACATCGGCATATGTAACGTCAGGCTTCTCGTGTGCACCAAGCATAGCTATTGAGGAGTCGGCTTCCGGAGGAAGTATATCAACAAGTGAGTTTGAATGGCGGTGTAAAGCAACGGACGATGATGGCTTGAGTTTTTCTCGGTCCAGGGTAGAGAGGATCCGGACGACATAGTTGGAACCAGTCGACGACTGTACGATTCCCGTGCTGCATAGCTTTTAGCCGTGTTATACCAAGGCCTTCAGAGTCTCTGGCTTACTTTTGATCGATCGGCTCGAGAAATTGACCGATAACTAACGGCACGCTCTGTATTCGCTTGATCTCCTCTTGAGCTCGTACCAACTCGCGCTTGAGACTCCTGAGAATACTTAGTACTAAGTAATCGTAGATGTAAGGTAGTGAGAGGACGAGAGGATCCAACTGGGGGAAATTAAGATGTTTCAGAGGGCGAAATTCTTTGGAAGGCGATATTACCTCTGCTCGTCCTTGATGTATTCTTCTTGAAGGTTGATGTACCTAGCAGAGAGTTAGCGGGTTATCTAAGGAGTGGAAGGACTGCCATACTCGAGGTATCTTTGAAGCTTCTTGAGCGTCGAATATTCATCGCTGTCATCGCCGTTGATGCCTTCGAGAGAATCGACGTTTGGTATCGAGTTTGAAGGTGGTTGTCTCTTATGCGGCGGAACAACGTTCACTGGGTTTACCACGGCAACGTCTCCCATGATCAATAGATTACTTTTGAATTGATAAAGGCGTAATTCGAAGAGCTGGAAATGCTAGACTTGTAGCGTTCTGATTTGACTGTTGTACTTTGACGAGGTGAAGGTGTGATCAAAGCATGCAAAAGGTCGAGCAGACACTCCAAATGCCAAGACGAGACAGATCATGTGACGTTGGCTACCTTAAAGTGGTGAAGGTAACCAGAACTTCATTCCTTCACCTCACGCTTCCACATCACCGACACAACTGCAATTAGCCACAGCTTGGTCTAATCGGTTGTCACAACACGCCTTACCGTTCTCCCATTCAGCAGGCCTACCAGCGCGAAAAACTATCCCATTGCGAGCCGTAAAAAATCTGCCTATATCAACCATCAACGATACTGTAGAAGGCGGCCATTCTATGAGATGATCTACTTTCATCCTCTACATACTCTATAATATCATGGTTTAAGCAGTCGGCTCATCAATGGACATTGAAAGATCTCTATTCCCGCTCGTTTGAAATATACTCGACCTAATGTAGTAGGATGCTTGCATGATCGAAATCCTCTTCACATGCTTGACTCTTCGGAACATCATAGGACGCCTGGAGAACTTGCTAGGAAGCAGGCCCTCGGATTGGGAAGGTTAGTAGGCCACAACCGGAGTGGCTGACAAGTCTTCTATCGCTAACGGTGGAGTAAGGTAATACCTCCTACTACCTTACTACCACCTCACCCGTCACCGGTACCTTTCATGCTTCCAGGGTTCAAACAAGCGGCAAGTGTCGATATCGTAGCCTAGCCAAGTCTGAGATAACCGTGCAGCAGAAAGCGTTGATGCATTCGTGCGACTTGGAATTATACCGGCGGACGTTGATTGGCTGCTTCTACGGGGTGAGGGAAAGTTTGGGGCCCTGGGGCTGATGGTTCGGCTTAAATCGAGTCCCTCGTTACATACGGAATACAGTGTTAGGATTCGCCATGAGTTGAATTGTGCATCTACTTAGACTATGTACTTGGAAAAGATGAATGGGGTATTGCTGCTTCAGAATATTATTCTTGTGCTTTTTGGATGTGTTTCGTACCTTAATTTACATATTTTATTATTCGGGATTAGGAGCTTTTGGTCGACGCTAAAAAGTCGATCGGCTTCTTCCTCGCTCCTCAATAATTTCGTTGAGTCCTGCGCACATATTCACACACCCGCTAAACCCCGCCCCTGGAGCTCCACGTATCAAAAGGCATCTAATAATTATCATCCCTAGGCTTGAGCAAAGCGGAGGAGGAAGGCAAAAATAAAGGTGAGATGCTGTGCTTTGCTTTTGTTTGGTTCGCGCGTTTGCACCTCCTCTTGTTTCCCTTCCTTTTAGGCAGACAAACGACTACTTTCCCCCCTTCCAAAACCTTGCCCCGATAGGTGCCACACACATACACAACAACAACAACACACACATCCAACTCCCCCCTCTATGGTTCGATTCATTCCATCGAAATCACAATAGGAGTTGTTTCCTAACTCCCCCCCCCAATGCACCATGTGCTTTCCCATAAATAAGATTCCCCATGTGCTAACAACGCGATCGTGATGATGGCAGATCATTATTACCGGCGTCGTGGTCATGTAAGTCCTGTCATTAGTCTACCGGCCTTTCACCCATCGATTATCGAAAAACGCGCTCTGACATATTTTATTCATGGCGTCCAGCGAACCGGATTCCAACCTCAGGTGAGCCTGTCCTTCCCATGCGGCTCAGGTGTGAATATTATCGTGCTGCCTGCTGCTACCCAATATTCTCCCTCCGCCCTAGTCTACTACCCCCAGGGAGCACGGCTTACTTCAAACTACCCACTCTTATCGCTGTATCACCTTACCACACCCCATCCTAACCTTTTGTCATTGTTGCGCTCCATTATTGGATGGGTGTCTCCATGCCAAGACCAGAACTAATGGCGGGACTTCTGCGCAGATGGGTCGATCCAAAGTCGAATCGACATGAGTATGCCAAGTTGGCTCAACGACGTCCAGTCCCTCCCAGGCAATGAGAATGGAGCCTTCAACACCGCCGTCGACCCGTCGGTGGCATTCCTACAGACTCCCACCACAGCCTCGTTTGACTTCAACCAATTGCAAAACCCACAGTTGCAACCGCGCATGCAAAATGGCAACACGCGCAACGGCTCGCCGGCGCTCCCGAACCCCATCTACCAAACACAACCAATCATACCTACGAAGAGGCCTCGACAAGGGAGCTTGGGGGGATCACCTCGACAGAACTCGGGTGGGCCCCCAGCCTCGAGATCGCAAACACCTCAACAAGGGCCATACTCCGGCTTCCAAGGTTCCGTCAATGGTGGCCCACAATTCCAAGGAGCTGCGCCATATCCGCCATCCTTCCAACACACGAGCAGTAATGCTAGCCTTTCTCCACCGCTGCAGAACCAGCCGTTCAATCCACAAGGTTTACCCCAGCGCGTGTCCACCATGTCCCCGTCCCCGTTTTCGCCAGCGGTTCAAAACTTCGGCTCTCGGGCATCGCCCGCGCATTCGGAACATGGAAGTCGAGTCAATACCCCTCAAAACGGGTCTTCATCATATGTGCAGGGTATGCCATATGGCAGCGGCCCAAACCAGCCCTTTAATCCATCGCTTACCTCCAACAACGCGACCCCTCCTTCGTCTCAATACGGCCAAAGCACGCAGTCCCTCCAACAGCAGCAGCAGCAGCAGCAGCAACAACAGCAACAGCAACAACAACGCATGTATGAGATACGACAGCGGCAGCTGATGCAGCAGCTGCAAGCGAGTAACGCCGCCGCCGTCAGACAAGTGAATCCATCCGTCCTGTCCCCAAGTCACATGTCTACAAATCCAATGGCTACTCGGTCTCTGCAGGCGCAACAAGCGATGATGCGGGCGAGTAATCCAGAGCAGTTTGTAAGGAATATATCCCATTGGATGCAGGCAAAAGGCCTGCAATTGAACCCGCACCCTACCGTAACAGGACGCCCTATAAACCTTATGCAGCTATTCGCTGTGGTCATGAAACACGGCGGCTCAAAAAGAGTTACAATGGCATCCCAATGGACTAGCATCGCATCCACGTTGTCGATTCCGCCAGCGCAGTTTATAGCTGCTGCTCAAGAACTCCAAGATTATTGGCATACAAACTTGTCGGCTTACGAGGCTTGGTGGATGCAAGCTCAGCAGCAGCAATTTCAGCGCCAGAGACAGGAGCAAATACGCATGGCGCAGCAGATACAAGGTGGAGATGTTGCTCAGGATCAATTCTCCCCAGGCGGGCAGGCAGACTCGCAACTGCATGATCAGCAAGCCCAGCAAATTATGCACGCCCAAGCCCAAGCTCAAGCCCAGGCGCAAGCTGGTTATCAAACCCCAGTGAAGCAGATGACTCCTCAGCAGCACCATACAATGCAGGCAGAGCAGAACGGCTATCTAACACCGCAACAGGGACATATCTCAGGTCGACATGCAAACCTCTACGGTCAGCCACAGCCTGGACCTTCGCGTCCACCACGTGCGACTCCCCCTCGGGCGCAGCAGCCTACCTATCCAGCGCAGTCTGCTACCCCGATAGTCAAAAAAGAATCATACACCAACGCACACAGCAGCTCCGCCAACTACCTGGATCGAAAAGATCTTAACCCACGAATAGCTCCGCTTGGTCCACTATTCATACCTAAAGCCGACAATATTACAAGTGGCAAGCACGGTCCGGAGAGCCATGGGGGAATCCAAGTCCGAGGTCTTAAGGATACCATTGACGATCTCTTATTAATCAAGCCCAGTGTTCCCACCGTTCGGGAGCTTGGACGTATCGACATTCGAGCACTGACAATGTCCCTACGTTCAGGCATCCATGGTGAGGTCCGTCTTGCGCTAGACACTCTAGCTTCCCTTTCGAATGAGCAACATCCACCTTCTTTAGACAACTGTGAAGATCTCATGGACACACTGGTTGAGTGCGCGGATGAACAAGTTGAACAACTCGCCGAGAGTGCTGCCGAGGTGTCGGACGTCATGCTTGTTGATTCGTATGAAGAGACTGTCCGAGGTTGTAAAATCGAAGTCGAGACGTTGCAAGACGTGCCAGAATTTGGAACTCTTGAGTACGACTTGGACAGATCGGTCGACAGGCTGATATGTATAACGACTATCCTGAGAAACCTCTCATTCTTTGAAGTCAACCACAGGCATTTGACCGATCCTATGGTCATTAGGTTCCTTACGACCGTTATCCGATACCTTGGTACTCGCAACATGTTGTTACGAACTTATGCGAACACGCTCGATTTTTGCAAGGACGTTGTAATCTACCTTAGCAATGTGTCACAAAACATTGACTTGCCAGGCAAGGAGGAAGCACTGTGCATACTCCACTTTCTGTTGTCTTTTGCACCAACGCCTCCTCCGAATACTGCTGGGAAAGATGAACTCATGTTTTCTTCATACAACCCTTCAATACACCGCTATTTTCCACCCGCTGTCGATAGCGTCGCCAAGCTCCTTGCAAGGGATGAGCCAAACAGGAACTTTTATAAATCCATTTTCCTCGGGGATAGTAGTGCATTGCCACCATACGAGTTGCTGACCCGGACGTTTGGGCTTGCTATCGCCCCGTTGCCCGACTTCGATACACAGAATAATAAGTCTACCGTTAAGGCAATAGTCAGAGCTCGCGGGCCATATTTGGCCCAAGGTCTACTGGCTGCCGAAATACTTGTCGGGTTGATACCTACTACAGAGCACAGCCTGCCACGGGCCTTGCTTTCTTCTCAGGATGGCTTTGCTTTGACCCTCATCAGGATCATCACCCACCTTGCAACTCAGACACCCTATCAAACTCACACTCATCCCCAGACGACAAGAGCACCAGAGGCTGAACTCTACTCGATGATCAGTGAACGGGGAATAGCCGTGCTGCGGAAGCTTGGTGAAAAAGCAAAGGATCCAGATGTGCCCATTGTCGGACTTCCGACAGGAGTCGTCCCTAACAAAGACGTTCTGATTCACACGTTACTAATACCCAATGTGGATAGGACCGTGTTGGGACAGCTGTGTGCCTATGAAGGATTGGATACATAAGTGCGTGCTGGGTGGGTGAGTATAAAGGGTGTGGATAAAAGCCAGATACCAATTTCAGTTCGGCGTCCTTGAACAATGGGGTGTAATTGGTGGTAATTTTAAAGATTTGAAAATGTGTACATTGAAGCTGTTTTGGGCTTGGAGAACAGAGAAAGGCAGCAGCCGGTATGGCATGGGCTTGGACAGCGCCTTTTTGGATATTTGTACAGAGGATTTCCATTGTACCATATAGCTACTTCTTGAGCAGCGCTTAAGGGTATATACATCCACGTTCTACCATCTAGAAACGTCTTTCTTCTAAGAACCTTGCGACGTCCGCTCTGTACCAGCCCTGTGGAGCCCCCACCGATCAGCAACCATCCCTCAAGTTGGTTCCAAGTCCGTGCAGTCCACAACTCACCTTTATTATAATATGCCTCGTCAACTGATTAATCGCTATATGCTCTTCCCTCAACCCAAGCGCCTGCCGCAAATCCTTCTTCAGCTCCATCAGGTCCCCTTCAATCTTGCGTATCCGTGTCTGGTGTAGATTCCCTCCGCGTTTGGCTAAGTGGTATATGGGTAATTGCTGTGATGCTGTTCGGTGTATGTGGTACGGTAGCGGTGGAAGGGAATTTTGTATGGCGGGCGCGACTTTTGCGGTGGATGCTTCAGGGATATTAGATCATAGGTCCTAGTTAATGATGAGGGAGTTAGGGGTGGTATACTTTGTTGCAGGGGAGGGTGGGTTGATACGAGGCGGGCGGAGATGGGGAGGAATCGGGGAAGAGGAAGGGGGCGGAGGAAGGGGAGGAAGGTTCTGGATGCCATAGAGGCTTTCGGTATGATTGAAGCGCTGCTGTTACTTTGTTGGACGTTGATGTAGAAGCTACTGGGACAGGTATCTCCCTCGTCTGCCAAATGCCAACGCTCTTTCGGAACCGCGCTAGCGCGAAATCTTGGCGCACATTTGAACACTCGCAAACTCCAAGTTAACCGTAGTCCTTCCTATAATCATACCCCAGGTTCAGCACCCTTTCCGAATACACCAGTGCGACAATGACCGACAATAAGCCCACCTCGGCCGAGACGATATCGAACAGCAGTGTTCACCAAGCCGTGACATCACCCACAGAAATAGCCCAACAATATGACCTATTGCCGAAGCTCATCCCCCACCTTGATCGACACCTGATATTTCCCTTGCTTGAATTCCTGTCAGGTCAAGAGGAAGACAGCGCAGAAATCACAAAGACGAAATATGAACTCCTCAAGCAAACCAACATGACCGACTATGTTGCGAGTCTATGGGAAGAGATCAACGACAGCGATGAGAGGCCTGAGGAATTCGCGAAAAAGAAGGAGGAGATCATACAGAGGCTATCACTGTTCACCGATGAAACACACCAGATCAACGAGCTTCTCAGCGACGACAGCGTCGTCTCCAACCTCCGCAGCGACAAAGTTGCCAACTTGAAATTCTTAGAACAGCAGCACGGCGTTACACCCGAAATGGTAGACATGCTCTACGACTTCGGCCGCTTTGAATACAGCTGTGGTAGCTATGCTGAGGCTGCCCACCTCCTTGACCAATTCCGCATTCTCTCCACCGACAACGACAAGGCTACTCAGGCCACATGGGGAAAACTAGCCTGCGAAATTCTCACTACGAATTGGGAAATGGTAATGGAGGAAGTGAACAAAGTCAAGGAATCCATCGACACGAAGCTCTTCAACAACCCTCTAGCCCAGCTGCAGCACCGCACCTGGCTAATCCACTGGTCGCTCTTCCCATTCTTCAACTATGACCCCGCCCGCGACACCATCACCGATCTTTTATTCTCTGCGCCTTTCATTAACACCATCCAAACAAATTGTCCTTGGATTCTACGCTATCTTGCGGCTGCCGTCATTACAAATCGCAGCCGAACAAGGAATACAAGCCAATATCAGAAGCAACTTAAGGACCTTGTGCGAGTTGTCAGGCAAGAAGGCTACGAATATAACGACCCTGTGACGGATTTTGTAAAGGCACTGTACATCGATTTCGATTTCGAGGAGGCACAGAAGAAGTTGGGTGAAGCAGAGGAAATACTAAAAGGGGACTTCTTCCTATCAGCGGCGGCGGATGCGTTTGTGGAGGCGGCAAGACATTTGATTTCGGAAAGTTACTGTAAGATTCACGAGAGGATCGATATTAAGTACGTGTTTCCCTTTCCCTTTCCCATCCTGCATTTATAGGCTAGGAACCTGCTACTAAAAATTATCCAGGGATCTATCAGCACGCCTAGGCCTGAACCAAGACGAGGGCGAGAAGTGGATCGTCAACTTAATCCGGGACACGAGAATGGACGGTAAACTTGATTATAAGGAGGGAACGGTGTTGATGAACCATCCTGCAAACTCGGTATACCAGCAGGTCATTGAGCGGACCAAGGGAAGCTTTTTCCGTACATCGGTACTGAGGTATGTTCTACTCCTTTCTAGAATAAATAGGAAGAGAAGACTGAATAAGCGTAACTACAGTGCTGCAGTGGCGAAGTGAGAGTCTGCGGGCTTTGCAAGGGACGGCGTTGGAGTGACTTGTGTCGAGGCATAGCGCTGGAAGGCTCTGGTGTAAGGTTTTTGTTGAATGGAAAAGCATAGAGGAGTGACTGTAAATTACGGCTCCAGTTACGCCTGGTGAGCTGGAGAAGCAGCTCCAGCAATTGTTTCCAGTGAAGGAAATACAGATGCAGCGAACCCGACCCCTTTGATACCAAGACAGAGTGAAGAAGTCCTACTGTACAGTATAGGCTGTAGGCAAATGTGGCCCTACTAGAACCAGACAGTGAGAAGAAGACTTCCGAGTTCAACAAATCCACCACCAAAGCCCCATTAGACTATTTCAAACATTGTGTTCACACTCGTAATATCACCTGACCGACGGAGAAGTGAACACGCAAGAGAAAGGGGTTGCACCAAAGAATTATTATCCCATATAATTATCAATCAAACGCCGATGTGATTTTAAATCCTTGAACTCCATGGCAAAAACAAAAACAAAAACAAATTCAGAATACGGCAGATAGACCTTGTCAAATGGAACAATCCGCACTCCCACCAATCCCGTCCTTGAAAAGGATTGATCTCATACTTATATCATCTTTTTGAAATGGAGAGGCCGGTAAAGTATATAAAGCTAGAGCTAGCTCTCGCATGATAGGGGGACGAAAGCACAGATTTTCACGAGGTCAGGGCGTCACTTGTCGGCAGTATCAGGAGGGGAAAAGGAACAAGATCATCAATATTTGCTCGAGCCTTTGGGTGAACCACACCTGTCAACCTCCCGGAATCTTCTCTCTATTTTAACAAGAGGGCGCCCCAATGGACTCGTCCAGTCGAACCGTACTACGTCCGTTCCGGAAATCTTTAGAGGAACAAAAACATGGCTAATAGGTTAATCATGCTATCCATTCTCCCCCCCTAAAACTGGGCAGTTAGTCCAAAGTCAGCCCTTCACTTCGTAAGATCTATTCTTCCGCCGTGTAAAACCAAACCCTGATCCTTCCATACGAAAACTCCACGCTATGCCAATGGTCCCGAATTCCAACCATGACTACCTAGTAAACTGAAATCCCACTTCACATCGGCACCGTACACCCTCTAAGCACCATTGTAGGTCAATTAACGCTCAAATGCCAACTACTAACCCAGCCCTCATATTCTCCACCGTCCTGACCCCCACCCCCTTTAGCCGTCCTAGCTGCCCTAGACTCCTTATTTCCCTGTCACACCCTCCATCATCCTCATCTGCACATAGGGCTTCGAGAATCGCTTCTGCTTTCTTAGCCCCTACTCCCTTGAGTAGCCGAATCTGCGCTACATCTCGTGTGTTTACAATGTCAAGCAGCCGTTTGGTCCTTGGAGTGCGAGTAGACTCTTCTTCTAGGGATTTGGGGGACACGTGGACGGCGAATTTGGATTTGGGAGCTTTCTTGGGCTTAGAGTAGCGAAAGCCGTCTGAAGACTCGTAGTCGTTGGCGTCGCTGATTGGTTGGGGGGCATCGTAGTAGTCGTCGTCGTCGGATGTTAGGCGTTGGCTTGTCCTCTGGGGATGGTCTTTTTCAACAGGTTGAGGGTGTGACTCATCCGTTTTTGCTTGTCTTCCATCCTCTAATTGCATCTTTTGCACATCCAAGTCCTTCTTTGCTTTCAGCTTCTCAAGTAACCGCTTAATCTTACTATCAAGTTTCGCATTGTTGGGGAAGTACTCTCTAGCCAAAGCATACATCCTTAACGCACTCGAGTCCTCGCCTCTCACGGCGTGCTGTTTCGCCATAAGCAGGAACGTAAGCCCTTGCTCTCTCCCGTCATCCTTACCTTCGATCCTCTGCTCCAGAAGCTCCAGACGTTTTTGGACCTCTTCACTGATTTCCGGGACAGGGGCGATGGATGGTTGATCTAGGGCACGTGTGGCAAGTATGTCTGTGACCTTTCTCTCGATCATGTTTTCGAGAGCTTCCTTTGACATGGCGGGCTCGGGCCTGGATATCATCCGATCGGGACTCCTTCGTTTTGGGGGACGGGAGGCGTGAGAAGAGAAGGACCCTGATGGACGCTTGAGAGGTGAGGATCGATGTGGCGGCTCTGTACGTATTGGACGAGCTGCATCGTTGGACTGCCGTGCTCTATCCGAATATACAGAAAAGGTCTTTGCTGGTTTGGTGTCGCCTCGCTTAGAGATTAGATTTGGGGCACGTATTGCAGCATTGTGAACAGCAGTAGCCAGAGGTCTCAGAGGCTGTCTCTTTATTGAAGTCCCGGTAAAAGTTGGTACAGCTCGGTGGCATTCTTTGAAGGTTGGTTCGTTCTCAATCTCCCGGACTTCGATCTTTTTCGTTCGGTTCGCAAAGTTCAGGGAGCTCAATGTGTCCAAGTGGAATGACCTGACAGGAGCCAAGTTGAGGATCATGACCGTCATCCCATTGTTCTGACCTAGAGAAAGAATACGGGTCATCTTAGATTCGCGGTAGGGGACCCGCGCTTGCTGCTGACTGATAGCCTCGACGCACTTTGCAAGAACGAAGAGGCTTTTATTGATGCTGGATGATTCTACTAGCCTTTCTTTTCCATTGTCCGTTCTCCGGTTATCCTCTGAGCCTGCTAGGTCAATTGCAGAAGCCGTGCTAACTCGAATCTCCTCGCCTGTGGTGACTGCAATTCTGATGCATAGTATTGCATGAGAGCGAGATGAGCTTGCGTTAAGCTATATTTCCGAATTAGCACAACTTAAAGCCAGGACTCTTGTGTCCTTACCTTTGTCGCGCTCGTCGATCGATTAATGTTTGCCTGATCGTACAGTTTTTCAAATTCTTTTAAGCTCTCGCAAGGCCTTTCCGTCAAACCTACGACTACGGTTTTGCCTGCATTATCTCGTATTGGCAAACCAGCCATTGTACGTTTCTCAGGCGCCTCGAATAAGTCGAATACTTTGTCATTGTAAATCTCGTAATAGGATAAACCGATCTCTACTTTCGTTTGCCCTGCTGAATCTTTGTCTAGTTTCCTACTTCGGCGATATATTCCAGACAACAACCGTGGAATGACGCCGCGCTCTTGCAGCGTCTTACCACCCCGCATAGTGTGTGTCTTTCCAGTCCCAGTGGAGCCGTAAGCGAATATGGTTACATCGAATCCATTGAACAGGTGTTTGACGGTGGGCGCAACTGCAGTGATTTAGTCAGAAGATCCTTCATGTTTTGTGGTTAGCTAACCTTCATTGTCAAATATTTCCTGTTGATTAGAGTCCCCATCATACACGCTGCTGAATTGGAAAGAAAAATCTTCGCTTTCGTTCTTTGGATTTGGTACCTTGACAACAGTTGAGTGCGCCGCAGTGTCGTCGCTCGCCGCGGAGACGATTACATCTTTGTCTAACTCGTGCCTTTGCTGCGGTCGTATTCTAGCAACGACCCGTATACCCATCGCTTGTGCTCTTTCGATGTCCTCCTGTAGTACGTCAGGTCGTTCTTTGTCGCCAAGCCTCAATCCTTGAGACTGATAGTGATATGGTGTTTACACTAAGCGTCGTCACGGCAACGGTGGGATCACATATACGGAAATCGTGGCCGACCTCCCTGCCCTGCAGGCTGGTAGTTCGAACATGACACTCCTAGGTATGATACAACATGATAGTTGACTATCTACAGTATTTCTTGTTTGTCCCATCTCACACTACTAGCTACAGAGGGAATGAAGAAGCTTTTGGGCATACAAATACATGGTATAAATACAGTATGTAAAGACTTGGATGGATCTCTTAGAGTAGGATCACCTCGCTGTAGGTAAGGACTTGTGGGCTGGCTCAAAATTGACCTTCCCACCCGGCCCTACACTGGCAAGACTCATTTTGGGAGGCTTGTTCGTTACTGGTATTTTAGCGGCCTCCTGATCTGAACTGTCGCGTTTGTCTCCATCTCTCAGTGAGGTAAGAGCTGACTGCAGAGCTCCAGCTGGCGCATCGGCAATCTCATTGATATCTTGTACTGTAAGTATGTCGCTTACTCTTCCTGCTCGTGTCTGCAGGAGAATTGTGATCGGTCCGTGAAATTGCAGGAATAGCTGTGGTAGGTCAGTGTACTATAAACGACTGTCAAGGGCCACACCTACTCTGTCACCCCAGATAGTCCTTCTTGACCACGTGCGTAGGGTGAAGAAAACGTTAGAAATCGCTCGCCAGGTTTCAGACTCTCGCATGACTCTGAAGAACTTTGTATCGGGTAGTATGCCAGAGAAATTAATATCAGGCACTTGTAACCGCAAGGATGAGGATTTCAGCCGATAGGGAGAAGGTGGAGAAGAGTTGATGGAGTACGCTACAACATTACTGAAACATACTTTAGTGAGGGAATTTCAAGGCGGATTAAACATCGTACCCTGGGTGAGCGATATAGTCTTCCCCCACCCCGAGAGTGACCTGGAAGATAGAGCCGCGGCCTGCAAGAGCAAGCAATCCCCTGCCGGTCACCTCGGAATTACCCAAGTATGCGAGGCTCTTCACTGGTCAGCAACTGCGACAAAGAAGTCGAGATGTGGTTGCATACCATTTTTTGATTGATAGTAGGCTTCACCGAAAGAGTTTGTCCCGTCCAAGCAAGGAGTACCCGCTTCACGAGCATCCAATCAGTCGAGCCGTCCATTCTAATGACGGCCAGAGAGCTTATAGTCGATTTAGTAGCTATGAGCGCTGTCATCGGACTTGTAGAAGATATTTTCTGATAGAGAAATGGGATCCCAAGGACGAGTCGGCGGAATGGTGCCAGTAATGAAAGGGTCGAGACTGCCTTTAAGACATTAGAATATAAAAGCAGGATTTACGAACATATAGCTGTAAGCTCACATTCTCTGCCTTCCCTCCGACGCTGATCAGAGTACCGCGTCGAGTGTACAACGGTTGTGATGCGGACAAGGAAATCGAGAGAACAGGAAAGGACGAGCCAAGAACCTCAAATCTGGCATCTATCAATACCATGAGCATATAGATTAGGATAAATTGCGAATTTACGTACCTGGAATCTCCGCACTTGAAATGGAAGTAGGTTCAGACGTGAGAATATCAAGGTTGCTGGAAGGCGCTGTAGAGATCTGCAAGCCTCGCCGTCCAGATACTGAGGGCTGGTTCCTAAGGCGGACCTTTTTGGAGCAGCTCGATCTCCATATGGCAGCGCCGTTCAATATGTGGCGCATAGCTGCTGAGGCCTCATTTTGGGGAAGGTGAGCCTTGTCACGGCCAAATATTTGGAAAATAAACTATCCCTGTTTAGGGCTAGCATCGGGCTTATTATTTGATAAAGCCGACCTCCACCACTACCATATCGAAGCACTCAAGTATCTCATGTCGGTGGTTCAATTTGTTAAGCGCGCTTCATATTTCCAGATGCGACTTGGGACTATAATACAACTGAATATAATGATGACTACTTGTGACAGGTAAAGACATCACATCCAGCGCATCAGGCGCAACATGGTGCGGCTTGGGCTTTTGCCCAGATTGCATAGTCGGACATACATTCGCCCCCATCCAGTATCGATATTTCCTCTCAAGCAACAAGCGCTAAATCGACAGATACCTCGACAATTTACAAATACTGCCAGAATATGGCAAAAGCAACTGCCTGCAGACCAGAAGGCGGAAGCTCAGATACTTTTAAAAGCTGACTCTCTGGAGAACGTCATGCCGGAGGCGGTGCTAAGACCATCAGATGCGAGATCGCACACAGGGCTGAAGACAGATCCCCTGCTATCAGAGCAGACTGTCTCAAATAAAGAGCAAAGAAAAGCGGATTGGGCAATTATGAAGGAAATGTCAAGATATCTATGGCCGAAGGTAAGCCATGCGTGCAGCAAGGCTTTGACGGGATTGCCTGACGGCAGGTATAGGATGATCTAGGTGCGAAGATCAGAGTTGGGACAGCTCTGGTTCTCCTTGTTGGTTCAAAGGTGTTTTCCAGATACTTAGTCACTAGCAAATACCGAAGCTCAAATCAAGACAGATCCTGAATGTGCAAGTCCCTTTCTATTTCAAAAGTATTGTCGATTCTATGAATGTTGACTTTACGGCGCTTGGGGGCACTGCATGGACAGTCGGTGGCGCAATGATAGTGGCATGTACGGAAGAATTGTCTAATTGGTAACGCACTTATAACTTCGTCCAACAGATGGGGCTACGCGAATCGGAGCAGTTATATTCCAAGAGATACGGAATGCGATCTTTGCAAGTGTAGCGCAAAAGGCCATCCGTCGAGTTGCGTGCAACGTTTTCGACCATCTACTCAGACTGGATCTGAATTTCCACCTGTCGCGGCAGACAGGAGGCCTCACGAGAGCAATCGATCGGGGAACTAAAGGTATAAGCTTCCTCCTGACGTCGATGGTATTCCATATTCTACCTACGGCTCTAGAGATCACAATGGTGTGCGGGATTCTAGTAAGCACGAAGGTATACAGAACGTCGGCCAGCACTGACTGCATCAGACCTACCAATATGGTCCTAAGTTCGCCGCTATTACCGCCGTGACTATGGTTGGCTACACTGCCTTTACAATTCTTACCACATCATGGCGGACTAAATTTCGAAAACAAGCCAATGCTGCAGACAATCAAGCTGCAACAGTAGCCGTGGACTCTCTCATCAACTTTGAAGCTGTGAAGCACTTTAACAACGAGAAGTTTGAGGTCGGGAGATATGACTCGGCCTTGAGGGCCTACGAAAGTGCCTCAATTAAAGTTACCACGTCCCTTGCTTTTCTCAATTCAGGCCAGAACGTTATTTTCTCCAGTGCGCTGGGAGCAATGATGTATTTAGCTGCCGATGGCGTTGCGAATGGTACCCTCACCGTAGGCGATTTAGTCATGGTTAACCAGCTGGTTTTTCAGCTCTCTGTTCCGTTAAACTTCCTCGGATCTGTTTATCGAGAGCTGAGGCAGTCTCTGTTAGACATGGAGACGCTGTTCAATCTCCAGAAAGTCAACATTGCCGTCAAAGAACCTGCCAAGCCCACCCCATTACGGCTGACGGAAGGTGGGGAAATCAAATTCGAGAATGTCACATTTGGTTATCATCCAGACCGACCTATCCTGCGGCATCTAAGTCTGGTTATTCCTGCAGGACAAAAAGTCGCTATTGTGGGGCCAAGTGGATGTGGCAAATCTACCATCCTTCGCTTACTTTTCCGGTTCTACGACGTGCAAGAGGGGCGAATCTTGATTGATAACCAGGACATCCGAGACGTCAGCTTACAGAGCTTACGCGAAGCTATCGGTGTTGTTCCACAGGACACGCCGCTCTTCAACAATACGATCGAGCATAACATCCGGTACGGGAACATGAAAGCTTCGTCGGAAGAAGTGAGAAACGCTGCTAGGAAGGCAAGGATCCACGATATCGTCAATGCTCTCCCTGCTGGGTATGAGACCATGGTTGGAGAAAGAGGCATGATGATATCGGGTGGGGAGAAACAGCGAATGGCTGTGTCGAGGCTGATACTAAAGGACCCGCCGTTGCTTTTTTTCGATGAGGCCACTTCGGCTCTCGATACGCACACCGAGACAACGCTGTTGCAAGAGATCAATAGTATCCTCAAAGAGAAGTCCAGAACAAGTGTCTTTGTGGCACATAGATTGCGTACTATCTTTGATAGCGACAAGATTATCGTGCTACAAGACGGGAGGGTAGCAGAAAGTGGCACACATACTCGACTGCTCGAGAAAGGAGGGCTATACGATCGACTATGGACAGGTAAGCTGCTTGAGTCAAGAAGAAGCAGAGAGCTACTGACAAAACAAACAGCGCAAGATACCTCGCTTCCGGATGTAAGAGATCGTGATGAAGAGGTCAAGGAGCAGCCTCGGTGATGATCAATGTAAGATACGCATCGCTGGCGTTGGATAATGTCATGAGCAACTGGTTCTGGTCTGGATATTTTAGATACCTGCACGTCTGAAATCTCAATCTCAATCTCAATCTCAATCTCATCAATTCAAATCAAATCAAATCAAATCAAATCAAATCAAACGCTGTTCTGCCCATCGAATTATTCAAGTCTCCAGAGGTTATGTACCAGTCATAGTGATGCGGTTCAAATTTAGCCTCATCTTCATCGTTAGGGTTTGTCATGCATTTCTTCGATGCTTCGGACGTCACCTGTGAGTAGGGTACGAATAAAACCGTTTTTTCTACAAAAAGCGTGTTTCAAACATCCTAGCGGCTTTTTATTGTTTTAAACAACGCTTCATATTATATAAGCATACAAGGGCCATTTATTGGAGGATTACCTCGCTGTCGCCACCTCGCTGTCGCCACCTCGCTGTCACCTTCAGCTGCTTCAGCTGCTTCAGCTACAGGCATTTTGACACCCCCCATAGCTCAGTGCCTCTGCAACGAGGTGGTAGGCCAGCCAATCAGACTGTTGCTAACAACTATCGGCAGGTAATCGTACCCGGAAGACGAAATACCGTGCAATGCCTACACAGTCACCGGCAGATGGCCAAAGGAGCTTCTCGTCAGCAGAGTCATCTGAACCCGTGCGTGAGCTGAAGAAGAGACTCCGCTATACACAGGGCGTTGAAGTCGATGAGGAGGAGCTATGTGAAATGGAGGATAGACTATTGCAGGAGGAAATTGCTATGACCAGGCTAAATCCTTCGAGCGAGGACACCCTCAACGAGTATTTGGATAGCATCATCGACGGCCAGGTGCTTTTGGAGCTTCCTTTACATGGTGAAGGGGTCAACCTGCAGGCTAATTAACCCTCTATTAATTTGCTACTATAAATATAAGCCACCCCTTGTTTAAAACCTCCTTCAAAAAGCGTGTATAAAACACGCTTTGAGCTAGCCTAAAGAAGGTAGTCAAAAAACATGTTTTAAACACGTAGGTACCTGTAAGGGATCGTTGCTCACGGGGGCCTTTGCTCAAGCCACGCGACGGTGACGCGAGTCGCCGAATCCCTGTAAGGGTTCAGCCAAAGCCTTTCAACGTTCGTCTCAAATACTCCTCACTCCCCTTCACCACCCTTTACATATACCGCTCTACATACCTACGAGTAATTCGACAGCAACTGCTCTCCCTGCACTCGAGATTGTGCAACTCTCACCTCCTATCCAACCCTTACGCATCCCAGAAATGGGCTTCATTGAAAAGATCCAAGATAGTCAGTCCCTCCACTTCTGCCCCTTCCTCTCGTCCTTTTTCGACCCAACACTCCAAACCTCCGTGCTCACACCCCACAGAAATCGAATATCTCCGCCTGGAACAACGCTATACGAAACGCAAGCCGCGTGCCGCCTTCGCCAGCGACGCTCAGTATAAAGACGGGGAATACGTTTACAGCCCCACCGGCTCGACGAACACGGTTACTGGAGGAGGGGGCAGAGGAGGAAAAGGGTGGGTGGGGGGTGTGGGGGTGAAGGTCCAGGAAGTCAGGGGGAGATGATGGGTTGGGGATAGGGTTGTGGGTCGCTTGAGATTCCAAGGTTAAGGGGGAAGGCGGGTTGTTGATGGTGCATTAAAAGGGTGTTGCAATACTAGGGGGTTCTGGTCCTGCATCAATTAGCGCTTGGAGGGCTTCTGTACTGGCATGTAACTCGTTTGTGCCAGCTGCTTGTTTGGCTTGATGCTGACGAGATTTTATATAGGATATGGCTGGCACGAACATGATACTTGGTTTTAATTACAGCTTTCTCGTCCACAGTATCTACATCTGAAATATACAATTGAGTCAAAGCTGTACCGATGTCGCACATTCAAGCTACATTAGACAATTGACATACATGATCGAGCGAGTACACTATGTCCCTGGGAAGGAGATGGTGGTCTGGCCGCGCTCTGGGTCCCGCATCCTAGGGATAGATCAGTTTTGATCATCAACTAAAAGGACATGGTATACGAACTTGATGATCTTAACATCCGGCCCCGAATCGACATTGCCCATTGACTGCGGCGTGATGAGAATGAATTGTTTGCCCACAGACTTCCTTGCTGCGTTGACCTACCCCGACTATGAGCCATGTGACAGGTCTAAGGGTTTAAAGTCTTACCATTAATTTCATACTGACATCTCGGTTTACACTGTCCATGAAGACATCACTAACTTTGGTCAGCTCATGATTCAATCAACGTAGGGATACAATGCGAAAAAACTTACAATTCGTCAAGGCAGCGAATAGGCGCGCCCATGGCGTCCCAAAGAGATAGCAACAGACAGATGGTGGAGAAGGATTTCTCGCCACCCGAAAGAGTTTTCGTCTCACGACCTTGACCACGCTGGGTGGTCTCGTCAGGTTCAACCTGCCGCAAAATCAGTATTGTCTCGAATGGCGCTGTTGGTGGAGGACGAGGGCAGTACGTGTAGATCGAGCTTCTTCTCTTTATGGTTCGCAAGTAATCTGCCTCGAAAACTACGCTCACTTAGCAAATAAAGGAATTGTAGTCTAGCACGTGCGGTGATGGCTTTTTGGAAATACTTCCATCGTTCCTTGCGGTTGACGAGCGTCTGTTTCAACATCTACGGGCGGATCAGTAACACCTCCGTGCTCAAGAAGTTCTTCAATCTTACCTGTGCAAGTTGCTCCACATCGTTGACTTGCTTTTTTGCTTGTTGAAAAGCCGTCACCGCTGCTGTAGCATTTTCGGCGATTTGCTGCTTGCTACCGCCTATCCTGTCCTCATATTTCTTCAAGTCGGTCACGAGTTTTTTGAGCTTGTTGTCAATACTTTTGCCAGTCTCGCCAGCATCGACAGGCACCCGTGGGCATATCGCATTTGCCTGCTCAATGAAGCTTCGGACCGTTTGGCTTTTCTCTTCACGTTCCCGCTCTTTGACTTGCATGCGCGTATGTTCATCTTCAATGGTCTGTAGCGCTTTGTTCTTCGCTTGCAATGCAGCCAGCCGCTGGTTCTCCAGTTTCGTCGCTTTACTTTCAGCCTTGAGAACCTTGGCCTCTGCTTCAGCAATTTGAGCGTCCATCTCCGACATCTGCTCCCTTGAGATTTTCATTGCGTCTGTGGCCTTATCAATGGCATTGATAGACTCTTCGTAAGACCCTTCATGCGTGCTCTTTTCTTCCTCAGCCTCCCTCAAATGGTCTTTCAAGGCGTCTAAGCGACTTTCTTCAATGGCATCACGATCCAAAGCGTCTTGCAGGTCTCCTACAATGGTTTCAGCCCTCTGCAGGACAATCACAAGCTCTTTCTGCTGTCTATTATGTGCCACTATGGCTTGATTGCACCGGGTAAGATGGTTTTGCCTATCTCTTCGGTTCTGCTCCATGTCGTTGAGTTCAGCTTTAAGGCTTTGAAGTGCCTCCCGTTGGGACCTGGAAGCATGAGCACTAGCAATTCTCGAACCACGGTCGGAGAAACTCACGTTATTTGATATTCAACGTCAGTTTTCATACGTGGAACACCAGTGAAAGGATCAATATAGCCTTGCGCCAAAGCACCACCATACCCGTAATTGAGTCTGAGTCCTGCCCCTGGCTTGACGTTTTGGGTGAAGCATTGTTTGACGTTTGGTAATCTGCTCGCTTTCATTTTAGCAATCGCCTCGCCTCGATTCTCCATCAGAATAGTCTGCTCGATAGCTTGGTTGATAATCAGCTGCTTCCTGACAAGGTCGTTGTCAATCTGGTGCTAGATCAGTATGGAAAGGCAGGATTGCGCCAGTGGCTTACCTCGAGGACCCTGAGCGATGTATCAAACTCTGGGTAGGGCTCATGATTCGTAGTATCAATCAAAGCATTGTTTCCGATGAGAATAGGGCAGATACTGCGTTTGTTAGAAGTCGAGACACTTAGGTAACTACTGCACGATGTAACATCTCACCATCCAAGTCTCTGCATTAGACCCAAGAGTCTATTTTGGTCTTGCTTGCTTGTTACCACAAAGCTATTCAAAGCTCCTCCGAAAGACTTCTCAAGAACGCTGGACCATAGGGGCTTCAGTAAGCGAGCATGACTTCCTATAGGACCCACTGGCTGCTGCTGAAACCCGTCATCTTGCCGTATGGCACTGAGAAGGCGTGGCATATTGGCATTGTAAGCGCCTTGTCGCTGTCCACGGTCCTTTATCAAAGCATCCAACCGCTGTTCACATTGCTGTACTTCGGTCCTCTTGTCTTTCAGTGGTCTTTGTAACTCTTCAAGGTCGATCTCAGCCTGTCTCTTGTCCTCTTCCAGTGCGCCAATCCCTCTCTCGTGGTCCCCTAGTTTACTCCAAGCATCAACGACGCCGGCTCTCTTCTCCTCAATTTCTGCGATTCGCCTCGAATGACTCCCACCATTTGCGTCGTCGAGCCGGCGGTTTTCAGCTTCAATGTCGGTCTTAGCCTTTGTGATTCTGCCCTCCGCAGCTTTCATATGGTCCTTGATCTGCCGCTGTTCTGCCTAGTCCTAAGATCAGCGCAGCTTTCATATAAAACTCTAGATATGCTATTACCCGAAGACTCATCACATCAGCTTTGAGTTTATCAAATTCGACCTTGGCATTATCCTTCTCCTCTAACATGGGCGCCCGTTCAGCTCTGACATTTTCGACCGCGCTTCTAGCGTTTTCATGGGCCTCATCAGCACTGGTGAACACATCCGCAGCCTCAACGGCTTTTGCTTCTGCTCGTCCAATCACGACTTGGGCCTTGCGGAGATCGGTATCGTACGACGCCACGTATCTTTCTTGCTCTTCTACTTGAGCCCATGCCATTTGATGCGAGTAATTCTGGATCTTAGCCCGGAGTGAGTCTTGTTTATCTGACAGCGCGAGCAGTGACCTCGCTTTCCGTGCCTCTTCCTCGAAAACTTTCAAGTCATTTACCTGCTTGAAAAGATCTTGATCGATCTTGTCAATGCTTTGTTCTATTTGAAGGTAATCTCCGTCGAGGTGCTCCAACTGAGTTCCTTTCATGAAGAATTTGTACTTCTCCACTGGAGATGAGTTATTCAAGAACTGCCGTGCCATATCTTGGGTCAAAACGTTCATAGGGTTGTCGATTTGAAGAGCGAAGTAATCGCATATCTCTTCTAGATCACTTTTTCTCGTCGAGATGAGCCTCCCAGTCGAAGTTTTTAATTTGAAGCCACTACTTCCGGTCCGTGAGAAAACCCGCTCGACGATAATAGAATCTCCATAGACCTCATGCTGATAGGCACTGCTGGCGGTGTTCTTGATCTTGACACTCAACACACAAGATCTGATGACATTAGTGCCATGTGGAGCTTTTCAGTGGGCTCAGCTCACTCCTGTCCTTCCTTTATGAAGCTTTTCAAGCTTTGGCCCCGGTTCGTCGCCGTTGCTTTTCCACCAAGACATATCGTTATCGCCGTCAAGACCGCGCTTTTGCCGCTCCCGTTGTGCCCGATGATAAAGTTGATAAGGGGACCAAGGGTGACTTCAAGATAGCCATGGCACATGAAGTTGGTACAGGTGACTGATTCCAGGATACCATTATCTGCAGGCTCGTTATCCAGCTGCTTCTTGCTCCGTTGCTGCGTAATAAATTGTGTAGCCTGCTGTTCCAAAACGTCCTCGTCCGTCAATGCCTGGGAGTCATCACTGTCGGAGCTTTCGCTCGAGACTCGAGCTTTCTTCCTCTACAAGGAGGTTAGCATGTACCAGCTTTGCGAAGATGGACCGTAGACTTACAGAATCCCGTCGTGGGTTTGAAAGCGTGCTTTCGACATCGGAATCATCCGCCTCTTCGTCGTCTTGGGGAGACCGCAAGCGCTTCATCGGTGCCATTTTCGATCGAAATGACAGCACCTTACATGATATGAAAAGGACCTACCTCACTATCCAATCTTGCGAATTTGCGATTTCTAGGGTGACGCGTAGGCGTGACGCGCTAGCGGGAAGTTATAGCCGATCTAGGTGACCGTATCACGTGCGTATCACAATTTGATACTAAGGTATCATCCTGGAGAGCACTCCAACTACATTACCCTCTACATACTCAACTCATCCAAACAATGATCTAATAAGTATTCACCACCCCCTAAAGGAAATAACAATGCTCCTCTATCCAAGACGTTGTGGAAGCCTTGCCGTAAAACCTACCGCGAGTTGTCAAAGCAGCTATCCGCAGTTCAGGTACATGATAGAGCGGGGAGATCACAGCACCTTATTCGCTGCCCTACAACGCACGAACCCTTCGAATGCGGCCATAGATTGTTGAGCTTCTCGGACAACTTATTCATATTAGGACCGGTTTTAGCAATTGCCTGCCTCGATTTTCCTAACAGGGCATGCTTCAATCTTGCCCTCAGATCTTTATTTGATCAACTAAGTATCACATCTTCGATGCCTTTTCCCCATTATAGCAGCCAAGGCTCGGTAGAATTTTGCTCTCAACTCGTTGGTGTCCTCGAGACCCACGCTCACTCTCACCAGGTCAGCTTCAACCCCGAATTTGGCGGCCTGCTATCGTCAGCAAACCCACCCGGGTTTAATACAATATACTCACCCATTGAAGTTCCTGGTAGTGGGCTAGCAAGACATAAGGCGAACTAATAACGTCAACTCAATGTTTTCCTCCAAGCCCCCTCAAAACTTACCTCAACGTAAAATTCGTTCCAAGACTAGGGCCTTTATCTGTCTCAAGTTTATCGTAGAATACGGTAGCGTCTTCGGTCGAATGAAACGTTACGGAAAGAAGCCCGCCATAACCTCCGTTGGGATTCCGACAATGGTCGTAAAATGGGCGTGTTTCGTTGAATTTAGGATAGTAAACTCTCTTTACTATTCCTCACGATCAGTAAGACTTCTTCTGAATTTGGTCTTCCAACCTACCAACTGGCGAAGCAAGAAGGGTCTGGCATATAGCTTCCGCGTTTACGTTTATTCGTTCTATTCGCGAAACAAAATCTCGACTATTTCTTTCCATAAAGATAGCATCTTCAGCCCAGTAATTATCTTCATACTCTTTATTAATGGTTGTCTTTAATCGGTTATAGTATTTGCCATTGGGGTTGAGTATAGAACTTATAGAATCATCAATATCTTTCTTCCACCCATCTTGCCGATATGAATGCTTACCAGCCACCCATCACATTGCTGTCGCCACTGAAAATCTTTGTGAGACTGCTGACGACCACATCTGCGAAAGGTAGAACATGTATATTCATAAAATTTCCTATGGTCTCATCAACCACAACAGCAAAGTCATAGTGATTGGCCAGTGACCGAATGCGCTCGATATCGGGAGATGCCAAAAGTGGGTTTCCTGGGAATTCGCAAAATAGGGCAAGGAACTTATCCCCGTTCTGACAACGTCGCTCGAGGTCGTCAAGATCTTCTGAGGAACCATGTCCGTAGAAGACACACCCAGGCCCCCACTTTTCTAATATCTTGAGGGTATCAATATAGGGGAATCTCGAGTGGGTCAGCTAGCAGGCCACGAAAATGGCTGACATACACGACTCACCCATAGGAGATGCTCTTCCTTGCTCCCCTACATGCCATCATGATCTTATGGGTATTGAAGATGGAGCTCATACCACTCGGCCATAGGTAAACATCATCTTCCGAAAATCCCTGCACTTGTCTTGTGCGTAGTGGTGTTGCTGCTACCTCCAGTGCCTCATGCAGATCCACATCCGCGGTCAAAGCACCGGCTATCCGCCTGCGTATGGCTGATTTCGCATTAGAAGCCAGTGACACATCGAGATTTCTACCGTAACGCTCCTCTAAGAATTGCATATGCTCCTTGCCGTCTAAGCCTTTCATGTTTGCTGCTATCCCGTTGCCATTCTCGGATATTTGAGAGGCATTTTGAGGACCAATCCCAAGCATTTCCTTCTGATACCTTCGTGGACCTTTGCCTGACTCATGATGGCTTATTGAGAGCTTCTCGGTACGTTCATCACTGGGGTTCTTTGCTATCAAATAGCCATCATCGAATGCCTTGTGGCAAAGCTCTGCACGCCGACTGGAAATGCCATCTCCAGTATGTTGCCAAAAGACCTTTGCAATATTTGAATATTTGCTTGGAAACAATAGAGCAGCCAGGGTAGGTAAAACACTCAGCCCAGGATCTTTGCCAACATTGAAAAGAGTATTTGACTGCGGAAAAAGTTCCAAGATTCTGACATGCTTTTCGGTGTCCAACGTAGGGACTTGCTGCTTGAAAAATGTCACGCATCTTGCTGCAATGCTATAAGACGGAAAGAGATATGTCTGTTCCGCGGAACAGGCGTACTTCTTGACAATAGCATCTGCAAGGTTTGTTATGATGCTGTCTATAAAAAATCTGCCGCCAACTTGATTTAGCACTGACTAGCGGAAGAGTAAAACTACACATGCTGACCTTGGATATCCATTTTTCATTTTGCTCACTACCCACTCTTCGCCTTCCTCGTAGCCCACACATGATCTCCATGTTGGCAAAGATACACTTACGGCCTGGAACACTTTTTTCAATTTGACACTTTCTCAGCCAATATGCCTGAAAGAATGACCTACATGTGGAGTATCCGGGGGAATTGCCTGGCCGATTACTTTAGACATGATAAAGTTTGAGTGTAAGTATTGTTATCATGTGGATATTTGAAATGACGCAAATCCAGCACATGGCTGACGGGAGGACCCGGAGGCTCAAAAAAGATCTACAGTCCGTGCGTCAAAGAAATTAGCGAGATAAATTCTACGAGTAGGCTTTGTGGTAAACTTCCCCCAGGGTAGCTTCCCTACGATACCGACTTAACACTCGTTGTAGACCTGACTACAAATCTGGCTCATACCCCTCTGGGCCAATCTACCCCTCGCTATGGCAGCGCATGCAACCAAAAGAAGGAAAGTGAATTACCCAGCAAGATCTGAGAACGAGGATGGACGTGGCGCTAGCGACAATGGCTCGGCAAGTTCGACAGATGATGGTGGTGCCGTGGTTGAGGAGAATAATACTTCAGGTATAAGACATAATGCTCGTGAAGGCGCCAAGACACGCCTGGATGAAGTGGGTCAATTCGCCAGCGGTGCATACAACTCGAATATGTTCAAGCTACAAATGGACGAGCTGCTGGTGAAGGTGCGGCCGAAGTCCGAAAAGCGGATGTCGAAGGTCGAAAACGCTTTGCGCAAGCTCAAGAGCATCATTGAAAGTATACCGAGTCAGGAAGCATTACCGGTAGGTTATCAGATCGGGTCTCAATAGATAGTTCCTCTGATTGAGAAAATGTCCAAATTAGATTCCAGAAGCAGAACGCAAGATGAAATCTCACCAGATCCGCATTCCTTTTCCAGAGCCCCGTCCAGGTATTGAGGCGAAATATACGCTAGCATACGCTAAACCGATCAACGTTAATGTCGTTGGAAGCTATGCTCGGAAGACTGCTATAGAGGTGGATGAACGGCTTATGGTTGATTTGGCGGTCACGATGCCCTCAGTATGAGCCTCCAAACATGCCAGCCCAACGCCGCTAACTCAATCCGAAGCACATTTTCCAAGAAAAGGACTTTCTCAACTATAGATATTTTTACAAGCGAGCATATTATCTAGCCTGCATTGCTGCGGGCATTCAAGAGGCAAACCACTGTTTACCTTGTCTGCAACATACCGCATCCAGAATCAAGCTTCCATTGTCGGAGGGCTGCAACTTTGTTATTAACTTTGCCTATCAGAGTGATAACCCCCTACAACCGATCATAACCATTGACCCTGACCTATGTGAGTAATTTTGACTTCCCTATGGAGTGATGACCGTGCTGAAGTTCTTGCAGATGCTGAACATGATGACTTTACAAATTCAAAATGTCAGATCAGAGTCATTCTTGCCGCTAAGGAAGACCTGTTTCCTATCTCAAAGACGTTACCTGATAAAATTTGTATTCGGGTCAAAGGTGGCGACGTTTCTTCTTCATGTACATCAGGTCTACCGACGCCGCTCCACAACGCAACTCTAAGGTCAGAGTGCTCTTCTCTACCTTACTTGGAATTATTGCATGCAGCTTCTTTGCGATCTGACGCCTTCGGAGACGCATGTCTTCTAGGCAGTATATGGCTTCAACAACGCGGGTATGGCGCAGGTGTTACCAATGGGGGCTTTGGTCAGTTCGAATGGGCCTGCATCATAGCCCTCCTCATGCAAAGTGGGGGTGCAAAGGGAAGGCCTATGCTGTCAAGCGGCTATAGCAGCTATCAATTATTCAAGGCGGTTTTGCAATTCTTGTCTACAAGAGATCTAGTGCTGGACCCCCTTTTCATTCAGTCTAATGGGCTAGCATTGGTAGATAATAAGAAACCAGTCTTTTTTGATGGTGCCCGAGGACACAATGTTCTTTTCAAGTTGACGCCGTGGTCTTACACAATGGTAGGTTCAGCAGGAACCCTTGCATTTTGATCCGAGACTGATTCGCCCAGCTACGGCGGGAAGCGAGCATCACACTAAGAGCATTGAGCCAGACACTCTCTGATGGTTTTGAATCATCTTTCATCACGAAGAGTGACACTCTGATGCAGCGGTTCGACAGCATTTTGAAGTAAGCACTCGCGTTCCCCTATCGAAAGTATGAAAGCTAAAACATCCCTAGTCTGTCCATAAGTCAGACATGGATCCCGAAGTCCAGGGATCCAGACTGTATTGATAGAGATCAACAGTTCTGTCAAGAGGCATACAATGCACTGCTGATTGCACTTGGCGATCGCGTAGACGTCATATATCCGATTCGCAGCAAATGCCCTGCCTGGGCTACGGCTTTGGAAAGTATATCAACGGCAACTGAGCCAAGTGTAGCTATAGGACTCCTGATCAATTCCGAGCAAGTCAGCCGAGCAATAGACAAGGGTCCTTCAGCCGAAGACAAGCACGCTGCCGCTGCGTTTCGGAAATTTTGGGGCGACAAAGCGGAGTTGCGTCGCTTCAAAGACGGAAGCATCATAGAGAGCTTGATCTGGAACGGTTCAAGCGCGGAAAATAGTGTTCTGCAGCAGATCGTTCAATATACTATCAGGCGTCATCTTGGGCCAGATATTGCGAAAGGCATCCAAGTCATGGGAAACGACTTCGGCCAGCTGTTGTCTGGACCAATCTCAGGTGGCTCTGATTCTACGTTAATTTACCAGCCTGTAATGATAGCTTTTGGGACCTTTGAAAAGGATTTGAGAAGTTTGGAGGGATTACCGCTCCAAATACGGCAGGTTTCCGCTGCAGGTCCTGCCCTGCGCTACGCTTCATTCAATATACCGATATTACGCCCTGGAGGTCCTAAGATGGAGCCAGCAGACATCTACCTACAATTCGAAGGATCAGCGCGCTGGCCCGACGATATCTCCGCAGTTCAAAGAACCAAAATTGCCTTCCTCCTCAAAATTGGGGAGCTCCTCGAAGATTCAATCGATGGTTTAACATCACGGCTAGGCTTAGAGAACGAAAAGCACACATTCCTGAATATCGCCTTCCTCGACGTAACCTACCCAACAGGCGCCATCTTCCGTCTCCGCATCCACCATGAGCGAGAGTTGAGTCTTCTAGAACGCTTGCTAAAAGACAAATCCTATGGCCAAGGACGAAGGGAAGAAATAGCCCATGCGGCTTCAACATACAAGCGTAACTTTGTCCAAGACCCCTTGCATTCCCAAGCCGTTCGTAAACTCAGTACTCGCTTCCCCCTCCTCTGTCCGTCGATGCGTCTAATAAAACGGTGGCGTGACTCGCATCTCCTTTCCCCACATATCAGAGATGAGCTCATCGAGCTCCTTACCATCCGTACATTCTTGCATCCTTACCCATGGCAAGCGCCGGGAAGCTTAAGGTCTGCATTTCTGCGGACATTGACGAGTATCTCGAAATGGAACTGGCGCTCTGAGCCCCTCATCGTCGATTTTAATGGGGAGCTTGCTAGCGAAGACATTGATTCCATCACTTTACGCTTTGAAGCCTGGAGAAGAATCGACCCTGGTATGAATCGCATTATCATGTTTGCAGCTTCGACTCTAGATCCCGATGGGGTGACGTGGACCGAGCAAGGCCCCTCGAAGGTCGTTGCCGCTCGATTTACGAGTCTGGCGAGGGCAGCTTGCAAGGTAGTTAAGACGCAAGGTCTAGACGTAGAGGCACAAGCGTTATTTGTGCCGTCGTACGCCGAGTACGACTTTTTAATTCACCTCAATCGTAAACTCGTTGGGCAAGGCAGTTGGCCGGGAAAGAAGCAGCTCGGATTCAAGAATCTTGAGCTACAATCAATCGACGACAACACCCTCGTCGCATTTGATCCCACGGAGTTGTTCCTGGATGAGCTTTCCGCTATGTACGGCAGTAACATCGTGTTCTTCTACGATGCTCATAAAAGGTCGATGATAGCTGGACTGTGGAATCCGCAAACGGGCTCAAGGCCGTGGAAGGTTAACATGTCGTATTCTACCTTGCCGTTTGCCCAATCTGAAGGGGAAGAAACGATGATAAGTATTAACAAGAGCGCAATTTTGAATGATATCGCGAGGCTGGGGGGTGACATGGTGTCGAGAGTGGAGTCTTTGCGATAAAAGGAAGATATAGCGCGATGAAGATGTCAACCCGAAAGCTCATGGTATACTCATATGAAGTTCAATTAAGAATAGTATCGGTATATCAATGCTACCAGCCTCGCTATGCAGGAAACGAGTACTCCATATCCCACTGTAATGTCCAAGCCTTTCTCCGATGTCATCGATATGTCAACAGCTTTTGACCAGTCTTTCCTTGCACCTTCTGCGAAGAAAAAGCACAATATTTGTCCTTGATAGACACCACCTCGTATACGCCTTCGTCTGACGCACGGACCGTCATAGCGTAATGGTGTGAGACCTCGCTTTTGGTTTCCAGTACAACCGATTTCTTCCCCTTAGCAACGTTTGTGCTCCTTGTGTATCTACAATTCGTTAGCTCAATTCAGAAGATGCTAAATTAGGTCAGACGTACATGAATTCAAAGGGCGGGGTTCCCCCGAATTCGAACAGTATTTCGGCCTCTCCGCCCTCCTGGATATCAACAGTTGCGGTTCTACCCTTGCTGACCCTTACATTTGGCATCTCATGTATCACCTTGGTAATCTCCACTAGTGCTTTGCAAGCATCTGTGCTTCTTTGATCGCTAATGCCCGTGATGGTGAATTCCCCAGGCTTTTCGGCGATCCGTCGGAAATTTGTTGTAGGAACAGAGGCCTTCCTGTCTCGGCTTTCAAAGGTGTAGAATACGTTGAAAGGTGGCGTGCCCGACAAGGTGAAAGATATACGATCGCCCACACAGTAATCGGTTTTTGTTTCAAGAGGAGAAATGCTCGGAATATCGGCAACGCTTACCTGTACGTGCGGAGCGTCGAAGTCCGTTTTCCGTTGGCAGCCACGCGAATCTCGAACTTTGCGAATTGTCACCGCGTGAGTACCAAGGGCGAGGACCCTATGTGGAATATGGAAGTCGTATTGATTCGACCCGATGTTCGGTATGTTGACGGATTCGGGTTTTTTTGTTGCATGGTGCTTAATCTCGATTTCTAAATAGAAGGGAGGGAGCCCAGTCAAAGTCATCGGTATAACTTCATCACCGGCTTCTTCTTCTTTGCAATACTTGTACGTCTTTCCAGCATTACCAAAGCGAGCCGAAGGCCTAGGATGAACCCGCTGTTCCACAGCGAACGGTCGATATCTGCGAGCGTCATGACTATAGAAGCCATCGCTCAGCTTGGTAAACTTGTACTCATACAACCCGGGTTGAGAAGTCTCCATTTTGAGAGAGTCAATTTTGAGACCGGCAGTGGATTTCTTGACGCTCATCGATTGCGGACCGTGATCAGGCTTAAGACGTTGATGGTACTCGAAGGCGAATGGTGGTGTACCAGTAAAGGTAATGTCCGTTGCATCTTCATCACCTTCACAAACATCCTTCTTCACGTGCCTACTTTTAGACTTTTCCTTTGTAACCAGAATACTTTCGGCCACATCCATGGCAGGACGAGGGATCCAGCATACCTCAAATTTCGCGGCAGTTTTGTCCACGGAGCCTGGACAAGTCATATCTTTTACATCGATTATTTCGTAGGTACCTTCTGCATCAACTTCGATGTGGGCGTTGCTGTCTCCAACCCACTGGCTTACAACTTTTTCCTGCGGGTCATCTAAGTTACGATACTTCACAATCCAATACGTGTCCCCTTGAAGCTTAAGGGGCAAATTGACCTTCTTGCCCTCCAGTGCTAAAACAAGTTGTTTACCCTCAATCTTACCAAAGGAAGCTCTGGGTCTTTGAAGGCCAACAACAATCTTGGCCTCTTGCTCTAAAGAGATCTTACAACCGGAGCTGTCTGTAATGCCAGTGAGGGCTAGTGTATACTCTCCTCCCTTCATTAGTCTCTTGGTAGTAAGCTGATAATCCTTTGATTGTAGGTCATCAACTGTGTATTTCTCCCGCCCGCGGTTGTGAACAATCTCATAATCAAGACTCCAAGGAGGTTCCCCAAAGAGATGGACATCTAAGGAAACAGACTCTTCAATACACGCCCTCATCTCAGGCTCTGCGACAGTAAAACGAGCAGAGGCCGGAGGCTTGACATCCTGCTGTAGTCTGAATTTCTCAGATACTAAGGAACGAGCGTCTTGATATACAGCATCACTAATCCGGATAAACTCGTAGGTATAGCGGCCTGCTTGCGAAGGCTGCAGCACCAACTGCGTGTGAAGATGCTCGCTTACTGTGTGATGCTCCATTGCCTTCCCATCCCCGCGACGGATGGTATACCAGATCTGGAACGGGGGGGTTCCAGTAAGGTCCAAATCGACCAGGAAGCCGATTGAGTTCCCAGCACATCTGTCAAGAATGTCTTCGGATCTAATTTCCAAACTTGGCTCAGGAGGGTTTATGAGCAAACAAGAAGACGGTTCCAAGACTTCGCCACTGCACCATTCGCTTCTAACAGACGTTAATGTGTAGAGGCCTGGCTTTACGATATCCATCCCGTGACGACTGTTTTTAACAACGACTTCAGCACTTGGCGCTTCATCGGCATGCTCCTGATTCGAGGGTATCTTGTCTTGAGGTGTAAACCGATAGGAAATTGCGTAGGGTGAGTCTTCAGGCCCACCAGATCCCGTCGAGCTGAAATACATTGGCAGTGAGGCGGGCCTTCCGCTTGCGACCATAATGGGATGATGCGAATCACATCCACGGAGTGCAACTCTCGGGCGTTCATGTACAGAGAAGATCTGTTCTAATGGGCTAGATTTTGAGTACTTGTGCTGGCTTGGTTCATTGGATCTTGAATTAGAGTACTCCACAGTATTGCCGCATGCATCTTGCACCTCATCAATCGAGTACCGCCAACCTCCGCTTACACCGAGAGATTCGTTTAAGGGGTTTTTGATAGTTTGAGCACGTGCCCAGGAAACGTCCATGCTTGCGGACGGGTCTAAAGTGACAAGGGTGCCAGATGTCTTCTGCCGCACTAGTGGCGACACTAGATTGTCTGGATGTATGCTAAGAGTAGCTTTTCCAGTATCCTCCTTGTTAACGGTCTTACTGTATTTGATCTTCAGTGGTGGTGTACCTTCTACTTGCAGGTAGAAGTCCGATAGATCGCCTTTGCACTTGTCCTTTCTTACAGATGTGACAGACGCAATGGGGCATTTGACAACCAATGCATCTGACAACCTTCTCTGCACCTCGAGCTTTGACTCGTCAACCACTCTTTGAAGGCGGTATAAACCAGTTTCCATTACGGCGTATCTGAGTTGTAATGGGCCTGAACGATCACTTCGAATAATATCTTTCTCTGCTTGTTTCTTGAGCTTCTTGATCTCCTTGCGAGCAATTATAATTGTCTCGTTAGTGTTGGTGTCCAGATCGACTCGGAGCAGTTCGATCAGGATTGGGTTTGTTTGATTGATACTGATGGGTATAGTGACTGATGATTTTGAGCTTCCAAGACAAAAGTGAGTTTTCTCGGGGTTGAGCATAGCAGAACTATACTCCACAGGTCAGCCAACCATTATCTGCCCTTCGAGATTGAGAATCAAACCCTTCAGGTAGAATGTGAACGATCTGTTTTCCAAGGATCAATGATGAATTGTGTAATATTGACGCTGGCTTGACGCTTCTTTCTGATACAGCTAATTCTCGATCATAGAGAAGTTTTGTGAATGCCACCAGCCAAGCTTCTAATGGGATCTGCTTCGTTGATTAGCGATTTTTCTCACGCTCAACGAACTGAGACCTGACCGGTATGCGAAACATTAACAAAGCATTCATGACAGCATGCAGAACGAAAAGTAGAGTCATAGTTGAAGATGACCACTGCAGCCACGGAACCCTCAGACCGGGCAAACCATACAGGAAGACACTGTCCATTGCGACCCATTTCATGAATAGCCATAGCGAGTCTGTCTCGTCTGACACCAACTTGAAGTAATCGTAGAAACGCCAGCTCGTAAAAGCAACATAAATGCCCAAGATGTACAATCTCTGGGTAGGAGCGTCCAGAACATTGTAAGGGATCATTGGCGCATTGGCGTCGTCACTGGGCTTTGCCGTCTTTGGCAAAGGTGATGTCGGGCCTTGAGCTCCCGGTTTCGTGGCATTTTGGTTGTTATGGTCCGTAGCACTGCCTGGCGTTGTGGGGAACGCTGAGCGAAGGCGGGGAGTGTTCATGGCATCCTTCTGGGAATAAAAGTAAGAAAACTTCTGGGTAAGCGCGCGACGTGTCCAATGCTAGTAGTTGTTCCGCGGAGTGAATTATAACATCGGTTCAGGTAGCTATAGACCCAACGCAGCAAATGTAATGAAGTGAAGGCCTTAACGTCTCTTGAAGATCCAATTAGGAAGCCAGACTACAAAGATATCACAGCGGCGCGTTTGAAAAATGCAGCCGCCAAAAACGCGCCGCGCTTATGTCGCTTGACATCGATCAGGAAACTTCAACGTCCTCTTAGAATCTACCCTAGTGATGGATACCCAATTTTAAGCTCACCTGCTCTTTAATATTCGCGAGAGCGGAGACTTAATTCACTGGATGTCTGAAAGAGGATGCGTCATTGGTGTTAAAGCATGTGACAATGGCGTTTTACCAGGAAACATATATTCGATATCAACCTCATCTACCAGCCCTGAAGCCTCCGCCATAGGCGCAGAGATCTACAATGGCAGAAGCTGCAAAGAAGAGACGTTTGAATAAAGTGTGCAGCGCTTCACCACCTTCTACGAAGAATAAGATATTTCCCGAAGAGCCTTTAGCTCCAGCTACGACTAGAGACAAGCAGAACTGGAAAGGCTTTTGCGAGATTGAGTCAGAGCCAGTAAGTGCATGGCAGCGAAGTGTTCATCTACATATCAAGTATTGATAGATATTCAGGCTTTCTTCAATGTTATGCTCAAAGATTTTGGTGTAAGGGGCGTAAAGGTGCAAGAGGTTGTTTCTTTGGACGAGGAAATTCTCACCTTCCTTCCGTAAGTACAGATTGCATTACGATCTGCCAGGGAAACCTTCGATTTTTCTGAACTCAGAAGATAGGACGCCTATTTACGGCTTGATCTTTCTTTACAAATGGCATGAAGAAAGTATAGACGAACAAAAAGAGAAATGTCCCGATAACGTTTGGTTTGCCAATCAAGTCAGTGATAACGAATTCCGTCCCAGCTGCCTTGTCACTGATTGTCGCAGACCGTAAAGGATGCCTGTGCGAGTGTTGCCCTCCTAAATATCGTCAACAATGTTTCTGGCCTGGAGCTTGGGGATCATCTGCAGGCATTCAAGGACTTCACCACAGATTTCAACCCTGTGATGCGTGGCGAAGCAATTGCCAACTTTGAATTCGTCAAAGAGATTCACAACTCTTTTGCAAGGTCAGTTCGGCCTCGAACCAAGGTTTGGGGTGGAGTGAAATCTATATTCCATCTACCCTTTGGATCTAACATCCTCTGGTCCGTTAACCTGATGCTCACTATACTTAGGAAAATAGACATGTTGGATGCGGACCTACAATTAAAGAATGACGCCACTCCGAAGAAGAGACGCAGGCAGAGAGCGCAGGCTGAAGAAGACGAGGCGGCATTCCATTTCATTGCGTTCGTACCCGTTGAAAGCAAGCTTTGGAAGCTTGATGGGTTACAGCCGCAGCCTCAGGACCTGGGTAAGAACGCGGTCGCTGTCCCTTAATCGAGCTGTCACTGAATATACTCTAGGGAAAATAGAAAGAGAAGATTGGGTAGGGCAAGTCAAGCCTGAAATAGAAGCCCGGATGGCAGAGTATGAAGAAGGACAAATCGAATTCGCAATATTGAGTCTTGTTAAGGATCCTTTGCTCAGCCACGTTGCTGCACTTGCGGTGAACGTCAAGAGCATCATAGCACTTGAGAGGCGTTTGGATAACGTTGCGTCAGATTGGAAGAGTTATGTGGCTAATTCCACCCTTGGCGAAGGTGCCCTGACCAATGTTATTTTAACTAGCCCAGACCCAGGTTACGAGCTTTGTCAGGCGATGCTTGACCAGGCAGCAATCCTTCCGTCGATCGAAGGAGCGCTCCAAAGCGATCTGATTTCGGAGATCATAGCCCGTCGACAGGAACTTGTCACAGAGCAGGCAAGTCTACGGCTGGCTGTCAAAGAAGAGCAGCAGTCACGAAGGTCGGATGAAGAGCGAGCTGCAAGCAGGCGCCATGACCATGGACCTCTGGTCAGTAGCCTCTTAGAGACACTGGAACACAAAGTTGCTCTTGAGTCTTTGTTGGCTTGATTGGTTGTTTTCTCCCATATCCCGTCTTATCGACCTTCAACGCATACGGAGTAGTGCATATATGAACCATTATCATAATCGAAGAAAACTCCTTCAGTAAGCTGAGAGATATAGAAACTTAAAATCTATTACATGTCTTGAGTTACTCATGGATTAGTATTACAGTGTAAGACCTGTTCATATCTCATAGAAATGCTGGACAACTACCTACAGAGTGGATAGCTGAAATTTGTAGGGTTAGGGCTATGTATTTATGATATGATACACCATCCGGTGTTACTCTATATATTACTAGCGACGTTAGGTAAGATAAGGTAACTTACCTTACCGACAGCCTCATTATATAATGGTACTCCAAATCTAAAGTATTTACGTTTTCCATGCTTGTCCCTCAAAGTAGATATAGCATCAATGCTCGAGCGCCTGGTGCGCACTTGTAAATTGCCCTGTTTATGTTCGCTCTCGAAGCCTTGCCGTCCAATCACCTTAACCATCCTGCAACACAATGCAAGAAAAATCACTACGATTTGACGGTACTGAATCTATTGGCCATGGAGAGGTGCGCGGACCCCTCTACGCAGCTCGAGGTCGATGAAGGTATTCTAGACTATCTCGTTTACACAGCCATTAAAGTTTTACTGGAAGACAGCAAGTCCTGTAGGCACGGACATGACGAAGCAGAAGCCCATGTCCCACCGGATCTGCCGTTCCAAATGGTAGATTGTAGGCTCCAAGACGCCCAAACTGCGCGCATTTTCGAAGCTTACAGACCTATAGCATTTCTTGCCATGTTTCGCTCGATGCATCCAGATAGGCAAGGTCCCGAGGAGTTACAGTTTCGTCTACGCCTTCTGAAGTTCACCGCCTTGTACACCAATCGTTCTACGCCCTCGAACATAAGTCCTCCAAGATTTGCTTTGGAACTTATGGTGCCCCAGCATCAAGAGCATGTGAACAGCTTTCGGAAAGGCGACACAATCAAAGGGGAACTTGGACCGCTCTCGCCAATTGAGGCTTCCGCAACACCAGCGGCAGACAATTTTACCACAGCGGATACATCAGAATCAATACCGTCCTTCTCTCTCCTCGACACCCTCCCCTCCTTCATGGCGCTCTCAGCCGCTCACATTTCCCCGCAAGTTCCTAACATAACCGAGATCTGGATGCGTCTCGCAGCCGGCTACATGGCGCATGCAGTCGCAGAGCAATACCTTACCTACAACTCTCAGCGGCCTGAATCCCAAGTTCTCCATGAAGCTTTTGCCTACTGGGGCGATCCGGACTTAGATGTCCAAGAGGGGAGTGATGAGTGGGCTATCAATGCCATGTTCTTCAATGAGGATAATGTTGTGGTGGCGGAATGGGAGGATATCAGACAGGAACATATGCGGGCTCTGGAACCCGGACCAGGGATTTCATTACGGCAGCATTTGAAAGCGCTGGTTGCGCATGAGCTTCCGTTGCCAATATTCGAGGACACCGTAGTCAGTTTTCTAGAGGGCTTACTTTTTGCTTATCCAAAGCCGTATCTTGCTCAGTTGGAGGCTAGTGAGGTTGATGGGTTATCAGAGGAGGCACTCGCGTTGACAAGAGACTTGGGTTTGGGAGGAGACTGAGGTACAGCCATTCTGTTTTGGAGCAAGAGATACCCCTTATATTTCTACATCTTGTATATCTACTACTGACTTGGTCTTGGTTGGAAGTGCGGGGGTCTGTAATATACATTGAACGCTTCTCAAGGGACTGAACTTTTGTCACTTCCAATTTTGAGGCAGTAGGATATCTACCATCGTATTCCAATAATGGGCAGCAGACAGTCACAATTCGTCTAGCGCATTAAAAAAAGGCATGGCCTCATACTCTTTTTACCAATTTAGGCGACGCCTCATTTTGCAATGCTGATTTCAAGGGGGTATCTCACTCGAATGGAGAGTGTTCGTTCTAATTTACGTGCCGTTCGAAGAATTGAAAACAACGTTCTAATCGTCCGGGTATTCATCCCTGATGTTACTAACAAACATGTTCGTGGCCTCGTCCCACCGCTTGAAATGTTGTCCTGCTAACGCCATCATCGAGCTACTAAACCCCGACTTTACAATGTCAATATTTTCCTCAGCTACGTATCGGACGCTCTTATCTTCGACACTACAACAGATACGGATTAGCAAGACTTTCTACTAGCAGAGATAGCACACGTGTCGTCAGCCTACAGTGCATGATAGAAACTCTGATTTCTCCCTCTTGAAAGTTGATGGACACCCATGTGCGACATCCAATCTTCGTCGGCTTCGCATTTCGCATCCCACCCTGCAATCATCGCATAGTAGTGATATCGCTTGTGCTGGAATACTTGCCCAATCTTGTATCGAACGTTTCCGGCCGTCTCTCTAGTGCGTCTCTTGACTGCTTTGGGCATTGTGTCGGCAGAGCGCATTGCAGCCATCATATCCCGTAGCTGGGCAGATTGCTCCGGGCTTTCGATAAGAGGCAAAACATACTCTTCAATGAGGCCGACGTCCATGGGGAACTTCTTCTCCATGTGCTCCAAAACGTAGGGGAGGAAGCGTGCGCGCGATATGCTGGCGGTGTGCTGATTCCCACCCGCTAGCAGTAGTTGGGCCCAGAGCGCTCCATAAAATGCATTGTCCGTGTCGGCAAGCGTCAACACTGCACTCAGGTCACTGCTGGGGTTGCGAGGGATCATCTGGACTGAGGCCATGATGTTCCGTGCGGTACGCCTGATGATTTCGGCCGTTGGTGAAGCGTCAAGCAGCGTCGATTGGTCTGATTCAGGGACTCCCATAGCAACAAGTTGGGATTTGAGATTGGAGACTGGAGTTTCCACGTCTGTTCGAAAAGGGTCCATGTACATAGGTTGTGCCCTCGAGCCATGTTCTACCGTGCTTCCGTCCAGGTCATGACCTCCCGTAGGCCTTATGATGGCAAGTACATGAAAAGGGAACCCGCAAGGTTGCGCGTCTAGTCCAAGCCGCTTTGCCACGCAACAGTATATTGCCACAGATATCAGCGGCAAGGACTGGTGATGTTCATCTTGAAGTGCTATGCCGATGAAACTATTTTGCAAATCATGGTAGTGGTCGTCGCTCTTGACTCCGGTCAAGTTATGTGACCTCATATATGTAGCAGTCGCTATCGCCTTGTTGCGGGGAGATAGAACAGCGAGGTCTGGCACGTCGGCGCGGATTTCTTGGGCCAGATGGTCGAGACGCGTAGAAACCTGATGCTATCAGCCATTTGTTCTCGAGCCAGCCTTCCAGAGGGTCTCTACTCACGTCGTCGAAATCCCCCTCCCTATCATGCAGGACAAGCATATCATATGCCGCCAGCGCCCTTTCAAGAGGTACCGATTGTCCAGCCTTGAGCTTCACCCACTCTTCGATCGCCATTTTTCGGTGCAAAAATCCCAGGACGGCATCGCTATAATACCTGTACTCCAGTATCAGCTCCGAATATCCGGTCTACTGATATCACTCCTAAGAAGGTACCGTCTCGCCAATACATCTTCAGCGTCATCTGCTACATGCAGATATCGCACCAGGCTATCCTTTGCATCATAGCCATATTTAACAATTCTCTCACTCTTGTCAATTCGGCTAGTTTGACCCGACAAAATGCTGTTGAGTTGAAGAGTTGTGGTGCGGTCAATGTTGTGGCGTTCCGAGAAGATCTTCTTCCAATCATACTTCGTTACGTCCGCCGCGTATTTCTCCTGAATCTGATGGCGTTGGCTCCAATACTCGAATTGGGTTCGACAGTAGTATCGCCAGAGCAGGGGTTGCGAGAGCTCGTTGAATCTCTGAGAGACTCGCTGCAGGGTGGGGACTGATGCGGGGGGAAGGTAGGTGAGGATCTGGAATATTATTTCGTTGGGTAAAACAGTGAGTGACGGAGTAGATTTCCTGTTCTCCATGTTGCTATACAATGCAATCCGAGACGGGGAGTGATGAGAGATTGAGAACTCGAAGTTCTTGAGTATCGACTGAGGGGACCATGTCATCGCACAGCGGAGGGATGGGTACCGCGTCTAGCCAAGAGGATTGCGTCAGAAAGTACGACGCGAGAAATTCAATTTCCTCAGGGCATGCAAAACAGCTTCGACTTAGTTATTACTTCAAAGTACGGTACAATGGGCCCAATAAGCGTTATTTCCTCCGTCTGTTGGCAGCCAAATTCTTACCTACTAGAACTATCGGAATTGTAATCCTCGTATTTGCGTGCTTCCGCAGTACGGGGTATATAAAGGCAAAACCACCTTTCCACCCCTTAGAATCTCCACTCAGCGATTCGAAAGGAAAAAACGCTTGTTCGGATGTGATGAACATTATCACATGACACTGCATCTGCTATATTCCTTACCATATTGATCAACTCCCAAACTCCGTTCATTTTCCTTCTGCTTGACCTTGACCTCATGGGGGAAGAATTTCTTTAGAAAATTCATCAAGGCTGGATCAAGGTTGCCTATTCCAGGATTAGCTCACGTTTCTGCAAGCTGCTGTTCGGTCGCGCTCACCGCTATCAGCTTGCATAACCACAGAGCCACGGCATAAAGGACAATGGTCCTCCCTAGCCCGCTGCATTACAATCATACATCTTATACAAAAAACGTGACCGCACCTCAACCGTATCGGCTTGAACGAGATATTGAAGCATACAGGGCATAGGTAATCATTAAGTTGTGGAAGTACTGAGATCAGCTCCTCAGAGATCCTGAAACACAAAGACTTCGCCATCGTCTGAGATAAGAATGCTTCTGTGATATCGAGATCTGCGAATGTTTGCCGTGCACCCAAAGCCGTCCGTTTGTCAAACTCTATGGTTCTATTTAGCTGATGTGTCGCTACAAGATTTCCTACCACTTACTCTTGAGAATCTTTGTCATGGCTATTGTGTTCAGTTCTTGAAACCTGATGTTGCGAAGCAAAACTAGGTTCAGATGCAAAAAGCGGTCCAGAGCCAAATAGCTTTCTTCCCTTCGAAAACTTTGAGTGATGTTCAGGGCCCGCAGGTTAATCGAGAAGTGTTGCAGCTGCTTCTCTGCTGTTCTAGTCTCGCGGGTATACTTGTCCTGCTCGCTGGTGGAGAAGAAAACTTGAGAATCCATGTAGAGGCTAAAAACCTCTCTCCATGCATACATGTCTGTTCTTGCAGAGTTTTGGGACGGCGCAGCTATTTTAGCAATTTCTTGGCCAAGGCTTCCAATCTCCTTTGTCAGCTCTGCTTTCTCGTCTGTCTGTAGATTATTGAGTCCCAGGACTCCTGACTTGAGCATCTGAAAGAATTCATGATCATATCTCAGAGGGACTTCCACCCGATGATAATCATCTGCGCCTTCAAGTTGGGTTGAAGCATCACCACCCTCGTGGCTGGCTTTGTCTCCTACTTGGTGCAGAGCGCCTTTCACGCGCTTGCTGGCTTTATTTCCCTCTTCCGGCAACTCGTTATTCTCCAACACCGAGTCGTCATAATGAGCGAGTTCCTGCGTCTTGACAGCTAGACTCCGTAGGTAAGCCCTAGTTTCTGGGGATAGGCATGCATCTATGGGGATTCCACTGTTTGAATTAATAAGGAATATCAATTTCGGTTCGAAAGTCGTGATATTGCCTGTTTAGTGTTTTAGTTTTGGGTGGCTCAGACAAGCGAACCAGAGCAGACCTTCAAATTTATATTGGAAAGGTCGGCCACTATTACAAGGATGATTGGTCGGCTGCCATAGCTGCCTTAGTGTGCTCGCATCGAGTCCAATATCAGAGAGCTCAAGCTCCACCTTTTTAATGCACTTCTTCAGTTGCCGATATGCTATGGCAGACTTCACCCAGTGAGTTGGAAAGCCTTCCGATATCAGAGCGGTCTCATACTCATGAGCAAATTTCATGCCGGACTTATCGATATGATACCGCAGAGTTGCTGTGAGCACACAAAGCAAGGGCGAGGACAGCGAACGCGGGCTTTATGCCGCTATAGATAAGGGTAGTAGTCGCGGAGGGGGGGGTAATTAGTATCCCACGGATCCCCAAGAGCAAATGTTGATACAGGAGGTTTAACTAAAGACATACTCAACGTGATGCTAGTGCGCCTTAGATCTGTTCGAATGTAATAGCTTTTCGTGGCGTCCGGACAAAGAAATCTAGTACACAGTGCTCTCGTGCCCCAGGGTGCCAAGTCAATGGCATATCCCGTCCGGACTTTGCGGCGATATCTTATCTCTAGCGCCATTATCGTAATTTTACAATTTCTTGAAACAATTACACAGCATACAGTCCTCACAATATCTTCTCAACCAACAGAGATTGACGCACTTTGTTTGAACCGCTTCAAGCCATTAATCGATTATCAGGCGTCGAATCACTGGATGATGGTTCTCGGCAGACTTTGCCTTCACTATGGGAGCCAACCAGTCATCAGGCGCCGGATATGGAGGTCAACAGAGGACTCACGAGGCGAAAACATGTTATTATGAGCTGCTTGGAATTGAGTGTCAGGCTTCCGAAGATGAGTAAGCAGCAGACCTTCATCTCCTAGATCTGATGACGCTTATACACCTCGTAGGATTAAGAAGGCTTACCGCAAGAAGGCCTTGGAACTCCACCCAGATCGAAACTACGGGAATATTGAAGAGACAACCAGGCTCTTTGCCGAGGTACAATCAGCCTACGAGGTGCTTTCTGACTCTCAGGAAAGGGCTTGGTACGACTCTCATCGCGATGCTATCCTACGGAATGAAGATGAGGTGTTTGGGGGGCACTTTGAACAGAACATGCGGGTCACTACGGCGGAAGATCTAGTGCGAATGTTCAGCAAATTCAACGGAAAGATGGATTTTTCAGATTCGAGTACGGGCTTCTACAGTGTACTTAGAGATACGTTTGCTACTCTTGCAAGAGAGGAAGAAATAGCATGCAAATGGGAGGACCTTGACCCCGTTATGTACCCGTCGTTTGGTCACGCATATGATGATTATGACACCGTCGTCAAGCCCTTCTACGCCACATGGAACGGTTTTGCAACAAGAAAGAGTTTTTCTTGGAAAGATGTCTACCGATACCCTGATGCCCCTGATAGGCGTGTACGACGTCTAATGGAGAAAGAGAATAACCGATTCCGTGAAGACGGTATTCGGGAATTCAATGATGCTGTGGGATCTCTTGTAGCTTTTGTTAAGAAGCGTGATCCAAGATTTAAACCAAACATTCAAAGCGAAGCCGAAAGACAACAGATTCTTCGGGATGCAGTTGCGGCTCAAGCTGCTCGGTCAAGAGCAGCCAATCAAGCGAAGGTGGCTCCCCAGGGACCAATACCAGAATGGATGATGCATCGCGAGGACGTTGCCGATGATGAAAGCGATGAAGGAGATGACGAACCTGATGAACACGTTGAATGCGTAGTGTGCAAAAAGTCTTTCAAGAGTGAAAGGCAATATGAAGCACATGAGAGAAGCAAAAGACATACAAAGGCTGTCCAGCAACTTCGAAGGCAAATGCAAAAGGAGAACATAGCCCTGGATTTAGAGGAGAATCACAATGTTGAAGGAGCCAAATCCGTTGATTTTCATGTCATTGGGGAAAGCCCTACGACGGAAATAGGAAATGGCGCTAGCGAAGAGCGGCTGCCAGATCCTCATGTTGAAAAAGATTATGGCGCAGATCACTTAGAGGGCTCCGACGAAGAAAGGACTGATCATACTATATCAGGGGCAAGCGACGTGGAGCAAATCCCAACCCCTGAATCTCCTTCCTCCGGCTCAGACGACGAATATACCAATCGAGAAAACATGGAAAGTCGTATCCTAGGCCAAGACAAACCACAAGACTCCTCCCCGGGAGTTCCGTCAATCCAACCCGATATCAACGAGCTGTCGCAGAGATTCGCTGCAGATTCCTTGGCTGGTGAAACCGATTCAAGCATGCAGCCAAAGCTCGGAAAAGCCAAAGCGAAACGCGCGAAGAAGGCTACCCAAAGGACTGCAGCGGCCGCCGGCTTGGATACAAAGTTCAGATGTGCAGCATGTCAAGCCGATTTCCCTTCTAAGACTCGGCTATTCAACCACATCAAAGACCTAGGACACGCGCAGCCTGTACCCAAAGTTGCGAAAGTCGGGAAGGGAAAGAAGCGTTGAGTAATTCTGTTTGGGCTTTGGCGTTTAAGGCGAAACACTATGATCGAGATGGCAAGTGCGATAGACTCAGAAAAGGGCGTGGCATAGCGAGTACGTTGCATTGCTAGGTGTTTACATGGTGTGGAAGAAGAAGATGAATTAAACAGTATTGCGAGCGAAGCAACAATCGTATGATGTATAACCCTCTTCATTAGGTGAACTAGACAAGCAAATAGAGCTTACAGTATATCGGTAATGTCGCATGTTATGGGTCTTTGTAATTCACCAACGGTGTCATTCGATGTTTGGGCTATGACGACTATGTCAACTGGTCTCAATGAGACTATACCTTTGTTGTTACACATAAGACAGGATCATGAACTGTGTCAATTGTCTGAATTGGGCGTTAAAACGCTGCTTCTGAAGAGAGTTTTTCGATCCCTTTAACGGTTCCGGAAAGTATATTGATATTGTATTCAAACATATTGCTAATTCTTGGACTGTATGTACCATTCTCAGTGAGATAGATCTCTACAACATCGTTCATTCTCATTAACCCATTAGTAACGCCCGAAGAAGAGAAACGGGAACGATGTAGATGAATGACTATGACATTGATGTTGCAGGTGCTAGGATTAGGGTTAGAGCGAAGGTTTTGTGTTTAAGCAAGAGAACCCTGCTTGATTGAGGCTGCAAGGACATTCCACCGAATCTCGTCCTCACGGGAAAAGCGAAAGACTCTATGCGCTCGTGGCCTACTTTCCCCTTACGATTTCCAGAGTTACAGGCTCAGCTGCTCTAAAGAGACATATGTTCGACCCAGCAATGCTTCGAGCTAGATGCAACGCATTCCATCAAACAAAAACGAAATGCTCGTCCGTCACATCTCAACCAAGACCGGCCTTTGTAGTCTTTACAACATGCGTCACTGGCTGCATAATACCCTTGTTATTCATAGCGCCCAGTGCCGTCCCTGTACTCCACCCCATTCTTTCTAACATGGTCCTACCTCTGTTTTCTGACCCAATTTCGGGAGCGGTGGCGCCCACAACTTCGCCATCTCTATATGACACTCCCGCACTAGCGAAGACGCCTCCTCGAGCCCTCCGAGTAGTTGTAAGATTCTTGGTAGGGCCTTTTGCTTTGCTTTTATCGGGACGATGCATGAAGCGTTTAGAATCCAACCGAGCCTCGATACCACTCAAAGCATCCTCATCGTAGCTAGTTGTACGGAACGTTTTGTAGAGAGTTGGGAAACGAGATGTGCCGCCACCAACAGACTTGGACTTGAGATTGAAAACGTTGGCAATCTCATGAACTTTCTTCCGGTCGTAGGGGTTCATTGGTGGCAGGGGTAGACTGCCACTATTAGCTAAGATGCTGAGAAGTGGTATAAGGGAAACCCACGTTTCTTTCGAAGATACGAGGAATATCGCAATTTCCTTCTTTACGTCTTCCCATGACATGCCCTCCTTATACTTGGCTTTCATGTCTATTTTGCCCTTCTTCCCTAGAAGACCATGGGCGCGGAGCTCTTCGCGCTCTTGCTTACGTGACTTCTTCTTGGATCGGTCATTCTCCCAAGCCGTTTGGATCGAGTTCTCCAGCTCACTGTCAGACAGTTCCAGTGTGAGCTGTCCTCGGTGGCCTTTCGGCTTCTTCCGCAGACTTGGGCGGTCGTGGTCCATCACGTCAAAACCGTTGTATGGGTCCTGTTCAAGCACGTCCGCATTATGCCTTGTAGAACGCAATTCTCTTCGACTTCTGGTCTTCCTCTTCTGTGACCCTAAGGGTTGATTCCAGACCGACAGGGGCAGCGATGACGCTTCGTCATTCCAACCTTTGGACCCTTCTTCCTCATCACCATCAAAGAGGACCAGCTCATCCGAGCCTAATCCAAGCTCTTCTTGCTTGGACAGTAACCGAGCGATCTGTTCATCAGTCATCCTTGCTCGCTTGCGGTCCTGAAGATCCTGCTCATTTTCGCTGTCTTCCGGCTCACCTTGAAGGTCCATTGCTACTTTCTCGTCCACCGTGACGCTATCCTCCGAATTCTCGCAGTCGAAAGAGGACTCTTTCAATTCGACGAGTTGGGTCTCAAATATGCGGATCTGTTCTTCTGCCCTGGGGGTATCAAGACTAGTCGATGGGATCCAACGCGCATCATCGGCAGTGTAGCCTCCACAGACAATGAGGTACTGAATACCTGATGGCCTCGTGCGCTTTGAGAGGACACTCTCGACAATGGCCGGGACGTCATCTGATGTACTCAGGTCATCAAGGTCCTGCAAATCTGTGCTATCCCAGCCAGTGCTGCCACCTGAGACTGCACTCGGCTGCTGCGTGTATTTAAAATCCGACGATTGATCCTGCCATCGATGGCTGTCCGGAACTCTTAGTTCGCGCTTAAAGAGCGCGTTGCCGTTCATTGGATCATTTAGCTCCTTGTCATCCTCCATGTTCTCAATGTAGTCTGCAATAAGCATGTCTTCTTTAAATTGCTTCAGTGATCGTTTCCTACGTTTGCTCTGCCGGCTCTGTCTTGGCTTCGCTCCGTGATTGAGAGGAATAAGATTCCGTGAAGAAGACTTGGCAGCAGACTTGCCATTCAGTGGGATTGCAGGCCCTGCTGGCATAGTCTCGTCCATATTCGGAGATACAGGGTCGTCTAACACGGTAATTCTATGGCCGCAAGAAGGTTTCATTGGCTCCGTAGTATTGATCAAGGTCTCTAGCTCGAAGTTTGGTGTAGGCTTCGGATTGAACGAACCATTATGGCCAGTAGTGCTCTTCACATTTGCCCGAGGGCGATTCCGTCCTGAGAATATGATGACTTCTTCACTTGAGTCTGAAGACGCGACAGACAGTGAACGCCTTGGTACCGGTTTTGGAAAGCCGGTTTCCGCTGGCGTTTTCGAGCCCTTGACATCTGTAAAGAAATTTTTTGGTATTGGCCCTGGCTCCGCATGACACTCCCTCAGCCCATTCCGTTCGTGAGCCATGACCAATTTATCTTCATTTCCTATAGCATTTGATGACAATAGCTCTTCCTCAGGCAGTCTGTCTTCTAGAGTCATGTTGGCGATAGACTCTTCAGGTCGGATGCCATGGGTAAATGTCTCTCCACTAAAATTGCCAGCTGCTTCTTGGACATGCTCTTTCAGCTCTTCTGAACCCAATGTACCCGCGTTCAAGAAAATCACTTTCGCATGCCGTAGCTTGAGATCTGAATTCCACGAATGGTGAAGTTCCGTATTCCTAGCCTCTTCTCTTAAAGTAAGGGGCGATGAATGATGGACTATAACAGCTGATCAGTACTGTCCCTGGAAAACGTCCTTAAAAAACAAAGGTTGTCATGATGCAAGCACTGACTGTTATTTTGCCATCCGTTGGAAAGTCCATTACTGGTGGATGGGCCAGAGGCACCATTGAGACCCCCACGTTTCGCTGCGGCGTTTCTAGGCAGACCACCGCGGCCACCGCGCCCTCCTTGCACTCCTCTACCCATACAAAATAGGCGTCAGAGTGACTGTACAGGTGTGTTATAATCAGACACAAATGTAGTCATTGATGGTGCAGTGTGAAAGAAGAACGCGCAGCTCTGGCCGGCGGGAGTCCTGAGAATGTAGTAGAGCACGGGCCAATGCTTATCTGCCACCATTTCGCGCTAGAGGCGCGGAATGACGCCGACGGTAAGGAAGCGTGCGCCAGGCAGGTGAGAGGTAGAAGTTACGGGTACAGAGGCTACATATCTACTCTTTGATTACTTCCTTATTCGAAACCACATCCTCCAAGTTCTTCGGGGGAGCTTTGCGACTCGGTTGCAATATTCGAGACAGGACAACCAAGAGCACTGGTCTAGTTGCGCAGATATTCCTGTTAAGGTGAATGTGAAGCTTTGCTAATATCTATCAGAGTCAGCAGCTGGACTGTCGAGTTGGCTGGTGATGTAGCACGGGCAGCACAACTCAAGCCCCTCCTTCTCCTAGATACCAGTCGATCAACGCCACGTTTGATTCATTGCGCCTGCATGACCAAAACATTCGTCAACACAAGCCTCGACTCTTGTTAGACCTTTCCTGCGCTTCATATCCCCCGTTATATTCTATTTTCAGGAGTAAACAAATCAGTACTGGTCCGCACCTCTCGTTTGAGTTTGTCTTCCTTAAGGAAACCACCATGTCGAACGTCGATTTCAGGCCCTATAAACGGATCGTACAATACTTCTGGGACCCTGAGCCCAAAAACAATGATAGCTACAAATCTTCGATATGGTGCTTGGGTAAAGAGTATGCAGTTGCCCCTTCCAAGGAGGAGGTGGAGTCGCGCGTTCCAGATTTCCAGCCCAGTAAAGAATCTATCGCTCTCTCCAACGGGCAAGGTTCGGAAAGGTCCCCTAAAAGGACAAAAGTTGCTCTTTCCAGCAGCGATTATGAAGGAGCGGCAGAATCTCGGAATGGTGGGAGTAACATAGATCGTGACTGGCCGAATGATTTTTTGGACGACTTTGAGTCACGAATGTGGCTGACTTATCGCTCGAACTTTCCATCCATTAAAAAGTCACAAGATTCGAATGCATCGGCTGCAATGAGTCTCTCGGTACGACTACGCAGCCAACTGGTAGATCAAGGAGGGTTCACGTCAGACACCGGGTGGGGTTGTATGATCCGATCAGGTCAAAGTCTTCTTGCGAATGCATTGGTAATGCTACGATTAGGAAGAGGTGAGACATATTTCTGATGAGTTTTTTGGAATTTCTGATCCGACAACACACAGACTGGCGACGCGGAACCCGACAGAAAGAAGAGCGACAGCTCCTCGCTTTGTTTGCCGATGACCCTAACGCCCCTTTCTCAATACACAAATTCGTAGAACACGGCGCTTCGGCTTGTGGAAAGCACCCCGGCGAGTGGTTTGGGCCGTCAGCAACAGCAAGATGCACGAAGGCTCTTTCCGAGAAGTATGCAGACACTGGATTAAAAGTATACGTCACCGGTGACGGTGCAGATGTCTATCACGATAGCTTCCTCAAAAATGCGACAGCTGACGACGGGACCTTTACACCGACACTTATTCTCGTTGGTATTAGGCTAGGTATTGATCGTGTTACACCAGCATACTGGGAAGCACTGAAGGCTACGCTGAAACTCCCTCAGTCTGTCGGCATCGCCGGGTAAGTCACTACTCAGTATCAGTAATCACAGACTGACCTCTAATGAGTGGGCGCCCATCTTCTTCCCATTATTTTGTAGGCCTGCAGGGCGACAATTTCTTCTACCTAGACCCCCATCAGCCGCGTCCCGCCTTGCCATTTCACAAAGACCCCACCGAATACAGCGAGGCCGAGGTAGACTCGTGCCACACTCGGAGATTGCGCCGACTGTCCATCAAAGACATGGATCCCAGTATGCTGATTGGATTTCTCATCAAGGACAAAACAGACTGGAAGAACTGGCGAAAAGCGGTGAGTGAGGTTGGAAAACCCGTCGTTCATGTAGCAGATACGGAACCCACGTTGCATGGTCATGGTTCCGAGCGTGAGAGTGCGCTGGATGGTGTGGAGACTTTTGATGACGAGGAAGGTGATGGCGAGCTGGTCGAGCGTCCGCCTGCTTAACGAGAAGACCCCTGTCCCGGTCAACGGCTATCAATAATGGTTTTCACCATGGCATTGCTTTAGCCAACTGTCTCGTTCTCAAAGGAATGATGTATGGCGTTTTAGAAATCAAGATATGACATGAGACGATTGATATCCCGAAACTGCGTGAGATTTTCAGTCCCGTGTAAAAGCTAGCCAGCAGCTAAAGAATGGGGGGAAATGAACAATATCAAAGCATTGAAGAAGTGACTGTGATGGATAAATTGATTATACTGAAGATATTGTCGGAAGATACGTAATGCTATTTCTCCACTAGACTTGACGGATCTGAAACGTATCTTAGGACTAGAAAAATAACTTCGGGATTGAGAGATCGCTCGAGTCCCAGCAGAGTAGGAGAAAATGTGAGATTGGAAAGATATTCATCATTGGCCCGGTCTCCTTGGATATTTGTATTGTACAAGCCAAAGCTCACCCCTGATGCTAACCTTGCAAACATTTGGCCCCAAAGCAAGTCATCCCGTACGACATTAGAAAATCCCGATAAACACCAGAAAAAGCCCCAACCATCGCTCCATCACTAGATATCGTGCACTAGTGAAGTCCACCTCTAGAACCAGAGAGAAGTCTACTTCGTCGATGAAGAGTATTTAGTAACAGCTTTGGTGCCTTCTGACACGGCGTGCTTCGCAAGTTCACCGGGTAAAATCAGCCGCACACTTGCCGAGTTGTCAGCAAATTGAGCGAACTGAACAGACTTGGTGAAACTTACGAAGTCTGAATTTCTCGGGATGAAATGGTGGACTTCTTGTTGTATGCGGCAAGCTTGGATGCTTCGGTTGCGACGCGCTCAAAGATGTCTATATTCCCATTAGTCTAAACGAGTGTAGCCGATCTAGGATGAAATATACCATTGACGAATGAGTTTAAGATGGACATGGCACGGTTGGAGATACCGGTATCTGGGTGAACTTGCTTGAGAACTGGTTTGACGCGTTAGTAAATATTTAGAGTGAGGTTATGATGTCCAAGTATTCAAGTAAGTAGATGGTAAACTAATAGGATCAGGTCACGCGATGTAAAAGTCGTACCTTTGTATATGTATGAGGAGTAGGTCTCCTTGCGCGTCTTGTTGCGCTTCTTCTTTTCACCAGCGGGCGCTGCTGTCTTCTTGCCAGCTTCCTTCTTCTCAGCGGGTGCTTTTCCGCCAGCTGGGGCCTTGCCGCCAGTGGAGGGCTTCTTCTCGGCAGCTTTGGGAGGCATTTCTGATGGATTTAGAAGTCTGAAATAGATTGAAAGTGGGAGTATGTAGCACTGTGAGAGTAGAACTAATATGGTTGCGCGTGATAAGTTGGTTGAAGGATGGATGGATGTAAGAAAGAGAAAATTAGGTGTGGGCGGCGAGTGAACTTATAGTCGTTGGCGGGCAGTCGTGATTTCCTTGGCGCGTTGAGCTTAAATCGATTTAAGCGAGCAATAATAACATAAAATCGCTGCCGAGGGTGCACTATCAATTTTGGCGTGTCGAGCACTCAAACGCCGCAAAAACACCTAATAATTGGATGTGACTAAGCAAGCGAGATTCAGTAGCGTGCGTCCCACATCACCCGAATCATCGGAGTCGGGGTGGTACTACTTAATGCCATGCGCCCCAGCACCTCTGCTCATCCCCCATCCTTTGTCAACCAACATACAACAACCAGATTTCACGTCAGGTCAACTACTTCCTCCCAATCGACCCCATCTTCATCTACCAACTTTTCTACACTCTTACATCGATCAAATCCATTAAAATGACTGGAGGCAAATCTGGAGGCAAGGCCAGCGGCAGCAAGAGCGCGCAATCGTAAGTCCACTTTTCACCCTACGCTGAGGTGGGACTCCGACGCGTTCTCCGATTTTTGACACTGGGACGCGGATTCCTAGCACTATTCCATCTTATGCTGTGTGCACTATCGTTAACCTCCACTTGTCAGACGTTCTTCCAAAGCTGGTCTTGCATTTCCCGTTGGCCGTGTTCATCGTCTGTTGAGGAAAGGCAACTATGCTCAGCGTGTCGGTGCTGGTATGTTTCTAAACACCCATTCTTCGCCGCGTTCTCAGGACACTAACACAGCACCAAAGGTGCTCCCGTCTATCTCGCTGCCGTGCTTGAGTATCTAGCTGCTGAGATCCTCGAATTGGCCGGAAACGCCGCCCGCGACAACAAGAAGACGCGTATTATCCCTCGCCACCTCCAGCTCGCTATTCGTAACGACGAGGAGTTGAACAAGCTTCTGGGACACGTCACCATTGCGCAAGGTGGTGTGCTACCAAACATCCATCAGAGTAGGTCTATTCCATCTCTTACATACTTCATAAAGTTAATAGTTCGTCTTCTAGACCTCCTACCCAAGAAGACTACAAAGGGTGGCAAGACAGCGAGCCAAGAGCTATAGAGGATGGTTGATCATTTTAGCGCGGGAGTGGGGTCTGCCTTTGTACCTTTTTTCTTCTCCATTTTATGAGATAATGGGGTTTCGGGAAATCGGGTTTATGAAACCGGGCTTCACGGTTGGCTTTGCTGCTGAAGGGGATGTACATTACGTCCATGGTAACAGCATGATTTTAGGCAATTAAGAATCTGATTACATCAAACGTTCGGTGCGCTCTACTTGTTCCATATTGCTTCGAGCTTGGTACTAACAACTTTACAACAGCCGTTCAAAAGGGCAGGTTGATAGATAAATTATACTCGAGAACGCTTGAATTGAATAACTTCTACTGGGAACGTCAAACGCTTCTGACGTGATTGATTTTGTTAATCTTGCTGGCTGTCCTCACAATTACTGAAATGATTGGCTTCTGGTGCAGCAACTCTGGGAACTCAGAAGCAGAGATCAAGTAAAGCTTTGAACCTCTGAGCATTATTCAGAGATCAAGGTATTGCTAACATATTGGTATGATCTATTAACTTGTAGCGGTAAACATTGCTATGATATTAAAACGTTTAATCAACCATGGACCATGTCATAGTATCATATGAGGCGGAGCTATTCCACGGTAAATAATGCGGTGACTGCAACGAGGGCTTGGCATACATACGGTCTAGTATTGGCGGGGGTATGTTCCTTTCGTATTTTGAGCCTAGATAGTGGTCAGCTAGTATTGCAACTCACGGGTGGTGTGCCATAGATACCTCCAGGGGCTGTTGGTGCACGATATGGATCGGGATGCTTCCATTTCTCGAGCAGATCCTCGGCTTCTTGGAAAAGCGCCTACTCAGGATTAAGCAGAATTCAAGGTCGAACATGCAACTCCTATGTCTTTACTTACCCTCTGTTGTCGCGGTTCTTTCACATTCTTGTTGGCGTCAAAGAGTGACCGGATGTAAAGGGCCTGCCCACGCCAAATGTATCGATGAACAGCCCAGTCAAGGGAAAGCTTCAGGCTTCGGCGGTAAAGTGAACTGAAAATATTTTTAGCAAATAATTGTAAATAAAATTCGTGGCCTTCAGCATACCAGACCGCCTGTTTGCTCGCCATGTTATGCTATCTGGCAAAGCCAAGGTCGAGGGTGCTGGTGGTTGTGAACCCTACTCCGGATGCGGAGATATCAATGCTTCGTTTGGGGACAGCAGATAACTTTGAGTAGCCTTCAGCGGTCGGTGTGTAAGTACGGGACCCAGACCGCAAAGTTGTGACTGTTTGTTAGTTGTGGTGTACTCCGGCTTGATGTTCGTTTGTCGCGCATCGTCCCTCGGCTGTTGCAACTTGCAAAGCTACAAATCTACAAATCTGACAGCTTCACCTCCTCCAATGCAAGTCTAAGGGCAACGGAGCCCAAGGAATCCTGACCTCCATTAACATCCAATTCAATCATACGACATTTTGCGTATGGTGTTGGTGGAAGGTTAGCAGTGGCTACAGAAATTACCTCTTAATAGCGATGACAAGCCGGCAATCCTGGATCCGGGCCAGCCGTTATGGAGCTCAACAGTGCAAGAGCTCATCGACTTGGAGAATTGCTTCGAGGAGTCAGGCTATGGTCTGCTTTGCGCGAAGTGGTCCTACTAGGTCTATAACTGGATTTTCCCATACTCTTGGAACTCGTTTGAGGTATCGCAAGCAGATATATTTCGTTGACTTGTAACTCAGCTAACGGACTACCAGGAATCATAATAGCGGTGTAAGCCAGCTTCGTCCCTCGCTTGTTCGTCGCCGTTTCTATGGTGTGTGTATCAAACTATCAAAGAATCTACGCAAACTGACGGGTTTGCAGCGGACAAGGTCGTTAAGGTTCCTGAAATGGCAGAGTCAATATCGGAAGGCACTCTGAAGCAATGGTCAAAGAGTGGGCCAATTGTGTTTGTCCACGGCGATACGGACAAAAGCGCTAAGAGACAGTGTAGAAATTGGGGATTATGTTGAGCTGGACGAAGAGATTGCCACGATCGAAACAGACAAGGTACAGAGCTTCGATGCTTGTTAATGCCATTCGCTACGTTGCTAATGATGGCCCAAAATCTAGATTGATGTGGCTGTGAATGCTCCAGACGCTGGCACTATAAAAGAGTTTCTTGCAAACGAAGAGGATACTGTGACTGTTGGGCAAGATCTCTTGAAAATGGAGATTGGTGGAGCCCCGGAAGCTGGTGGGAAGCAAGAAGGTGGTCAGAAGCCAAAAACGCCGGCCCCAGATGACCAGCCTACGTCCTCCGACCCTAAGCCATCGCAAAGCGAAGCCAAGCCCAAGCAGGAGTCTACTCCTCCTTCTCCACCTCCTCCGCCAAAGCAACAGGATGCGCAGCCTCCGAAGCAGGAAAGCAAGCCCAGTCCACTGAAGAAGGAGCCACCTTTGCAAGAAAGTTCTCCTAAACCAATCAATTCAAAAAAGCCTGAACCCACGAGCACAGGGGGTGAAGTGGCTTATGGCAGCCGGAAGGAGCGCCGAGTGGGGTTTCCCTAACTATCTGCCCTTGTATGCTGGCTAATACAAACATGAAGGTGAAAATGAACCGAATGCGCCTGCGGATCGCTGAACGTCTCAAACAGTCTCAAAATACTGCAGCCTCACTAACGACCTTTAACGAAGTGGACATGTCCTCGTTGATGGAGTTCCGGAAGCTATACAAGGATGATGTGCTCAAGAAGACCGGGATAAAGCTTGGCTTTATGAGCGCTTTCTCGCGTGCATGTGTACTTGCAATGAAGGAAATTCCTGCAGTCAACGCATCGATCGAGGGTCCAAATGGCGGTGACACAATTGTTTACCGGGATTATGTCGACATCAGCGTAGCTGTGGCTACACCCAAGGGTCTCGTTACACCGGTCGTCCGCAACACAGAGGGTATGGATTTGGTTCAGATTGAGCAATCTATCGCAGACCTAGGGAAGAAGGTGGATCTGGTCGATCTCTATCATTAGTCGAGTTTCTAACATATCGTAATAGGCTCGAGATAACAAATTAACAATCGAGGACATGGCTGGAGGAACCTTCACTATTAGCAACGTAAGTCTCCGGATGGCTAGAGTATTCATTGTTTGGTTAACAATGAACAGGGCGGTGTTTTTGGGTCATTGATGGGAACCCCAATTATCAATCTACCACAGACTGGTAAATTTTCCACGCTGTACTACTCCAGTCAAAGAATAACAACGTCCGTAGCTGTGCTAGGTCTACATGCTATCAAGGAGAAGCCAGTGGCTGTTAATGGCAAGGTCGAAATTCGGCCAGTATGCACTGTCTCCCCGTTGTCGAAATATTCTACTAAATAGTCACCAGATGATGTATCTTGCACTCACTTACGATCATCGACTTCTTGATGGTAGAGAAGCAGTGATCTTCCTTGTCAAGGCAGAATTGCTCCGGGCCAAAATCTTGATATAGATGCTAACTGCTTGCAGGTGAAAGAGTTCATTGAGGATCCAAGACGAATGCTGTTAGGATGAGAAGCCACAGTGGTGGTGCAAGGCATCGACGTGCCGTGTAGACTTTGGTGACGTTGTAATGTACATAACAAATTACTTTAGCTGTATAAGGGCAAAAAGCTCCTTTCTTGTTTGATTACTTGTTGCATACGTCGATGTAAGATTAATTTAGGAAATTACTACTCATACATCTTCCTGAGGGACCTAACGTCTTCCATTACGTATTACTCAGTCACACACTTCTTGTTAGGCCGGCAACGAGATATATCTGTACGAGGTGCTGGCTACGAACCTTCTGCAAGCTATGCTTGTCAGAAGAACTGAACAATCTCATCGACAGAGCAGTAACAGCACTTTACCCACGCGTTGAGCCCATACCCAGTCGAAATGTCCACGTGGCTAGATGACCATGTGGTCAAACAGCAAACGGAAGCTCACGTCGAAGTGACCAGCTTCCACATACATAGACCAAAGCCCACCTAGCCCGTCCAGCTTGGTGGCCATGCAGCGAAGTCGGAAGCCCACGTCGAAGTGGCCAGCTTCCACATACATAGACCAAAGCCCACCTAGCCCGCTCAGCTTGGTGGCCATACAGCCAATTCGAAAGCTCACGTCGAAGTGGCCAGCTTTCACAATTTCGAGTTGTCTATGTGACCACTTGGTCATATAGACAGTTCACGCGCTCGTATGCGCATTTTATCGGTGTGACTGCACAACGGAAAGATATAAAGCATCGATTTTGGCTAAAAGTCATGTAATTTACATTCTTTAGCATACACAGAGCGCTACAATGCTACTATTTAGATAGATAGCATCGTGTTTCATAGTCTTAGGCTGCATAAGCACGTAAAACTTGAATAAATAAATAAATAAAAATTCTGCGTACCTGATGCGAATCTGGTGTCCCTGGGAAGAAAGAGTTCTGGCCATCCAAGTTCAGCCACTTCTTAAAACCACTTTGAGGATTCCTCGTTATCATAGGCCCCTAGAGACTGCATGAGACATGGTCTTCATATCGGACAAGTTGGGACATGAAATCGTAAACTTCAGTCTTAACGAAAAAGAAATGTTCAAAAGATAATGGCTGAGGCGACATCGGTAACGCAGCGAAAGTAAGCAGATGAATTAGCCTATTTTGGCAAGCCGAGAGCTCTAGCTGCATGTTTCCTCAGATCCCAATGAGGCTGAGCTTCAATGATTAAGACTTAACTATGTAAGGCTTTACCATGTTCTGCACTGATTCTGCGAATAGATATTTACAAATGCCTACGAGTCGAAGACTAGCTGACCGAAAACCCGGAATCTCGCTGCGATGTTATCGTGAGAGATGATACCCTGACTATGGAAGCGGTCGCCGCTGCAGCAAGCATCGCGGGCATCATCACTCTGGTTTTCCAAAGCATTGACGGGCTTTTCAAATTCAAAGAATTATTCTCCGACACATCAGCAGCTTCCAAGACGGTCAGTCGTCTCTTAAACGACATCAACTCGCTCATACAAGTGCTAGAAAATGTAAAAGATGTTTTGGAGCAATTTCACATGCAGAAGAAAGACAAAAACTTTGCCTCGTTAGATGTTAAACTTATGGACTGCTCAAAGGACGTACAATTCTGGCTAGCCACCGCGAGAATTTTACGCCCATCATCCGAGCAGGGAGGCAGGGCTTGGCTGAAGAAGTTTCGGCTTGCCGCGAACAAAGACGCCGTTAGTCTGGCGTCTGGCAGTCCTTGGCAGGTATTGGGCTTGTATTTCTCAATTACGGTCCTCCGAGACTGATTTTCTATGTAGAACAATCGATCTCGACACGTCTGAGCAGGTACATCAGATTGGTAGCCAAGTAAATCAAGCTGTTTCGACGTCTGCATCAAACCAAGATGCCCAGGAGCTCATACTCCGACGAATCGAGGATTATTCAAGGGCAAGTCTACATAGCTCCACCCAGAGCATTAGAAGTATGGATACTATTAGAAACGAGCTAGCACGGCTTGAATCAATGATAACAAGCTCGAAAGCCGGCGGGGCGCCAAATACTGAAAAGCATCAAAGTTCTGTAACTCTTAAATACGCAAACGAAAGATCTGCGCAAGTCCGTCTGCCCTCGCAGGAAGCGTCCTCAAGTAGCTCTAAAGGTCCCCTTGACGTCTACGACCTCCCGTCACCACATAGCGATACCGTACCAGTCAGCTACGGTGAGAGCGGAGGTCATCGACATCCCAAGGCAAATATATACCCCATCGTCGGAGCTAACAGTATCGAGAACTGGTCTGCAACAAGCTCAAAGCAATCCAGATACGAGAGCAGGTTCTTATACGCATCGGTATCCGACTTACCGGCCGGACCTACACCAAAACGACCCCCAGAAACCAAGCGAGTAGCTATCGACTACAGCGCCACGCACAACCTCCTTCAGCGGTCAATGGCAGACATCTATCCCTCAGTCGTGGCCCACTTCATCTCCATTCACCATCTGTTAACGCTCTGCGAAAGCCATTTGATATTACTTCAAGAGCACCCAAGTGTACATCCCGACCTCGCGTCCAGCACAAAACGGCAAGGGGAATCCAGCAAACTATCTTTCCCAATCCGTCTACGCCTACAGAATCAAGTCGCCCAGCTGCATCACGCAATCCAAGCCTCAAGGCAGCAATGTATGCAGGCCGGATATTCCCTTTGGGAAATCGACAGGGTGATTCTTTCCACCGGCAGTGGTCGTGGAGGGGCCTTCTCACCGCGTCATCTCCCAACCGGAAGCGACGGCGAAGACTGGAAGGACGCATTTGAGCGCCCGGACTCCGCGGCGATTGCACATGGAGCATCCGAATGAGAAAGTAGTGTCCAGGGGTCGGTGAGGAAAATGCGTGGCCGCCGAATGTTCAGATTTTAGCGAGAAATTCGGGGTTTCGGCGGCCACAAATCCCCCTCGGTCCTCCTTCCATGGGACCCCACGACGAACGAGCCAGAGCCAACACTCAAGGCTATCCTCAACGTGTACGCTAGGATTCTGAAGGCCGAAGTCCGTGAAAATGGCTTTCTTCAACGCTGCTTGACAAAAGCCGGCTTCACACGGGTTCGAGATCAAAATTCTGTTTCAACCTCTCTAATCTAGCATCGATATATATGCCGCAAATCGACTCATCTCCGGAAGCATCTGGTCCGCTTCACTCAATGTCCCCAACCCCTTTTGACAATTTGGGAGGTTAAGAGATTGAAACTTTCGAGCAAAGCCTTTCTTGTTTTATTCGCAGATGAGACTACTATCAGCTAAGCGGTGCACATACCTCAGGCATCATTCATTCCCCTCCTTTCTCTACTAATTCTAACCACTACCTCCTCGTCGTGTCTATCTATAATTCTTTCGTTTCTCTCCAACTAAATCCTGCATTTGAGCTTTGAAGCATGTTTCTCGCTTGGCCGATGTACAATTTCTCATGGGCCCACAGATTTTACCTAGCGGTGCGAGAAAGCGCAGAAAGCTTTGCACCGGGATCCTGAAGTAGATGTTAATTGGGGAATAGGCTGGAGGTTTTGATGCGAGAAGTAGGGAAATGTAGCTATGGTTTATTTGGCTGCGTGGTAATTGGTTAAAAGGTAGTGATGTTGGTTGTGAGTCGTGAACAACCTGAGCGATCTCGAGACTCTTGAGATAAATGTTGGAAGTAGGGAACAGTACTTGCCACGCGGGAAGCAAAAAAAGCCCTACTCACAAACTTTCCCCGCATTCAACCACCAAATTTACTATTGAATTAAAAGAGATATATTATATTACAATAGCCTGTTCATTCTACCCTCTTCTGCTTTTAATCGCTCTGGCATAGTAGAGATCTTCTCATTTATGTACTTCTGTGAGACATGAAACCATCCTTCGTAATCGACTTCTTCGTAGTATGATCATTTCAATGCGAATATTTTCGTAGCTTCTGATTTTATACCTGTCACATGTGCTTTATAGAAGATAAATCAGATAAAGATGCACATTTGAAGTAATGCTTGAAGTAAATCTTCAGAGTGACTTTTTCGTTGATATTTTCAAGTATGTTGTAGAAATAAATATTCAACTTGAAATTATGATCTACTGCAGCTCAGCAATGCTGTCTCTTTAAATTCTTGTTCTTGAATGAATTTATCTTCTGTATGCAGTTTACATTGACAAATTTCATTGAATGTTTAATCACGTAATTAAACAATAAATTAAATAATTTATTATTTTGATCAATCTTTCATCTTATAAGATCACTTTGACGTGATTAGCTGCAAGTGCATGTTTAATAGCTTAAATGACACTGCTAACACTGCTGACATTATTTATCACATTGACATTATTTATCATATTGACATTATTTATCATAATTTAGTTGTTTAGATCAGCGATGAAACTCATTTGTATACAATGCTGACTACAAATCTACTGTTTAGCTACAGTAAAGTTTAAAGATTATTAAAAGTTTGAATGACATCAAGATGCTGCGTGATGATGAAGCGCTGTGCGTTGATCACATGCAGAGTTTTCACGATTGTGCAGACTTCAATAATCTCAATGTGCATGTTACAAGCAATTTGCATGCAGATGAGAAAGTCAAATAGAATGCAGAACTATGAAAGAAATCACTTATGAAAATCATTCAATTCAGTATCTTGTCATCGTGATAACAAGAACTGAGACAAAACATTCTTGTGTTTGATCTGTTAAGAATGATTAGTAGAAAGAACTTGAATCATGAACATTCTTTAAATTTACATGCTAACTATGTATAAATCTTGTTAAGACTGCGTGTTTGTTACTACAACATGAACAACTCATGAGACTCGTTAAGTTTGACACAAGCAAACTCAAGAATCTCATTAATATCGTTTAACAAATGTTCAGACACAGACATTTTATATGTAAGTAATATGCTGATGAGAAGACTTTGTTAAAAGAAAAGAGACAAAAGCGAATTAATAGAGAATGATTGAACTACGCTGTCTGATTAAAAGTGTAGCATATGAACATCTTTGCAAAACATGATCAATCTGCATGAGAAAAATCTCTACAAATAATATGAAACAAATGAGTTGCACATCTTACAAGCAAAGCAAGCATCTGCAAGATGTGATATACAATGACAACAACTGTTGATCTTGAAAATCTTATCTTTTCACTGAGTTTTGACTCTTGAATGTCTTGATGATAAAATCAATCTCTAGTCAAAGACATCATCTGTATAGCTTGAAAGAACAATAGCACATGTCAATGTGATTAAAGAAGAAATCGACTGCAATACACATGCATATTGCAGATGAAATGTCTGCAACTCATGCTTAAAAAGTAAATTGTCAAAATCTGAGCAATGAGAAATCTCGTTCATCTTGAACTGTAAATCTGTTGCAAGAAACTACTTCTTGCTAAGAAGAAAATCAGCATAAAGATTGTGTCTTATGTATGTTGTATGCAACATATGCAACATATTTTTGATAAACTTAATTGAAAAATGCAAAGCTTTAAAAATCAAAATTGAAGTGCTTGACTTTGTAAATGACATCAATATTCTGATTTATGACAAAATCACAGAATCAATCTGCAAATCATTAAGTCAGATACACAATGTCTGTGCAAAGTAAGTTCAAACTCATGATGTTATATTCACTTCAGAGAAATATGAGCTCACACACTTCACTTGTAAGTCAAAAAGATTTAACATGATAATCAGTTTATGCATAGAAAACTCGATAATAAAGTTGAAATTGAATGTACAAGTTCTTGAAGTGCAACTAAACATGAAACTACAATGAGATTTGCATCTTCATCAAATAGAAGCAGATCACATCATCAAGATGCTGATGCTTAGTCAACTTGAAATCTTCATTTGAGAGACTACATTCGCAAAAGCAAGACAGATATACTCAGCAATGATAAGATTGAGAATAACGTTTGAAGCATCAATATGACATCAACGTGATAAAGAAGAAGAATTGTTGAGTATGAAATGTAAACTAGAAACTCTTCAGAATCAAGCATTGTGTCATATGATCAACGTTTTCAGAAAAGTGAACATCAAAACGCTGAAAGTTGAAACATATACATTCTCACTACATATTCATCTGAACAAGTTACAGAATCAAGTTATACTATGCAGTTGAATCAATGACAGAACACAGAAGACTTAATGAGCATGCAAGATCATACATGCTCATTTGATAGAAATTAATAAATTCATTTCTCACTTCTTGATCTTCAAAAAAATGACGTTTCTGAATGTTTCAATTCATGAAAAGACAAAGATACAGTTTAGATGCAAATGACTTAATTTCTTAATGATGACTCAAATGAGTAAACGTGCAATTGCACAGTTTCACAAAAGTCAATGAAATCTTCAATGAGAAAACTACAAAAAATGCATTGCAGACATTAATGCATCTTTCGCTCAAAGATCTCATCTATTCAAGAAGTCAGTAAAGATGCATGATGATCTTCAAAAGATTGAAAGCATTCTTGCAACTTACATCAGAATTGAATGCATAGAACTGAAGATTTATCTGCACTCAAGAAATGTGTCAAGCGCGAATAACTCTTGATGCAACTGCGAATAAAGTCATCAAACAGTCAAGCATATTCTGATGCATTGTTCAAATTGAATGCATCTTCGATTGAATATGCTACAAGACGTTGACTTCACAAACTATTGAGTCATCATCTCAATCACGAAGAGTTTCAAGGCAACAGCGAGAATGATGATGAAAATGAAGCTGCTGAAGCAGTTTAGAATGACAAGAACACTCATTCTTTAACATGCAATCATTGCGAACAAATTTGATACATAGTCTCAGTTTTATTGTCTTGACTGCGTATAACAGTTGTATAAACAGCGAGCGATTTTCTATCTCAGAAAGTTTTGTTCACTCGATACACATAGCATAAAGTTTCTCATGAGTCGATTTAATTGATGTCACAAGAATGTATGAATTAAAAAAAAAATTGATTGTTTAAGTAATAAATTTAATTTTGCTCATCTTGATTTTACAATTTATCTTCATAATAATAATAATAAATTCATACATTCTTGTAACATTGATTAAATCAACTTATAAAAGATATTTATGCTATGTATATCAAGTGAACAAAACTTTTTGAGATAGAAAATCGCTCACTATTTATAAAACTGCTTCACGTAGTTGAAATGATAAGATTAAGACTATGTATCAAATTTGTTCATAATGATTGCATGTTAAAGAATAAATGTTCTTGTTACTTTAAACTGCTTCAGCAGTTTTATTTTCATCATCATTCTTGCTGTTACTTTGAGATCTTTCATGATCAAAATAATTATTTAATAGTTTATAACATTAATGTTTTAAAGCATTCTTGATTAAAGATGTATTCAGTTTTGTTATGATTCTCAATCTATTCTTCTATTCTTGACTTTATTCTTAACTTTATTCTCGATTTATTCTTTTATTCTCAATCTCAATTATCTTTAATTGAGTTTAGTGAGCATTCAAGTTAAAAATGATGTCATTAAGTTTCTGCATCATTTGTGTAAGATGTCAATTCTTTCAAGTTTAGCACAGAGATCAGAAACACATATAAGCTGTAAGTTCTTCTCTGTAGATACTTTTCTTTCTTAGCATTTATCTATTAGTTAAATGACATTCATATGACTCACTTTATGTCAACTTCTAACATTAGATAAATGCTAATCAACTACTCGACTATTGACGTGTAAATGATATGAAATAATCTACTTCGTTCATTCAGAAATTTGCAAGAAATTCTTTGAATTTATATCACTTTTTATTCATAAGAAATTCTTTGATTTGATTTAATTTGAATTCATACATTTTTGTAATATCAGTTTAAGTTCAACTCATGAGAAAAACTATGTTATATATATCAAATAAAGACTGACAACGAGATTCATCTGTACATGATGTCAACTACGAACCTTTTGATTCTATTCTGTGTTCGAATAGAAGTCAAAAGAGTCAAGAGATCTCAATTCGACGCAGTTCAAACGATGTTAGAACGTTGTGTGATCAGAAAAGTCATCATGCAGAGTTTTCACTCACGCGACAACACTTCTTCTAACAGTCACAATCGATCTACGAAGAAGATTAATGACATGTCGATGTCAGTAAGAGATGAAAAGATACTACTAGTGAAAAAGACAACTCAGATGAAGAGTCTGCGAGTTGTGATTACAAGTGATCGAAGAATTTGCGACTCATCGACTGCATCGATATCAAAACGTCTTCATCACATCGACAGTGTCATCGAGTAATTGATGAAAAGATATCAGGTAGAATAGTCATTTCAAGTATTGAGAGACGTGATTACAGTGCTCGAAGAAGTAGTGACTTGTCAATCATGCTGATATACTGAGAGAGTTTGAACTCATCTTCTTTACTTGATGTCAAGTCATTCATCTATTCACGTGGAAAATTGAGAGCTCAAGAGAACAATCAAAACGCATTCTCTTTCATTGATCAGAGTCAAACATCGAACGATTGCAATTGCACGTCTATACTAACAATTCATTCAACGTCTACGTGACACAAGTCAAATCAAGAGAAGAAAAGAATTACTCAGTACAATCACACTCTATCTTCTCATCGTGTGCATCTCTCTTTCATCACATATTTCTCTGCTCAATGAATGACAATCATTGAGTAAGAGAACACAGCTCTACGTACGTTACAATCACGAGCATCACGAGTGCAAAGAAAACGTCTTTCGTCTTCGAATCAAAGATCGAATCGAAACATCATTGTATAGAATATTGTCAATGAAGAGCAGAGCAAAGATGATGCGTCATAATCAAACAGCACAGACACTCTCATCAAGAGTTTACTCGAGCGTCACACGCTGAATAGAAGCTATAAATTCATTACTTGATAACACAGTGTCAATCTCATTGTTTCGACTGCGCGAAGCAGTCGTATATACGACGAGTGATTTTCTCTCTCAGAGAGTTTTGTTCACTCAATATAAATAGCATAGAGTTTCTCATGAGTCGAGTCTAAATTGATGTCACAAGAATGTATGAATTACAATTACAATATATCAAATAAACAAAACTCTCTGAGAAAGAAAATTGCTTGTCAACTACATGATGATTTCACGTTGTTGAAACAATAAAATTGACACTATATTATCAGTAATAAATTTATAACTTCTATTCAGCATGTGATGCTTAAGTAAACTCTTGATTAAAGTGTCTATACTGTTTAATTATGACACATCATTTTTGTTCTGCTCTTCATTGATAATATTCTATACAATGATGCTTTAATCTTCAATCTTTGATCGTGAAGTTAATTTCATTGCACTCATAATGCTCATGATTGTAGTGTTGAAAACTGCGTTCTCTTGCTCAATGATTATCATTCATTGAGCAGAGAAATATGTGATGAAATAAAAATGTGCATGATGAGAAGATAAAGTATGATTGTATTAAGTAATTCTTTTCTTCTCTTGATTTAACTTATGTCATGTAAACATTGAATGAATTGTTAGTATAAATATGCAATCACAATCATTTGATGTTTGACTTTGATTAATGAAAGAGAATGTGTTTTGATTATTCTCTTGAACTCTCAATTTTTCATGTAAATAAATGAATGACTTGACATCAAGTAAAAAAGATGAACTCAAGCTCTTTCAGTATATCAGTGTGATCAACAAATCACTACTTTTTTAAACACTGTAATCACGACTCTTAATACTTAAGATGACTATTTTATTTAATATTTTTTCATTAATTACTTAATGACACTGTTGATATGATGAAGATGTTTTAATATCAACGCAGTCAACAAGTTGCAAATCTCTCAGTCACTTATAATCACAACTCTCAGACTCTTCATCTAAATTGTTTAATCACTAGCAGTATTTTTTTATTTCTTACTGACATTGATCTGTCATTAATCTTCTTCATAAATTGTTTGTGACTGTTAGAAAAGAATTGTCACATGAATGAAAACTCTGCATAACAACTTTTCTGATCACATAATATTTTAACATCATTCAAACTGCATTGAATTGAAATCTCTTGACTCTTCTGACTTTTATTTAAACGCAGAATAGAATTAAAAGATTCATAGTCAACATTATGTACAGATGAATCTCATTGTCAGTCAAGAAATTCTTTGAATATTATATTTATTTGTTTATTAGAAAATTCACAAAAGTTTCTTTAAATTACATTTATTAAATTTATCACAATCTATCTATTTTTATTTTCAATTTCTCATCATGATATATAACTTTGAATCAGTTGAATCTTGAACAGCTCATTTGCTTAAAAGCACTGTAATAGACTGATCGCGTCAAGTTGAGTACTCAAGTTCAAGTTGAATACTTGATTTGAAAAGTGTTGAGTTAAATTGAAATTTTTTTGAAAAAGTGTTGAGTTGAATTAAGAAGTTGAATTCAAGAACTTAAGTTAAGTTGAGAAGCTTGATTCAACAATTCAATTTGAAAATTCAACTTGATTCAACAAGATATTAGATAAATGTAAATAGCTTGATTGAACAGTTTACATGATTTCTCTTCATAACTTTCTATCATGTTTTTTCGTCATGACTCTCTATCAAAGTCAAATGATCTTCATGTTTTCTCATCATAACTCTTTATCAAATAATCTTCATGTTTCTTTTTATGTTTCTCTTCATGTTTTTCTTTATGTTTCTCGTCATGATTTTCTATCAAACGATCTTCATGTTTGTAATGATTGTTTCTTTAACAACACAAGATATATACAGAGATCAAACAGTAATCACTATTACTAGACTTGAGATCTGAAGATAGCTGAGACAATAATGTGTATTGACTGCTTACATGAGTTGAGCATGAAGCTTCTATCTAAGGAAACAACCATCGTTATATAGATATAAAAAATTCGTGCGATCGTCTGAGTCACTAAGTGATCTCGTCAACTCAGACTCTGAATCATGAGAGTTGCTTCATGATCTCAATGATCTCATATAATGAATTATTAGCACGTGATCATGACCTTGCTAGCTCAGAATTCATCATGCTGTGAACTACGTCTTATCTCGTTGTAGTTTCTATCTCAACTCGAGCTGTGTTCTAACAATGTTTTTCTTCATGTTTTTCTTCATGTTTCTCTTTATGTTTCTCGTCATGATTCTCTATTAAATGATCTTCATGTTTCTCTTCATGTTTCTCTTCATGTTTCTCTTCATGTTTCTCTTTATGTTTCTCATCATGTTTCTCTTCATGACTTTCTATCAAAAAGATAATGCAAAAAGATAATGCAAAAGCAAAAAACCGGAAAAATTTCTATATTTAACTCTCTTGACATCAAGCTCAAGTTCTTGATGAGTTGAGTTGAATTGACTCAATTTTCAGTCAAATCGAGTTGCGTCAAGTTGAAAATATGAGCAATTTGACTCAATATTGATTCGAGTTCAAAATGTTAACTTGAAACTCAACTCAACAATCAGTTTACACTGTAAATAAATGAATTTTTCTTCTTTCTTTTGATGTCTCAAATAAATCTCAGAATGTCATTACTTCATAAAATATCAAGATTGAAGAACAACTACGTCAATGAACTTTTGATCAGTTGAATGAGATCATTAAGATGTTAAATGAGCTTAAATCTCAACAAAACATGACTTTGAAATGCAATAAACATTAAATCGTTTTACAAGTTGAACATACTCAGAGATTGAAACAGTTAAAGATCAATTGCATGACAATGAACACTTTAAAAGAGATTAACACTCAATTACAAAAAATAATGTTGAAACTCAAAGAGAAACAATGTTCAACTGATCAATCTCAATCTCAACAGTCTATTGAGTCTCAATCTACTATGAATCATTTATCTCAACAAGATATCAAGTTGCATACTTCTATTAAGAATCATACTTGACGAGAGACATTTATTAAGTTCATCTCATTCAAAAATAAACATCATTGATTCTACAAATTTTTGAACTCATTTATATTCATTGATGAAGATGAATCAACTTGAAAAGACTGAAGAAACAAGATGAATGATAAGCTGATTATCAATGTCAATCAATTTAATGATGAGACTATTTATATTGTTTACATGATGTTTAAACTAGAAGATGATGTTGCAAAGTACATCTTTGCTTGATGTTATTTTGATTCTTCAAATTTATTCACTTTAATTTACAAATTATTTAATCATTTGAAAGAAATATATGATGAACTGAATAAGAATCAAAAGTCTTGACGTGAATACAATGCTTTGAGACAAGCAGACAAGTCTTTCAATGTCTTTTACTTTAACTTTATGAAGTTATTCAACTATCTCAATTATGATGATTGCACTTTGATGAACAATCTTCAGAATAAAATCAACAATTGCTTGCAAAATGCTTTATCAATCTATTCAAAGAATTTTACTTTGCTTTCTCATTTAAAGAAATTTCTTCAAGATGTGAATAATAAACAGTGTGTTAAGATCATGTCTAGAAACTAATCAGAGTGCATGCATGACTAGAATGTTTGATTTATAAAGATAGTTATAACTAAGACTTTAAAAATACAGAAGAAAGAAGATACAAAAGACAAGAAGAACATGCTTTATATAATAGTTACTTAGATCAACGCTAGTCTCAAAGAAGACGTGTTGAAACATAAGAAAGATGTTGATTTGAAAGATGTTTGCAACATAAAGAAATGTGTTTGTCATAAAAATCTATTGATCATTCATAATACAAAGAAGTATGTTTATCTAGAAGATAATAAAAGCTGATTAGAAGATGTTAGAAAAGAAAAAAGATGCTGAGTCATATCTGAGTCAAATCTGAGTCAAATCTAGATCAGATCTCAACTAAATCATTGACTAATTTTAATCAATATGCAGTGAACTCACTAACGTTCACTGTGAATTGATTAAAGTTAAAGCTTTGATCTTATTTAATTCTGACACATTCGTAATATTACTTCTTTCTTTGAAAATTCATGTTTGCATGAATAGAATAAATGAAACACAAACTTTCATTGTTTTTCAATTTAGTGTGACTTGTTTGAATAAAGTTTATGAAATTCAACTAGAACTTCTTTTGAGCTTTTGAATTCTTCTTTATCGACATAGTATTATTTGTTATCTCAATTTAATTCTGTTCATTTTATCTTGTATTGTATTTGATCTCAATAATGTTTAAAGTTCAAAATGTTATTTATCTTTCAATAATCATCATCTTTGATTGTCAATGATTTAGAAGATTTCAGATGCTGTTCTGATAATGAGTCTTGAGAATAAGAATGTAATAGCTTTGAGCTGAACATTGAATGCAGCTGCTTCATGCTTATTAATAAATGAAGATGATAGAAGATCTCAACTTTGACAGTAATTTAATAAAGTTTTAACTGTTTATCTTTCAAATCTTTACATGATTTAATTATCTTTATGTTTCTAAAGAATAATCAAACTCAGTCATTTACTTCATAAATGATGTTTCATCTATGTTTATTGATTTAAGCTTTGATAATCTGCTTCGTCTTTTTCAATTGCTGATAATCAAAGATAAGAAACTCTTTCATTTAAATGATAATATCATCTGCTTTTTTAACTTCAAGACGTTCACAAGTTGTTTTATAGTCAGTTGTATCTGAATTGAAACTTATTCAAGAATGAAAATTCTTATTGAAGTAAAATGAAGTCATTGAGATAATTGAGAAAATATTGAAATTCTCGTTGAATTTCGTCATGAGAAGTCATTTCACTCAGTCGTTCTGCATGTAGTTACAGTAAATTCTTAATTCACGTTCAACATCTTAATTAACTTATTTTAATTGATCATTAATCTCAGAATGATAGATTGTTAATAAACTAGTTGTGATTCTTAGTCACTTATAAAAACTTTGTCACATTGTTGATATGAATTGAAAGTCTTTGTTCAAAACAATAAAACTAAATAAATCATGAAGTCAATAAACATTTCATAGCATGATTCAAATCATTTCTTCAACTAAGATGTCTTCGTCTTCTCAATGATAGAAAACATAATGATGTTTCTTGATGAGATGACATATGATTGTGCAAATGATGTTATAATCTTCTGATAGAAATAACTCAGTGATGAAGTTTATAATTATATCTTTTCAGCGTTTCTGTGAAATCAAAAGAGAATGAAGAAGTTCATTAATATTATTTCTAAATGTCTTGCTTTGTTAATAAACATGATAGTTTCAAATGTAACATTTAATCGTTGCTTAATGATCTGATCAATAGTAGAAATGTTGAACTAAATTGATAGTTCTTTGATTGTCAGAGTGAGAGATAAAAGACTGATCATGAATTTTCTTTAGTAATTTCATATGCATATTTTCAGAAACTTACAATAGATTTTTTCTGAACAAAACGTCGTCAATGATCTTGCAGTGCTTCAATTCAGTGCTATATAGCTTAAGCTTGTTTTCGCTTATAGCTTGTTTATATTCATTGCAAAACTCATTTGTCTTGTTGACATTTTTTAATTGCTGATAAAAATCAACTTCAGATTCAATAACTAAAACATTTACTTTATCAAGTGTTAAAATGATCTGATAGCGATCTTTAGTACGCTGAGTTAATTCAGAAATGTTGATAAAAAACATTTTAATTAAAGCATCAACTTTAATGTTCATTTTGTCTGATTAAAAAATAATCTGAAAGTTAAACTTGAATAGAATGTTTAAATAATTGACTTGACGTCGAGTTAACTGTTTGTTTTTCATGAAAATTTTCAAAGTCTGATGATTAATGAACATCTGAATAAGCAATTTGATGCATTCAAGCTTAAGTCTTCAATGTTTGAAACATTGAATAATGATTAGCAGTTTCTTATCATAGATGTGATAATTGCATTCAGTGAAAATCATGCTTTTGCTGTAGAAAGCTATCAAGTGAAAAACATTCTCATCATCATACTGAGATAGTATTTCATCTTTGACGTAGTCAGATGCATCAATTTTCAGAATAGTCTATCATTTTGAATCAAAGTGTTGTAGAACTGAGATTGAGCTGATCTGTTTCTTTAGATTGTCAAAAGCTTAAACACAGACTTTGTTTCAAACAAAAGACGTGTTCTTTCTAGTCAGCTGAGTAAATGATTTGACTAGCTTCAAGAAGTTCTTAATGAAACAACGATAGAAGTTAACAAATCTCATGAAGCTTTGAACTTCTTTTAGATTGATCAACGTAATTCAGTTGACTATGACTTTCACTTTGATAAAATTCATATGAAGATCTTGTTTTAATATTATGACTTTTAAAAAGATGATTTCTTCTACATTGAATTTGCACTTTCAAATATTCATCTGTAGATCAGCTTCTCATAAGCGATTCAATATCATTTTGACATGTTGTTTATGTTTTTGTTGAGTTTTACTATAAATCAGAATGTTGTCTAGATAAACTTGACAAAAGTCATTTAGAAAGTTTCATAAAACATCATTCATATACTGTTGAAACAAGATTGAATCATTGATAAGTTTAAAGAATAACATCTTTGATTTATATGCTTCTAAAGCGATAATAAAGATAGTATAGTTCTTACTATCAGAGTGCATTTGTAGTTTATTGAACATTGAAATGATATTTAATCAAGTCAGATGCTTGCAATCAACTGTTTTGTTAATCATCTCATTTATCAAAGATAAAGAATAGTGATTTCTTTTGATAATAGCATTGAGCTTTCAATAGTCAACGCAGAATCGTAAATCTTTATTTGCTTTTAGAGTGAACAGAATGAAAGAAGAATACAAAGCTTTGCTAAAAGTTATAAATTCTTTGAAAAGATTCTCATTCAGATATTCTTTTACTTTTTGAAGCTTGTAGAAAAACATTTAATATGCTTGACAGCAAGATGATGTTACGTCACTAGTAAGCTTTATTTTATGATCATATGAATGATGAGATGATAGCTTGTCTGCTTGAACTCAATCAAAGACGTTTAGAAAATTCTGATATTTCAATGATAACTTGACTTTAATATCTTCTAGATTCTGAGTTGTTTCATTGACTGAAAAGATGTTTATAACATTTAGTTTGCATTGAATATTGTAGATAATTTTTCTATTGATGTTTTCAATGAACATAGTAAAAATCTCTGTCTGATTCTTCTTTTTTCGTTTTACTAGTACTTGAAAAAAGACGACGTTTATGTTTTAAATCGAGAATGACTCTTTCTGAATGAATGAAACTAAGTGCTTAAGCATTTTAGAGATCTTGCTGTGAGCTGCTGAAGAGATCAAAGTTGATCGTGATCAACTTAAATGCTTCATATTTGACGAAATTGAAAAAATCGTAATTGAAAAATTTAATTGATCAGAAAATATGATAGTATCATGTTTCATGTTTAATAGTATTTCATTTTTATTCATTCAAAGTTTGCTTAATATGACTTCATGATGCTCAATATTAACTATCAGCATTAACATAGTTAATTTCTTATGACTTTTGATCATGAGATTGAGTAGAATCTTATGAGTAATAGTCTTTTTAACTAACTTCTTATCATAGTCTTGTATTAACTTCTTTTTTGCTAGTGATATAAATTGTATTTCAAGTTTCTGACATACTTTATTGACTAGCTTGTCATTGTTGCAAGCGTGCCTCGTTACTTTGAATTAGCCTAACATAAATCATATTAGACAATCATAGACTAGTACAGAGCTGATGTTGACACGCTAGTGATCTAGCGCGTCTTCGTGAGTACAAGATCTTTGACGTGTTTCATCTTCTTTCTTCTTTAGCTTTGAACTTCTAGCTAGAATACACTCATATGATTCGCTCTATGCAGACTCATAACATTAGTTCAAAGCTCATTAATCTTGCTATCAACGTGTAAACAATATAAAAACAAGCTACACAACTTAAATCAAAGGTCGAACTCAGAAATTTTGACAGCAGAATCAGAACTTAAGTTCAGAAAGCTCAATAAAAATCAGAAATTTCTAAAGAAGAATCTTGATTTGAAATCAGAAATTTCGATAGAATCAGAATTAAAAAACATGAACGCGTTGCTCTTGACTAACTCTTTATTGAGCTCGTCATCAGAAATCAGAAATTTCAGCAGTACTTAAACTCAGAAAGTTCAATAAAGTAACATCAGAACTCTTCAATCAGTAATTTTCTATTCATATCATGATTAGAAGTTCAGAAACAGCGAGCATTGCTCATTATGAACTTTGAAATACTAGAAGAGAATCACTTCTATCACAGAATCAAACAGCATCAGAAGAAGAAAACATGAATGCATCATCAAATACAGAAGAAAAGAACATGAATATATTGCTTTTTGATCACGAAATGATCAAGATCAGCATCAGCACTGAACTGAATGCTTAAATAAGCACTCATGAAGCAAATAATTTTGTTGTCTTTATTAAGTACATATGTCAACAGCACAACATCAAAATCAAGACTTACAATGACATGATTCAGATGTTAGAAGATGTCAACAAGATAAACATCACATTGAAGACTAAGCAGACACGTTTGCAGAAAGAAATAAGAGACAAGAACGTGATTATACATTATTTAGAAACTGCATTAAGTCAACAAAGCACTTTGATCTCTGAAGATTGATTCTTGAAGTCAATCAAATTATTGAACTCTTCATTGTTTGAAGATTCATCACAGAATGTAGATAATTGACTATCATGAATGCAAAATAAGTTGAAGACAAACAAGAATCACTTTTCTATCAAAGAGTTGAAAATTATCTACATTGAAAGCAAAGTCAATGAAGCTGTAATCAAGCACATAGCTTTTCACATGTAAGATATCTTCTCAAACTCGTTTCTAGAAGTTGAAGAAGTACTATCAATCATTAATAAGATGTACAACGATTCTAATCATTATCACATGACTCAACGACAGTACTTGAAACTGTATTAAAACAAGATCTTCTTTCATGAATTTTGAATGAAATTTCAAAGATTCAGCGCAGAACTAAAGTACAATAACGAGACTTTACTAAATGATCTTCAGCATAAGATTAGTTCAGATCTTCAACAAGTAATGCTCAATGAATGAATCATGAACTTGAACGAGTTTGTTAACATCTGCATAAAAGTCAATGTTAAATTGACTAAATTGAACATTTAATCAATCATCAAAGTCTCAATGACTTCAGCTGCTCACTCTGTTGCTAGCACATCATCTGCTCAACTTACGTCATCAATCTCTGCGTGAAAGAAATCTAGAATATTGAATCTCAATCTCAGCAAGAAAAAGTTATTAAAGAAAGAACTTTGCTTCAAATGCAAGAAGTCAGAACATAGAGCATATAATTGTCTTAAGACAACTTAAGTGCATGAGATTGCTGCGAATTTGAAAAATAATTTGTCTTCGTTAAAGTAGTAATTAAGAGCAATATACTCATATTCTGTTTCATCAGCATGTCTGATAATTCATTTGATTTCAAGTCATTCATTGTTGATGTCATCTTGAATAGTTTAGAAAAAATATTCAGATTTCTTGTTCTGATAAATACTGAAGTCATTAACATGACTTTCATTGATGAATCTTTGATGTCAGAGCTATGCAAACGCTTTGATATTCAGTCAATATCACTGTCAAAATCAAAGTTAATTCAATTGTATGATGAAACTTCTGATCAAAAGTTGATTACATATGCTCTGTATACATCAATCATGATATAAGAACACAAGAATGAAATGATGTTTTTATTAATAACTCATCTAGATCAGCACAAGATAATCATTGAAAATCTCTGATTGAAAAGAAATCAAATTTTGATAAATTCTGCAAATGATTGATTAATATCATCATTGAAGATTTGAACATCAAAATCTGTTGTTTTGAAAGCAAGCAGTTAATTAGCATTTCACAGATCTGAGTCAAGTGAAATCTGTGAAATGAAATGAAAAAACTTGAACTCAATTGTTACATCAACATTTATCTTGAAGAGATTCATGAATTAGAAATCAGTGAATAAATTTATTGAATCTGCTTGATTCATTGAATCTGTCTTCATAGCAAAGCAAAGTACTCAAGTTGATCTCGATCAACTTTGACTCTTTCAATCAACTGAAGTAAAGAAGATCATCAATATTGCTATGATTGAAGTCGCTGTGTATCAAACTCTAGTCAAGAATAAAAATGTCAAGACTTTCACATTGACTATTAGTGAAATCAATAAAGCGCTTCAAGCTAGCTCAGTTGAAGATTTCGCGAAACTGAATGAAATGACATCAGTCATGTCATTGAATGAACTGAAGAAGAAGTTTTCAATCATTTATCATAACTTTCTGAATGTGTTTGACAGAAAGAAGACAACGCAGTTGTCTTTGCATCAATCATATGATCATAAGATTGAATTAGAAAATGAGAGTCAATCTTCTAAAAGTTGATTGTATCTCATGTCAAATCACAAGTTGCAGAAGATCAAGAAGTATCTAGAAAAGAACTTGAAGAAGAAGTTTATTACACTCAGCAAAGTTTTCTTCGCTTCGTCAATACTATTTATCAAAAAGAAAAATGATAGTTCTTGCTTTTGCATGAACTATCAAAAACTGAATGCTTTGATCAAAAGAAATTGTTATTCAATACTCTTGATAAACGAAGTACTAGCTTGAATTTAAGACAGTAAGTATCTGACTTGACTTAACATTATCATCACGTTCAATAAACTGCGCATGAGTTCAGAAAGCGAGAATTTAACTACTTTCATTACTTTCTTTGATATTTATAAGTATAAAGTAATGCTCTTTAAATTGATCAATAAATCTGCGTTCTTTCAGCATTATATCAACGATGTATTGTTTGAATGTCTGCATAAATTCTGTCAGACATATTTGAATAATATTCTTATTTACAGTAAAATCTTGAAGAAACATAAAACTCATGTGAAAGAAGTGCTAGACAAGCTTCACAAAGTTGACTTGCAGATAAACATTAACAAGTGCGAATTTGAGATTCAGAAAATCTCGTTTCTTGAACTACTGATATTCATCAATGATTTACGAATGAATTCTCGAAAAGTAGATGTGATTTGAAGCTGAAAAGTGTTGCAATTGTTGACTCATATGCAGATCTTCATTGACTTCTGCAATTTCTATCGATGATTCATAAAGAACTTCTCAAAGATCATTCAACTCATGATAAAGTTGATTCAAAAAGATCATCTTTTTGAATGAACAGAGATCTGTCAGATGATCTTTGAAGAACTAAAGTAACAGATGATGACAGTCTTCATTCTGAAGCATTTTGACTCAATCAGAGAAGCTATTTTAAAAATAAACTTCTTGAACTATGTGAACGACAAAGTATTGTCTCAGTATGATGATGAAGACATTCTACATTCAGTAATCTTTTATAGCAAGAACATGATTCTTGCAAAATGCAACTACGAGATTTATGACAAAGAACTGCTGATCATTATTTGCTGCTTGAAGCATTGATGCTTTGAATTGAAATGTACAGATATTTTGATCAAGATCTTCATTAATCATCTGAATTTGAAGTACTTCATGATCATCAAAGAACTGATCAAACAATAAACTAAATGAGTTGAGAAGTTATCTGAATATAACTTCAAGATCATATATCAGTCAGAAAAACAGAATCTAAAAGTTGACGTGCTGATCAGAATGTCAGATGTTAAGTCAATTAAAGCAAATGATGATTGAAAGCTATATCAGCATCAGATGCTATTGTCAGAAAGCAAGTTTGAATTGCAATTAATAAAAGTTAATCAAGAAGATGATCAGAAATCTGACTTAAATCTGACTTAGATCTTGCTCAGATCTAACTCAGAGTTGAAATAAGAATTGAAAGCTAACGAAGATTTGATCGAAGAAGTGATTTCTATTCAGAATCAGATTGTAGTTGAAAATTAAATGAATCAACTATGTATTGATATTCAAGCAGTCATGAAACAGAACAGAAGAACTTGTCAAGATATTGATCTGAACAACTGCAGAGTACTTAATGAAGTACTCTGAAAAGATGATAGACTATGAGTTTTTCAGTCAATGATCACTTGATTAATAAGAGAAGCACATGATTTTTCAATCAATGATCATTCTGACATGAATTAAACATTAGACTTGTTGAGATAATCATATTGCTGATCAAAGATGAGAATGACAATCAAACGTTACATTTAAAACTGTTACGTTTGTTGTAGATCAAAAGCATCAAGAGATTGAATTAATGAATTGCTGAAATCATTGCTCATACTTGAACAATGATGATAGAACATATTCTTGAACTTCATTATTGATTTATCAGAAAGTGATGAAAGCAACGCGATTCTGACAGTCATAGATCAATTGTCTAAGAAACGACACTATATATCATGTTGATCAGATGATGAAGAAACCTTCGCAGAATAAACAGTTAAGCTGCTGTTGATATGAATCTTCAGAACTTATGAACTATCAAGATCAATAGTGTTCAATCGTGATTCTTAATTCATATCAATTGTCTGAACATCTTTTTGTCTGAGACTCGACATCAAGATGAAACTATTCATTGACTATCATTTGCAAATCAATGATCAGACAGAAAGAGCGAATCAGAATGTGAAATGATATCTATGAAGCTACTGCTCATATATGCAAGATGATTGATTCGTCTGATTATTTATGACTGAATTCATTGATAACAATGCTATTTTGTCATCAATTGAACAGTCAACGTTCTTTCTTAATAAGAACTTTCACTCTTGTATGAGCTTTGATTCAAACTCAACTGAATATGAAATCACTTGAGCTAGAATCAAAGCAAACAAAGCAAAGAATATATTTGAACACATGAAATGATTACTAGCATTAATCAAGCAAGCATTAGCAAGAGTCAGAGTCACAATGAAGAAATAAACTGACAAGCATCAAAAGAAAATGATTTACAAAGTAAATAACATGATGTTTCTAAATTCTAGAAACATTATGATCTCAAGATTATCAAAGAAGCTGAATGATAAAATGCTAGAACTCTTCAAGATTCTGATTGAGATCAAACATGCATATCAACTGAAACTGTCATCAACAATGAAGATTCATTCAAAGTTTGCATTGAATCTGCTGCAACTGAACTTGAAGAATTTTCTGAAAGAACAACGAAATGAGTTGTCTGATTTTATAGTGGTTGAAGATGAAGATGAATGAAAAGTGAAGAACATATTGAACTTCAAACACTATGAATGAGATAAATGACTATAATATCGTGTCAATTGAAAAGAATACAACGTTGATTTACATTGATACAACGTCAATGAAAGTGAATTCAAAGAATGCTTGAAGATTGTAAATGACTTTCATAAGTGTTATTCAAACAAGTCAAGATAAAAATCAACTCAAGAAAGATTGACTGAACTGCAACAATGAGAACATTGTTTGATGAAAAGAAGAAGTAATGTTGCGAGCGTGTCTCATTACTCTGAGTTAGTCTAACATAAATCGTGTTAGACTATCATAAACTAGTACAGAGCTGATGTTGACACGCTAGTGATCTAGCGCGTCTTCGTAAGTACAAGATCTTCGACGTGTTTCATCTTCTTTCTTCTTTAGCTTTGAACTTCTAGTTAGAATACACTCATATGATTCGCTTTATACAGATTTATAACAGTCATGTATCAGCATGTAAACAACGAAATCACTATTTATCAAAGAGCAAAGGCTGAAAGAATTGCTCTAAGAGATAAAAGAAGCATTGATCAAAAATGACTTTTCAAAATAATTTTCTTTCAATAAAACTTCAATTTGACTGCACAAAGATATGATTTCTATCTTTTCAATAATTTTGAAAAAGATAACTAGTTTTTTAAATCAGAATTAAACTCAAAGTTTAATGTAAATTGATCAAACTTATCATCTTTTAATGCATTAACTCTTGATTAATCAAAATACTCTTTAGAAGTATGATCTGATTTGTGACAGATGAAACATATTTCAGCTTGTAAATCAAGATCTTTGATGTTAGTTAAAATTGCGTCATGCAACTTTGAATGATTAATGAGTGTAGTGACTTCGATCTTTCTATAAAGATTCAATAAATCTCATTTCTTAGCAAAGATGACTTGCTTTCTAATTTTGACCAAGAATTTCTTTTCTTTGATATCATTCATGACTTGATGCTCATTGTTCAAATGAATTAAATAACTACGAATTTCATTAAGAGATTTTGACTGAATCAACTGACTACTTTAAGCTGCATGAAAATGATAAACTATCTTGTTTCATAAATTGATGATTAACTGTTTATCATGATATTTCAAATAAAAGAACAGACGCTGAAACATTGAATAAAATTCATTGAATTTACTCTTTTCTTGAGTGAGCATATTCTCTTTGAAAGTTTGTCTCTTTGTTGAAATCATCATAAAGTTGAGCAAGTTCATTTAATAAATTATTGACTGTAACATAAAGATTTAATGAATCTTGTTGACATCAAGCTAAAATAACTTTAATTGCGTCTTTTTTGATTTTGAAGTGAATGTAAATCAGAATAGTTCTATTAATATTGAAATGATCAACGTTGATTTTTAGTTTGTCATGAATCTTTTCTTGTTAATCATCTCAGATAAATTCTTTTTCATCAGTAAACAAAGATGAATTTGAAAGCTTTTAAGATTGCTTGAAGAAATTGAACAAAGTAAAAGAAGAAGAAGTGACTTCTTTAAATGATTGCAGTTGATGTTGCAATTCAGTCACTTGATTTCAAAATGTCTGATTTAATTGATTTAAGTGTTTTTTGACTTTATTCATTTTCTCAAAATGAGTCTTTCATATTTATTCACTTGATATCTTGTCAAATAACTCACAAGCTTTCATGTTTAAATCTTGTTAAGTTCAAAGACTGTTCAAATCTTCTAGAAAAACTTCTGAGTCTTGTTTGACTCAATGTTGTAGCTGCTTTACATTTTTTTATATTTCATGAAGTAGAAGCTTCATAAGATTCATTGAAAGTTTGAGAATGAGATAAAAAGTATTAATGTTTTTGTACAACATTAATTCTAAGATATTCTGATATGCAAGATGACAGCTCAGAATAAATAACTGAATCTGTAATGTCAAAAGAATAAGAACTTTGATTACTCTTGAAGAAATTGTTCACAAATGATTAAATCATAGCAAAGAATTAATGATCGAGCGAAGAATAATGCTCAATAGTATGTAGTAAGATTATTTGTTAAAGTGTTTAATCTTTAAAGAAGAATGTTGCTGATTTGAGAGATTTTTTTTGTGATTCTCAAGCAATCAACAAAGATTCTTTATCATTGATTCTATTAATTGATTTGAACTGATGCTACTGACTGAGCGATAAATTCTTTAGCAATCACATGATCATATGTTTTCATTGATTCTATTAATTTCTTGATGTTGTTCTGTCTTTCAATGTCATTAATCATCAGATACATAAATTTCTTTATATTTATTTCATTATCAGTCAAGTGAATTTGAATGAGTATAGAAATCAGTATCATATGATTAATGAATTTTTAAAGTAATGTTGAAATCATGTCTAGAAACTAATCAGAGTGCATGCGTGACTAGAATGTTTGATTTATAAAGATAGTTATAATTAAGACTTTAAAAATGTAGAAGAAAGAAGATAATAATAATAATAATAATTCATACACTTTTGTGATGTTGATTAGATTGACTCATGAGAAAAATCTATGCTATGTGTGTCGAGTGAACAAAACTCTCTGAGATAGAAAATCGCTCGCTGTCTATATGACTGCTACACGCAGTCAAGATGATAAAACTGAGACTATGTATTAAATTTGTTCGCGATGATTGCATGTTAAAGAATGAATGTGTTGAGATCATGCCTAGAATCTAACCACACTGCAGCGAGGTAGTGTGTAGCTGAATAGAATGTTTGATCAATAGAGGTAGCTCTAACTAGAAAACTAAGAATACAGAAGAAAGAAGACAGTTTCGAGCTGTATCTATAGTAGAGCGAACAAAGGGACGAAGTAGCCGATTTGTCAGAGCTCGAATAGATGAAATGTTTCAGCATATTTCGATTCGAAACATCGTTGTTCCTTGTTCACATATCGAAATTCCTAGAATCTATTAACTAGGCCCTATTTCATCTCGACACGCTTCGTAACATTACTCTCTTCTCTTTAAAAGTCATGTTTCTATGACTTGTAGTGTAGTTCATAGCACTGACGTAGAGCTCGACGCTCGCCTTTCTATCAACCTTTCTATTGATCTTTCAGACCATCGAAATGCCTATTGTAGCAGGCTCACTATGAGGGGGGAAGGGCGGTCATTGTAGCAGGCTCACTATTTGACGTAGAAACATGAGGTAGGTCGATTCACTGATAGGTAGGGCGATGTGAGTAGATAGATCATCGCATTGACAGCGTCTTTGTAGCAGACTCACTAGAAGAGAATCGACTAGCTCATCGAAGAGGTCGATTCTGATCGTGCCATTGAAGCAGACTCACTAGTTGACACAGAAACACGAGGTAGGCCGATTCACTGATAGGTAGAGCGATGTGAGTAGATAGATCATCGCATTGACAGCATCTTTGTAGCAGGCTCACTAGAAGGAAATCGACTAGCTCATCGAAGAGGTCGACTATTGACTTGCCTTTGTAGCAGACTCACTAAATTGACCTGAATTCGAATCGAGTCGAACCGAATTTGATGACACAGATTATTTTGACTCGACTGATTCACGAGCTTTTTGAGGAAGAAGGGTTGAGGTTTGTGATTCTCTAGCAATCAACGATCATATGTTCCCGTTGATTCTATTGATCGAGTGAATCGATGCTACTGAATGAGCGGTAGATTCTCTAGCAATTCAACAGCCTCGTCGTTGATTCTATTGACTCTCTGATGTTGTTCTGTCTTTCGAAGTCGTCGACCATCAGGTAAACAAATTTCTTTAGACTCGTTTCGTTGTCCGTCGAGTGTCTTGAATGAATATTGGTACTCGTATCGTAGGGTTAACGAATTCTTAGTTTAATGTTGAGACCGTGCCTAGAATCTAACCACACTGCAGCGAGATAGTGCGTAGCTGAATAGAATGTTTGATCAATAGAGGTAGCTCTAACTAGGAAACTAAGAATACAGAAGAAAGAAGACAGTTTCGAGCTGTATCTATAGTAAAGCGAACAAAGGGGCGAAGTAGTCGGTTTGCCAGAGCTCGAATAGATGAAATGTTTCAGCATATTTCGATTTGAAACATCGTTGTTCCTTGTTCACATACCGAAATTCCTAGAGCCTATTGACTAAACCCTATTCCATTTCGACACGCTTCGTAACAGAATGTTCTTGTTATTCTAAACTGCTTCAACAGCTTTATTTTCATCATCATTCTCGCTGTTATCTTGAGACTCTTCGTGATTGAAACAATGATTCAATAGTTCATGAAGTCAACGTCTCATAGCATATTTGTTCGAAGATGCGTTCAATTCAAGCAGTGCATCAGAATATGCTTGACTGTCTGATGATTTTATTTGCAGTTGCATCAAAAGCTATTCACGCTCGACATGTTTTTAAAGTGCAGATAAACTTTCAGCTTTATGCGTTCAATTCTGATGTAAGTTGTAAGAGTGCTTTCAATCTTCTGAAGATCATCACACATTCTTACTGACTTCTTGAATAGATGAAATCTTTGAGCGAAGAATGCATTAATGTCTGCAATGCGTTTTTTGTAGTTTTTTCATCGAAAATTTCATTATCTTTTATGAAACTGTGCAATTGCACGTTCACTTGTTTAAGTTAACATTAAAAGATTGAGTCATTCATATTTAGACTGTATCTTTGCTTTTTCGCGAATTAAAACGTTCAGAAAAATTATTTTTTGAAGATTGAAAAGCAAGAAGTGAGTCTATTAGTTTTTATTAAATGAGCATGTATGATCTTGCATGCTCATTAAGTCTTCTGTGTTCTGTCGTTGATTCAACTGCGTAGTGTGACTTGATTCTGTAGCTTGTTCAGATAAATATGTAGCAAGAATGTATATGTTTCAACTTTCAGCATTTTAATGTTCACTTTTCTGAAAACATCAATCACATGATGCAATGCTTGATTCTGAAGAGTTTCTAGTCTTCATTTCATACTCAACAATTCTTCTTCTTTATTGCGTTGATATCATATTAATGCTTCGAACGTCATTCTCAATCTTATCATCACTGAGTATATTTGTCTTGCTTTTGCGAATGTAGTTTCTCAGATGAAGATTTCAAGTCAACTTGTTAGGGGCCGGCCTAGAGCGAGTCATAGGGGTGTCATTTAACTAATAGATAAATGCTAAGGAAGAAAAGTATCTACAGGAAAGAACTCGGTTCTTATATGTGTGTTCCTCAGCCCTGTGCTAGG
>JAABUW010000300.1_pt1 | contig 103255 bp, 1 predicted proteins | sample 5560081 | NCBI WGS metagenome assembly JAABUW01 (sample SAMN10711882, study PRJNA513363) | rock metagenome | isolation source: Antarctica rocks | place: Antarctica: Victoria Land, Knobhead sud
TATATATAAAGGGTTTTCGTATTATAAAAGATATAATCTTAAGGTATATTATTTATATTAATCTTTATCCGGTTATATATTAATTATAAATTAATATAAACGAAAAGGTTTATTAAAGAGGGACCTATAAATTTATTATATCTTTACTTTTATCGAATATATTATCTAGAAGAATATAACTATTTAATTTAATACGAATTTAAAAAGGTATAAACGGTATAACTTTAATAAATAAAATCGGCGTTATAAAATAAATATAGGTCTCGTATTTACTTAAGTTAATAACGGGTAGGTTATAATACTAGGATTATATTATTTTTACCCCGATAATTATAAATACGAAAAGTATAATTAGAGATTAAATAAAAATACGAAAGAGGCGCGGAAGATATTTAGGATAATACTAGGGCCGGAGTATACCTAGGTTATAAAAAAGGCGAAGGATATTATTCGTTCTAAAGATTAAGAGAAGATTTCGAAGGGGATAATATAAATTATCGAATCAAAAATATTTTTAAGGCCCTCTTTAAGTTAAAAGGAGGTTATATTATTAAATAAAGTTCTAAATATAAACCTAAGGGGTATATTTAGTTATATATTTAAATATTTAATATAACTAGTTTATAAAACTTCTAGTCGTAATTATATTAATCTTTATACTAATTTTATTTAATTTATATTATATATTTTTATTCCTTATATCTCCTTTAACTCCTTTTATACTTCGAAGCTCTACTCGTCTTTTTATAACTCTTTAAAGATTTTAGGATAAAGCTAGGTTCTTTATATAGTTTTAATAGAATTTATCTATTTTCTTATTTATCCTTTAACTCTTTAAACCTATTAATTACCTCCGGTTTAAAGAATAATCTTATATTCGATTTCTTCCTCTTTATTAAATAACTAGATATAGAGTCTCGAGTATAATATATATATTTTAAATTACTCCCGTTTATTCGGTACCCGGAAACTTTAATTTTTAGGTTATTTTCCCGAGCCTTTTTATTATTAATACGATTTTTACGCGTATTTATATTACTTTATAAATTCTTACTTAAGGGCTAGATTCTTTAATTCTTCTTTAATTATAAATTAAATTAATAATTAAGGCTAGAGATTCTTTATTTCCCTTATCCTTATTATTAAATCTTAAGATAATAACTTCGTCTATAAGATTATTATACCCGCCTTCGTCTTCGTTATTTATAAAATTATTATTACTTTTTATTATAACCTTATCCTATTTTTATACCTTTATTTTATACTCTTTAAAAGTTATTATTTCTTCGTAGTTTAAATTTTATTAAAATACTACTATTTCGTTTTCTTTAAATTAAAAGTAATTAAGGATTATAAAAATTAAGAATATCTCGGGATTATAAGATTTTTAAGTTATATATAATTAGGTAGCGATATTAAATACTCGTTTATATTTAATACCCGTATAAGATACGACTAGGATATTACGGGCTATATAAAAAAGATAATTAAATATTAACGAGAGGTCCTTTTATTTATTAAATATAGATTTACTATCGTTATTATTAAATACTATATATAATTAATAGGTATATTTATCGATATAAAGATTAATATAAATAAAAGATTTACTTATTTCCCGATATTTTCGAAGTTCTTTACTCCGATTTTTGAGGTTCGATAATACCTTATTTTTACTTTTAATTAAACGTTTAAGATTATTTACCTCGACGTTTTTTTTAATATAGATTTTTTTTTATTAAATAATTTACGGGCGCCGGTCGAATTACTCTTTAAATTATTCTTAATAAAAATCCTCCTATTTTTACCTAGTCTCTTTATTCTATCCCTAGTCTTTAAATATAATCGTTCTTCGAATTAATTTTAAAAGAGTTATTATATTATATAACCCGCCTAAAGTTAACTAGGTCTAAGAATAATATTAATTAAATTTATCTTATACCTTTTTTAAACCCTTTAATATAAATCTCTTCTAAGGCGTAGTCTTCTTTATAAGTTTTTCTTCTTTACTTTTAAGATAATTAAATAACGCGTTATAAACCGAAAAAACTATATAAATAATCGGCGTACGAGATATACTTATTATTTATATATACTAATAAAACGGTTTATAAAATTCGATAAAGTATTTTATCTAAACTTATTTATCCCTATCTAACTATAGTTATTTTATTTATTTATGGAAAAATTCCTCTAACGCCGGCCTTAGCTTTAGGGCGCGGATTAATATATAATAAATTAAATCCTATTTAATCGCTACGTCCTAGAAGAGCTTTAATATTATAAATCTATTTCGACGTTTTCTATCGTATATTCTTTATACTTAATTCGGCCCGGCTAATTAATATTTTTCGTTATTTAACTATTTTTAGATATCTTAAAAGTGTTTACGTCGTTAACCGCTTCTATTAAAGTAAATAAAGATTTTACGAATTTATATCCCTTAATATTAATAAAGAAACAGATATCGGTATAATAATTAATATATTATTTAAAATATAGAAGTATCTTTATTAAAGTGAACGGGATTCTAGGTTTTTTCCCTATTTTAGAAAATTTTTATTTATTCATTTTATCGTCTTAATCTTTCTAAAAGTCTTTATTTATTAATAAGATTTTAATTACTTTAAAAAGTTCCTTTAAGCCTAACTAAATAATATATAAAAGGTATAAAATATAGTAAATTCCGGTATTCGTAAAATTATTTTAATTATTATAGAAATCGCGGATTTTATTTTCTAGTTTTTTTTTATAATTAAAAACTAGGCCTTTTCCTCCGGTAATATAATTTCGAGGGCTTAATATATACTATTATTATTAAAGGCGTTATTCGTAGTAATTAATATTATCCGATCCTTTAATTTATAACGATGAATAATAATATTTAGATATAAGGTTAGGTTAATATTATTATACTTTCCCTTTATATATTTAAAAACTAGGAGTACTTTATAATACTATTATCGTTAGTCGATAAAGTATATATTTATAATTATATAACTCTATCGGTTCTTAGAAAATTATAAGTCTAGTATTATAATAATTTTCGTACCGTCGTTAAATAAATTCCGAAGGAGTTAATCTTAAATATCGTTATATTTCTTTATAATATAATTTTTAATTATAAATATAGAAGGGAGAGTAATTAACGAATTCGCGTATTTAAATACTTATTATATATTAATATTATTAATAGATCGTAAAGAGAGCCTAAGCCCGATAATTATTCGTATAAATAATTTAGAGAAGTCTTTAAGTATTATTTCTCGACTATTAAATTATAATATATTAACCTTTCTTTTACTTCTCTATAATTAGGATTATAAATATTTATATTAATCTTTATACTTATATATTAAACGGGTTAGAATATACCTAGTCTCTAAAGAATAATATAGTCTAGATCGGTTCTATATTTAAATATAAAGTTTTCCTCTTATATTAATTTAATATAAGATACGTTTTTATATTATTCTAGGTATTAATCCTTATAATTATTCGGTTATATTTTTTATAGATATTTCTCGGCTCCTTTATATTTATTATAGTATTATTATAAAAGAACTCCTATTCTAGAGCCGGTTTAGGCGATATTTAAAAGAAATTAAATATATAACCCTTATATTTCTAATTCTTTTACTTAATCTTTTAGGTACGATATTACTCCTATTTATAAAATTATTCGAGAAAAACGGTAGTTATTTCTATTATATATATATAATAGTATTTATCGGAATCTTTAGTCGTTAAACTCTTTATAAAAGAAGTATCTTAAGTAACTAAACTAAAAGTAGAAGAATATTAATTATTAGATTTAGAATTATTAATAGCGAAGCTATTACTTTAAGATATTCTAAATATATATTTCAGAAACTAGTAAAGAAGGTAGGAAAATAAAAGGAATTATTAATTCTTTTACGATTATATAATTTATAGAGATACGTTATATATAGTAATTATAACTCAGTTATATTAATACTAGATAGGAAGATTATAAAGATAAATCTATATTTATTTTATATATTTTAGGTTAATATCCTGCTAAAAAGTAATTTTAAATATATAATAAATTAATATTCTAACCCTCCTTTAGAAATTCCTTTTAAGATTTAATTAAATCCTTATTAATTTAGGTTAATAATTATACCTTTAATTATTAATAAAAATATAGCCGATATTAATTTTAAATTACTCGATAGTTTTAATAATAATACGAGAGTAAATTAGAGCCCTTAATTACTAAAAACGCGACGGAATCTAAAGATAATAAGGAAAGTACTTAATATATAAAAACTATATATAAAGAAACCCCGGGTAAAGAAAATCGCGGTATAAAATAAAAAATTAAAGAGTAGTAATTAATAGGACCTTTATAATTAAAATACTATTTAATTTAACTCTTTAATTATTACTCTATAAGAAATTAGGCTTCTTTAGAAAATTATTAATCTTTTAATCTCGAAGCTACCCTTTACGCGCTTTATACGCGAAATTATATATATATTTTATAAATATTATTTTCGTATATAATCTATAAGTCTAAACGCGTTATAAAAGGCCTCGGAGGCGATATTAATTAAAGAACTCGTAAATAAATAACCTAATATTATTTTTATAAATATATAATATTAATCTTAATCGTAGTAACTAATCTTTACGCGATTTATAATAAGCGGATTATTATAGCCCCGAAGGATATATAATTTATACGGCGATTAAAGATTATATATACTAGGTAAAAATATATTATAATTAATATCCGAAGGTCGACGCTTTATTATATTTATCCTAATCTTTATATTAATTAAACTAGTACCGTTACCTTTACTACGAAATTTAGACTTAATTATAAACTTTTAGACTTTCGATTCTATTTTATAATAATCTATTAATTATTTATAACTACTACGATTAATATTATAATTTATTAATACGAGATAAAATAAGAGATTATCTTAATATAGAAGTCGTTACCGAAGGAGTATAAGTTTTTATTATAGGATTAAAATAAATAATAACTAAAGATCCCGCTTTTAATACTATAGATTTAATTATTCTATTTATTTATAACCTCGCTTTCTCTTATACCGAAACTATATTAACTACGTTATTAGAAAAGTATTTATCTTAATTTAAAATACTATATAATATATTTATATATATAAGGCCGGTATATTTAATTACTAATAAATTAATTAATTATAATCTTCTTTACGTTTACTCGTACTTTAGTTTTTATAAATAAAGTGAAATTAAATAAAAATAAGTTATAAATTAATAAGATATTAAATTATTATAATTATATAATCGTTAGTATTTGAAATACTAAATAAATATATTAAAATAAAGATTAGGATAATTAATATTAATTTAATTTATAGAAAATAACTTTTTAGCCCCTAAATTATAGAGTAATTAATCTATTATATAAAGGGGTAAGATTACTAGGATATAAATTAAAATAAATAATATTAATAAAGTCTATAATAGTCGCCTAAATATTAGGGCTTTAGAATAGAAAATATATAAAATAACTTTAACCTTCCGGTAAATCTTACGGTATAAATATTAGGATAAATAGTTTTAATAAAATATACGAACTATAGTTATTCGGTCCTATATAAGAATAAATCGACTTCGACGATATCGTTAATATAAACTAATTAAATATATTAGATTAATTCTCTTAGCCTATCTACCCTAAATTAAAGAATATAATTTAACCGATATTTATTTAATTATATAAATTATTTATACCTAGGAATAGAGTAAAAGATAATAAATATAACTCGGGTAAAGACGTTAAAATTAAAGATAATAATAGTACTAGCGACGATAACGAGGCGACCGTCGATAATAATAATAACGTAATAAAATTAAAAGGCTATATAAACTATATAGATAATAATAATATATACGAATAAATTAAGGATAATCCTAAGTATTAACGGCTATATTAAAAATACTAATATAATAATTACGAATACGTTATCGAAAGGTAGGATTATGAAATAGGGGATATATATTTTTATTATCCTTATCCGGTTAATTCCTCGAATAATACCTAGATTTAACTAGTAATACCCGAAGACTATTAAGAGAATAACGATTAGGATAAAGATTAGGACGATTCGGCCCTAAATAATTAAAATAAATCTAAATTCGATAGTATTAAATCTTATATAAATTATATAAAAAAGCGTATTTTATACTTTTACCTAAAAGAAATTAATCCTATTTTCCGAGGGTATAAAAACTACCGGTAGAATAATTTAAATTACTTTATACTCGATTACTTTTATAATAATTAAGATATAAAAGATATAATAATAAAGGAGGATATTTAAAACCCTTTTAATTAAGATAAAAATCGTGATAAAACCCGTAGTAGTAAATAACTAAAGTAGATCCCTTATATTAATAAGAATAAACCATCGAGACTTAATACGGGCGAAATATATCTCGATTATTTAAAGGGTATTATTAAAGAAATATATACTACTCGCTAAATAATCTTTAAGAACTTAAAAATAAATTAAAAAATAATAAAAAAAAAGAAGAAAACGAGTAAAGTATAAAAAATTAAAATTATAATTAAAGATAAAGATTCGTTATGTTATTATATATCCTAATTTTATTATAATCTTTATATTAATCCGTTATTATAAAGGCTTCTTCGAGACGCGGACGTCCTTTAGGAAAAATTAAAATAAAATAAAATAATAAATAATTTACCTTAATCTTAACTTTATTATAATAATTATATTAATATTATATAATTTATGAAGGTCTTAAAGTATAGAACCTTATACGTAAAAGTATCAAGAGTATTTAAACTTATAAGTTTTTTCTTTATACTAGATATATTATAACTCTTATATTAACTTCTAGATATTAATACTAACTACGCCTTTATTTTAGGGCTCTTTACTTATTAATTAAATCTTTATAAAAATATAAACGGTTAAAGTTCTATTTAAACTTTTATTTAAAGACCGCGTTTAAGCCCTAAAAAAGAGGAGGGGAAGAATAAATTAAATTTTTATATCTACCCGACGACGTATAAAGCCCGGTAGTAAATTTTATATTATTTTTAACTACCTTTATCCTAATTAAGATATTAATCCTTATTAACGAAAATACTCCGGGAAATTAAAAGATATTAAAAGATTTTCGATTTATTAATTCTAAAAGTATCTTTTTCGTATCTAGTCCGCGAGATCTATTACTAAAACCTTTTTAAGAATATACGATTTTAAAATAATATATTTAGTACTTTATAAAAGGTTATAAAAGGTTATCTAATATATATATTCTTTAATAAATTTATTTCTTATATTATCCCTAGATAAGTTAAGATCTAATTTATTTAATAATTAATTTATATACTATATATAATAAACGTATTACTTTTTAGCCGAAGGATATTAAATTATTAAAGATTTTAATAAAAATATTAAGCGGGTAAATAAATATTAATAATTAAAGCGAGAAGGGGTTTCGCTAGGAGATAAGATCTTTATTAAAAATTAATATAAAGATTATTATAAAGCGTTAAGGTAGTAGATTCCGATAAAGATTAATTGATAAATAAATACTTACGATTTTATCGTAAAATAATTTAATTAATCGTTTAATAATAGTACGAATAATTAGTTTATATATTAATATATTACGATATAAGAGCTCGTAGAAAAATAAAGATCTTTAACGAAAATATATAACTTCGAAGAATAAATTAAAATAAATAATAGTTAAGAATCCCGCTTTTAGCGTTATAGATCCGATTATTCTTATTATCTCTTACTTTACTTTTACCTATACCTAAACTATATTAACTATAGTATCAAAAAAGCGTTAATCTTAATTCGAAATTATATTTAGTATATTATATATATAAAGATCGGTATAATTAGCTACTAATAACCTAGTTAGTTATTATTATTTTTATATTTATCCCTATATTTATCTCTTTAGGTAAGTTCGATTTAAATTAAATTTTACTACTACCTAATAACGTATTTAATTATCGGAGTTATAGTATTATAAATTTAGTTATTATTTAATATAACTATTAAAATAAAGATTAGGATAAATAGTATTAATTCGATCGATAGAAAATACCTCTTATACTTCCTCTCGAAATTAAATAAATAAAGTCGTTACTTTTAATACTATTACTAATAGTATTAATTATATATATTTAATATAATAAACACCTCCTCTTTAGGGCGATAGATCTATAATATCGGATATATTTAAAATAAACGTAAAATCACCGGGATAAAGATTAAGATAAATTATATTAATTTAATTTATTAAATATAGTCGCCTATACTATAAGTCTTTTATTCGGGACTAGGCCTTATAGTAGATCCTTAATTATAAATAAAGTTATTAATATAAATCTTAGGGTAAATTATATTTACGAAATATATAAAATATAATAGACCGTATCTTAATTATTAGGAGTCGTAGGGATAGAATATAATATCTTTAATTTCGTTTATAATAATCGCCTTTAAATACTTTTTAGAAATTAATAAAATTAAAAACCCCTTAATTCGCTACCTATACTATATACTCTATTAATATCCTACGAAATAATATAAGATAATAATCGGTATAATCGTAAAAACTAGCTTAATAATAATAGTAGTTTAGAATTAAATTAGTCTTATATAAAATACGAGTATCGGGTTATTTATTACTTATACCTATATAATAACTTTAATCTAACTAACCCGTATTAATACTATAAATAGAATAAGCTTTTTTATATTCTCGAAGATAAGGATAAAAAGGAGGGTCGTACGAAGAGTAAAGAAATATTAATACCGTTAAGGAATTCAAATAAAAAAGGAAAATCGGTATTACAAAAAGAACTAGACGAATCGAATTAAACTAGTTTTATAATACTAGAAGTAGATTAGGATAAAGATAAAGATAATTTTAATAATTAAATTAATTTGGATTTAGGGTCGTATATATTATATTTAAACTAGAATTTAATATATAATTATAAATATTTTAATATAGTATATAGAAATTATATAAATTAAGGATTCGAATATCTTTTCTAGGACTCGGAAATCGATTTAGATATAAACGAGGATCCGTTATTACAGAATATAATATTAAATATTAATATTATACCTTTTAGTACTCGTCGATAATTTAAAAGTAATATTAAATTAGAACTTAACGCCCCGACTACTCGTTAAATAGAAAGTTAGTAGGTAGTAAAAAATAAAGAGCCTATAAGAGAAAAGAATATTAAGGATATAATTAAGGGTAAATATTTATTATTTTATTATATATCCTAGCTTTATCCTAATCTTTATATTAATTTATAAATCTAGATATAGTTATTAATAGACGCGACCGGCCCTAAAGGAATCTAGAGACCCCGTAAAATAATAAATATATTACCTCCCTTTTAGCCTTATTATAATCTTTATACTAATTTCTAATTATTTATAAAGTTTCTAAAGTATAGAAATTTAAATCTAAAATATAGAGATCTAAACCTAAAGGTAAACTTAAAGATAAATTTAAAAGTAAACTTAAAAATAAGTCTAAATATATAAATATAATTAAAAATAATACGTATTTTCTCCTCTATAATTCTACATAAGTAATATATTAATATATATAAATAAGGAAAGGAAAAGGCCTCTAGTTAATTTAAATAATACTATAAAATAACGGGGAGGGCTCGAGTATTAATCCTTTATTAATTTAACCTTTATTTAATAATAAAACTACTATAAGATTAATACCTAATAAATTTTTATATAAAGCCGCTTTTTATATCTTTAAGGCTAAACGGAATAAAAGGGGAAAAATAAATTAAATTCTTATATTTACCCGACGACGTATAAAGCCCGGTAGTAAATTTTATATTATTATTAATTATCTTTATCCTAATTAAGGTATTAATCCCTATTAACGAAAATACTCCGGGAAATTAAAAGATATTAGAAGACTTTCGATTTATTAATTCTAAAAGTACTCTTTTCGTATTTAGTCCGTAAGATTTATTATTAAAATCTTTTTAAAGATATACGATTTTAGAGTAATACGATTAGCGCTTTATAAAAGATTATAAAAAACTATTTAATATATATATTCTTTAATAAATTTATTTCCTATATTATCCCTCGATAGACTATAATTTGAATTATTTAATAATTAATTTATATACTATATATAGTAAATATATTACTTTATAGGCGAAGGATATTAGATTTTTATAAATTTTAACGAAAATATTAAGTGGGTAAATAAATATTAATAATTAAAACGAGAATAAAATTCGTTAGGGGATAGAATCTAAATAAGGGTTTAATATAAAAATTAATATAATTCTATACACGAAGGATATTTATTAGAAATTAATATATAAATAACTACGATTCGTCGTTCTAGGATATTATAATATATATTAATTACTTAAATCGAGGGTAGTATAATAATTAGTCTATTTAATCGCGTTATTAAATCTTAATATATTTTATTTATATTATCGTTATTATAATAACTTTAAAGATACGCGTAGATATAACCTATTAATAGAAATAATAATTAGTATAATTAATAATATATTATTAACGACCCTAAAGATATCGATTATTTATATTAATTATTATCCTAATTAATAAGGTATATATACGTATATATATAAACTATATAAGGCTAGCCCTATTAAAAAGGGAGGAAGAAAATAATAAGGAATCCCTTTCCTTCCTTAAATTAAAGAAGGGAATTTCTCTAGGTTTATCTCTTCCCTTCCCTATCTCTTCCTCTAGGGAAGAGAAGAGAAGGGAAAGTAATCCCTACCCTATTCTATAACGTACCGTTAATACTTAAGATTATCCTTAGTTTATTTATATATATTATTATTATTTATATAGTTTATATAGCCTTCTAACCCTATTACGTCGTTATTATTATCGACGGTCGCCTCGTTATCGTCGCTAGTACTATCGTTATCTTTAATTTTAATGTCTTTACCCGAGTTATATTTATTATCTTTTATTCTATTCTTAAATATAAATAGTTTATATAATTAAATAAATATCGGTTAAATTATATCTTTTAATTTAGGGTAGATAAACTAAGAGAATTAATCTAGTATATTTAATTAATTCGTATTAATAATATCGTTAAAGTCGATTTATTTTTATATAAGACCGAATAACCACGGTTCGTATATTTTATTAAAACTATTTATTCTAATATTTATACTATAAGATTTATTAAAAAGTTAAAGTTATTCTATATATCTTCTATTCTAAAGCCCTAGTATTTAGGCGACTATTATAAACTTTATTAATATTATTTATTTTAATCTATATCTTAATAATCTTACTCCTCTATAAAATAGATTAATTACTTTATAATTTAGGGACTAAGGAGTCATTTTCTATAAATTAAATTAATATTAATTATCCTAATCTTTATCCTAATATATTTACTTGGTATTTTAAGCGCTAACGATTATACGATTATAATAACTTAATATCTTATTAGTTTATAACTTATTTTTATTTAATTTCACTTTATTTATAAGGATTAAAGTATGGATAAACGTAAAGAAAATTGTAATTAATTAATTTATTAATAACTGAATATACCGGCCTTATATATATAAATATATTATACGGTATTTTAAATCAAGATAAATACTTTTCTAATAGTATAATTAATATAGCTTCGGTATAAAGGAAAGCGAGATTATAAATAAATAGAGTAATCGGATTTATAGCGCTAAAAGCGGGATCCTTAATTATTATTTATTTTAATTTTATAATAAAAAGTTATACTTCTTCGGTAACGACTTCTATATTAAGATAATCTCTTATTTTATCTCGTATTAATAAATTATAATATTAATTATAATAGTTATAAACGATTAATAGATTATTTTAAAATAGAATCGAAAGTCCAAAAGTTTATAATTAAATCTAAATTTCGTAGTAAAAATAATAGTACTAGTTTAATCGGTATAAAGATTAAGATAAATATAATAAAGCGTCGACCTTCGGATATTAATTATAATATATTTTTATTTAATATATATAGCCTTTAATCGCCGTATAAATTATATATTCTTCGGGGCTATAGTAATCCGCTTATTATAAATCGCGTAAAGATTAATTATTACGATTAAGATTAATATTATATATTTATAAAGATAATACTAGGTTATTTACTCGCGAGTTTCTTAATTAATATCGCCTCCGAGGCCTCCTATAACGCGTTTAGACCTATAGATTATATACAAAAATAATATTTATAAAAGGTATATATAATTTCGTATATAAGGCGCGTAAAGGGTAGCTTCGGGATTAAAAGATTAATAATTTTTTAAAGAAGTCTGATTTTTTATAAAATAATAATTAGAGAGTTAAATTAGATAGTATTTTAATTATAAAGATTCTATTAACTACTATTTTTTAGTTTTTTACCCCGTACCGCGATTCTCTTTATTCAAAGTTTCTTTATATATATTTTTTATATACTAGATACTTTCCTTACTATTTTTAAATTCCGTTATATTCTTAATAATCGAGGGCTTTAATTTACTCTCGTATTATTATTAAGACTATTAAATAACTTAAGGTTAATATCGGCTATATTTTTATTAACGGCTAGAGGTATAACTATTAATTTAAATTAATAAGAATTTAATTAAATCTTAAAAGGAATTTCTAAAGGAGGGTTAAAATATTAATTTACTATATATTTAAAATTACTTTTTAACGGGATACTAACCTAAAATATATAAAATAAATATAGATTTATCTTTATAATCTTCTTATCCGGTATTAATATAATTAAATTATAACTACTATATATAATATACTTCTATAAACTATATAATTATAAAAGAGTTAATAATTTCTTTTATTTTCCTACCTTCTTTATTAATTTCTAAAATATATATTTAAAATATTTTAAAATAATAACTTCGTTATTAATAATTCTAAATCTAATAATTAATATTCTTTTATTCTTAATTTAGTTATTTAAAATACTTCTTTTATAAAGAGCTTAACGATTAAAGATTCCGATAAATACTATTATATATATATAATAAAAATAACTACCGTTTTTCTCGAATAATTTTATAAATAAAAATAATATCGTATTTAAAAGATTAAATAAGAGAATTAGAAATATAAAGGTTATATACTTAATTTCTTTTAGACGTCGTCTAAACTAGCTCCGGAATAAAAGTTTTTTTATAATTATACTATAATAGGTATAGAGGAGCCGAGAAATATCTATAAAAAATATAACCGAATAATTACGAGGATTAACGCCTAGAATAGTATAAAAACGTATCTTATATTAAATTAATATAAGAGGAAAACTTTATATTTAGGTATAAAACTAATCTAGACTATATTATTCTTTAAAGACTAAATATATTTTAACCCGTTTAATATATAAATATAAAGATTAATATAAATATTTATAATCCTAACTATAGAGAAGTAAAAGAAAGATTAATATATTATAGTTTAACGGCCGAGAAATAATATTTAAGGACTTCCTTAAATTATTTATATAAATAATTATTAGGTTTAAACTCTCTTTACGATTTATTAATAATATCGATATATAACGAGTATTTAAATACGCGAATTCGTTAATTACTCTCCCTTTTATATTTATAGTTAAAAATTATATTATAAAAAAATATAACGATATTTAAGATTAACTCCTTCGGAATTTACCTAACGATGGTACGAAAGTTATTATAATACTAGATTTATAGTCTTTTAAGAACCGATAAAGTTATATAATTATAAATATATACTTTATTAATTAGCGATAATAGTACTACGAGGTACTCCTAGCTTTTAAATATATAAAGAGAAAATATAATAATATTAACTTAATCTTATATTTAAATATTATTATTTATCGTTATAAATTAAAGGATCGGATAATATTAATTATTATAGATAATACCTTTAATAATAATAATATATATTAAGCCCTCGAAACTATATTACCGGAGGAAAAGGCCTAATTTTTAATTATAAAAAAGAAACTAGAAAATAAGATCTACGATTTCTATAATAATTAAAATACTTTTATAAATACTAGAATTCACCGCGTTTTATACTTTTTATATATTATTTAACTAGGCTTAAAAGAACTTCTTAAGATAATTAAGATTTTATTAATAAATAAAGACTTTTAAAAAAATTAAGACGATAAAATAAATAAATAAGAGTTTTCTAAAATAGGGAAAGAACCTAGGATCCCGTTTATTTTAATAAAGATATTTCCGTATTTTAAATAATATATTAATTATTATACTAATATTTATTTCTCTATTAATATTAGGGGATATAAATTCGTAAAGCCTCCACCTATTTTAATAAAAGCGGTTAATAATATAAGTATTTTTAGGATATCTAAAAGCGGTTAAATAACGAGAAATATTAATTAACCAGGCCGAATTAGGTATAAAGGATATACGATAAGAAATATCGAAATAAATTTATAATATTAAAGCTCTTTTAGGACGTAGCGACTAAATAGGATTTAATTTATTATATATTAATCCGCGTCTTAAAGTTAAGGCCGACGTTAAAGGAATTTTTCTATAAATAAACGGAATAACTATAATTAAATAAGGATAAATAGATTTAAGTAAAATATCTTATCGAATTTTATAAACCGTTCTATTAATATATATAAATAATAAGTATATTTTATATACCGACTATTTATATAGTTTTTTCGGTTTATAATATATTATTTAATTATTTTAAAAATAAAGAAGAAAAGTTTATAAAGAAGATTATATTTTAAAAAAAATCTATATTAAAGAGTCTAAAAAAGGCGTAGGATAAATTTAACTAGTATTATTCTTAAACCTAGTTAACTTTAGGCGGGTTATACGATATAATAACTTTTTTAAAATTAATTTAAAAAACGATTATATTTAAAGACTAGAGATAGAATAAAGAGACTAGGTAAAAGTAGGAGGATTTTTATTAAAAATTATTTAAGGAGTAATTCGACCGGCGCCCGTAGGTTATTTAATAAAAGAAAATCTATACTAAAAAAAACGTCGAGGTAAATAATTTTAAATATTTAATTAAGGGTAAAAATAAAATATTATCGAACTCGAAAAATCGGAGTAAAGAACTTCGAAAATACCGGGAAATAAATAAATTTTTTATTTATATTAATCTTTATATCGATAAATATACCTATTAATTATATATAACGTTTAATAATAATAACGATAAATTTATACTTAATAAATAGAAGGACTTTTCGTTAATATTTAATTATCTCTTTTATACGGCCCGTAATATCCTAGCCGTACTTTATACGGGCGTTAAATATAAATAAATATTTAATATCGCTACCTAATTATACGTAGCCTAAAAATCTTATAGTCCCTAGATATTCTTAACTTTTATAGTCCTTAATCGCTTTTAATTTAAAGAAAACGAAATAATAATATCTTAATAAGATTAAGATTACGAAGAAATAATAATTTTTAAAGAGTATAAAATAAAGGTATAAAGGCGGGACGAGGTTATAATAAAGAGTAATAATAACTTTATAAATAACGAAGACGAAGGCGAGTATAATAATTTTATAAACGAAGTTACCGTCTTAAAATTTAATAATAAAGATAAGGGAAATAAAGAACCTTTAATTTTAATTATTAATCTAACTCGTAATTAAAGAAAAATTAAAGAATCTAGCCCTTAGGTAAAAATTTATAAAATAATATAAATACGCGTAAAAATTATATTAATAATAAAAAGGCTCAGGAAAGTAATTTAAAAACTAAAGTTTCGGGGTATTAAATAAACGGGAGTAATTCAAAATATATATATTCTACTCGAGACTTTATATCTAGTTATTTAATAAAGAGGAAGAAATCGAATATAAGATTATTCTTTAAACCGGAGATAATTAATAAATTTAAAAAGTTAAAGAATAAATAAAAAAATAATTTTTTTTTATTAAAATTATATAAGGAACCTAACTTTATTTTAAAATGTTTAAAGAGTTATAAAAAAACGAGTAGAGCTTCGAAGTATAAAAGGAGTTAAAAAAGATATAAAAAATAAAAATATATAATATAAATCGAATAAAGCTAGTATAAAGATTAATATAATTACGACTAGAAATTTTATAAACTAGTTATATTAAATATTTAGATATATAACTAGATATACTCTTTACGTTTATATCTAGAATTTTATTCGATAATACGACTTTCTTTTAATTTAAAGGGGGCCTTAAAAATACTCTCGATTTAATAATTTATATTATCTCCTTTAAAATCTTCTCCTAATCTTTAAAACGAATAATATCCTTTATTTTTTCTATAATCTAGGTATACTCCGGCCTTAATATTATCCTAAATACTTTCCGTATTTTTTTCGTATTTTTATTCGGTCTTTAATTATATTTTTCGTATTTATAATTATCGGGGTAAAAATAATATAATCCTAATATTATAACCTACTCGTTATTAATTTAAATAAATGCGAGACTTATATTTATTCTATAACGCCGATTTTATTTATTAAAGTTATACCGCCTATATCTTTCTAGATTCGTATTAAACTAGGCGGTTATATTCTTTTAAATAATATATTTAGTAAAAATAAAAATATAATAAATTTATAAATCCCTCTTTAATAAGCCTTTTCGTTTATATTAATTTATAATTAATATATAATTAGATAAAGATTAATATGAATAATATACTTTAAGATTATATCTTTTATAATATAAAAACCCTTTATATATATATATACGAAGACGGTATTTATTATAGTAATCGATTTTAGCGCGGAGTAATTTAAATATTATAATTTAATATCCTCTAATAATATTATAGGCCGATCGGTCCCCGGATTTTACCTATAAATTAAATAAGGCCTAAATATTACGAGCCTCGGTTTATTTTTTATTTTCGTTTTAAATACTATAGATTTCGCCCTAATCTAATTATTAACGTATTTTAAAAATATAATTATTAATATCTAAAGAGTTATCGATATCCTTTAGCGGCTATTTATCGATCTAATTTATATCTTTATTATTATTAATTATTATTTCTTTAATTAACGAAACCCCGTTTACCTAAATAATAACCTACTTATATTTACCTATACTAATCTTATTATATATTAATAGTATCCGCTTTAAGTAGGATATATTAATATAAAGATTAATATAAACTTTCATTAATTATTTAAATCTTAACCTATTTTAATAATCTTTATTATTTTTATTCTAAAAGAACGTTTTATTTTTATTAATTTTTTATTTTCTTTTAAACTCGTTAAACTATTTTTATATTTATAATTTTTATATATTTAATAACGGCGTCTACCTTTAATAATAATAAAAGGTATTTTCTTAATTTTATTATATTAAGGTTCCTAGAAAGTTATTCTTCGATTTTTCTCTTCGGTTATAAACTTAATATACGCCCTCTTTAGTCTCTTCGTAATATAGAATTTCTAAGAGGATTTATTCTATTAATTATTAATATTAACTATTTATATTAAGTATATAAGATTAATATTTCCGATGATTTATAATTTAATATTAAGCCGAAGTCGTATCTAGATATTAATTAATCTTATATTTCTTCTTTTTTAACTATAGTTTATTATTTATTTAGACTTTAAATTCTTCTTCTTTATAATATATTAATCGTTATTATAAAGACCTTTACTATAAAGAAAGGCCCTAGATATTAATCTAGTTATTTATATTAATCTTTATATTATTTAAATTAAGATATTAATCTAAAATCTTATTTAAGAGTTATTAATAATAGGAGTTATATAATTTAATAATAAATAAATAAGGTTTACTACCGAATTAAATACGATAGTATAAGAACCGATAATTAAATAGTTAAATAGTAAAGGAGTTAAACGATTTAACGAAGTTATCTATAAAATAAGTAATTCGTTAAGTCTAGAAATAAAGGAAAAGCGGAGGTATTTTAAAGAGCCGTTACTAGCGCGGCGCTAGTAATAAATCTAACGAGTAATAACGTTATTAAATATAAATAACCTTAACGATCTTTATATATAAATACTATATAGCTAGTATATAATAAGTTCTATATTAAATTCTATAATCTATTTTAATTAAATAATATACTTTTATTCGAAAAATTTAACGTATATTAATTAATATTAATTAAATTTATAAGTATATATCCTTCCTTATAAAGCGCTCGTCTTACTACGGTAGTATTAAAATAAACCCTTTTTTTATTAATTTAAAACGTATTTTAGAGATTTAAAATATATTAATATTTACTATTAATCGCGATATAAATAAAGATTAATATAATTAATAAGTATATTAAGTAGATATTTAGGTTTATTTATATTATTAACCCTACCCGGGAAGGGAGGAAGGGAATAATAAATAATTTTTTTCCTTTCTTAATAATCTTTATTTTTTCCCTTCCGCTCTCTTCTTATTAAAAGGGAAGGGAGTAAAGATTATTCCCTTCCCTTCTCTTCCCTATTCCGTAGCGTAATAGTAACTATAAATATATATATCTATAAAGGTAGTAATAACTATAGAGGTAGTAATAATTATAAATATATATATTTATAAAAGTAGTAGTAGCTATAAATATATATATCTATAGAGGTAGTAACGTTATTAGAATAATTATTAGAGATTCGCTTTAACGTAGTAAGGATCCCTCGATAAATTCTTATTTTACTCTATTTTACTTTAAGTCCTATATTAATAAATCTCTATATTAGGTTAGGGTAGGGATTATATCTCAATCTCTACTCTACTCTATATTAATCCGAAGTATAACCCGGACTTTTAATTTACTAATCCTACTAAACCTCGAGTTGGTATTTAATATAGAGTTTCAATATAAATTTATAGACGGCTTTCTAGTAAAGCTAATAATATTTAGAGTATATTAATATTTACTTTTAAAATTTACTAATATTATTAAACTTTATAACTCTACTAAACTCTAGTAAAATTATTATTAAAAATCTAGTATACGAATATATTTAGTTAATTACGTAAAGTATTTTTACAATTAAAGTTTAATTATTCTATTAGATTTCGTCCGGTATTATAGAATAGATTTCGCTCGTATTTTCTTTTTTAGTCGAGATAAATAATTAAGTTTTATTACTAAAATAACACTCTAGTATTTATATAGAAAGTAGTTATAAAATTAATACTCGACGAATTAAATTCCTTAACTATAATCTTAATCGAAGATAATATAGTCGAGTTTTAACCTAGAAATATCGAATATATTAATTATATTATAATTAAATATATTTTCGAAAAAGAGAATTAAAGAATAAATATATTTATTAGAATTACTCTTAATTAGTTATATATCAAATATCGCTCTATTAATTAATTACCTACTATTAAAAGAGAATTAGAACTATAATATTATAAATATTCTAGGATTATCGAGATTTTATAAACGAGTATCGTTTTAATTTTATTAATTTACTTTATCGACGACTCTAGTTTATATCGTAATATATATCGTAGTTTATATAGAATTTATATTACTACGGTTATTCTTAGTATTTAAAGATATTAACGGACCCGAAATATTTATTTTATTACTCTAGAATCGTACGACTCTAATATAAATAATATAGTTAAAATTATTAAAGACGGCTTTAAATTACTAGAATAAAATTTATTAACTCCGTATCCGCGGAGAAATATAAATAACTTAGGCTCTAATCTTTATATTTATAGAGAATACAAAGTCTTAATAAAAAAAATTTAAATTTGTCGGGCTAATTATTAATTTATTTTACTATATATATTATACGAATTAAAATACTCGCGATAATATAATATCTAATATCTATATTTATAATCGATATTATTATTAAATACTCTATAAAAGAGCTCGCGGGGCCTCTATAATTATTATATAATAAATAATTTACTTTAGAAAATATAATCTAGTTATAGAATTATTTATTTTATATTTTATAATATTAGTTTTAAACTTTATCGTAAATCGACTAGATAATTCTATTTATAACGAATTTACGAGGTATTAAATGATAGTACCTAGAGTATTTATAATAATATAAAAATAAATATAAAGTCTTAATAGGAAAATAATCTTTATATTTAAATAATAGAATTAATCTCTAAAGAGTTAAAGCGAGGGCTCCGAGTCTCTTATTTTTAAAAAGAACTCCGAAGTACCGGAAACTATAATATAATATTTTAATATAAATAGTATAACTACGCCGTATACTCTTTTTATAAAATTTATAAATTATATTTAATAAATATTATAAAGTTAGTTTTATATCGGTAATTTAAGAAACCCCGATTTCTATATATTTTATACCGAAAATACGTAAAATACTAGAAATACGTATCTATTTATATCCCGTATTCTAAGTGTATTATATACCGAAAATATAGTTATTCTATAATTTTTTTTTTTTTTTTTTAGACTCTAACTTTTAATAGTATTTAGACTAGGGCCCCTATATAGGAATATAAATATTTTACTAATTCTATTTTTAGCCTAGATTCCGAATTTCTAATTAGATTTTTATTAGCGTTGCCCTATAGGGTTATAAAGTTATTTATAGGATTAAGTTTAACTCTCCCGCGCAGACCTTAACTCTAACTTTAAAATCTTGGCGCCAAGACTTGCCAAGGCTACAGAATACGCATCCTGTACCGATTAAATAGCGATTAAGTAACTCTATTTTTCCGGACTTACTAATATAATATAATATAATAATTACTTTCTTTTCTATATTAGTAAAGTAGTAAACTAGTATTCTACCGAAAAAGGCGGAAAAGACGCGTAGATTTATTTAGTTTATATACTAGCTCTAGAGATCGATTTAATATTTATTTTCGTCTAAAATATCTAAATACGTATTTAGTACCTCGATTTATTTTAAATAATTTTGAATAAATTAGAATAAGTTAGTCTAAATAGTACCGGTTTATAGTTAGATATATATAGTCTATAATACCGGGCTAGCTTAGGGGGTATTACGCGCGTATATAATTTTTATAAATTAATATACTTTAAAATCGAAATTAGACTAGCGTAGTTATAGCGCTTTATATAAACTTAGCGAGCTAGAAAATCACGGATTTAAGATCTTAAATCCGATGTTACTATTTTTAGGGTTTTTATTAAATTTTTTTTTTTTTTTTATATTCTCTTTTCGTTATTTTTCCGCCTCAATTAGGAAAATACGAATTTAGTACCTCGACTCTTCTTATATAGGCTCCCGCTTTACCGATATAGAGATTTCGCCCTCGAAATTAATATATATTAATTTAATACTTTACTATTTTTAAATAAAAAGTATAATATAGGAGAATTCGAATTAAATAGAGTATACGCGTAATATCTATACCTCCTATTTAATTTTATTAATCTCCTAGATTTTTAATAGTAATATATTAATAAAAAATCTTCAAAGAAATAAATTATATCTTAAAACTAATAATCCGTCGCGTATACTTCGTATACTCGGATAATTATATAGTCGTAGATTATACTAGGTATTCGATAAAAACCTTAAAATCTAAAGAGAAAAATAAGAGAAAGAATATTATAATTATTATTAAAAATTATAAATCTTTATTATTAATAAGTTTTTAGCGATATCGGCGGCGGAGTAAATTATTCTACTCTATTATTTAGAAAGAACTCTATTTATAGTAGTAGATATATATAAATAATAATCTTAAAATAGATATAAAGTCTTTATCTACTTTATAACTTTTCTTCTTCTATATAATATCTTATTATCTTTTATATATATAAACTACTATATATTATTATCGATATTTATACTATATTTAGACTTTTACTAATTTATAATAATCTTAGTCGTATTTTTAATCTCTTTTCTTTAAGGTCGTAAATTTTATTAATATATTTTATAAATAAGTCTTTCTTTTCTTTTTTTAAATTCTTTCTTTAATTTTATAATTATTAAAGTAAATAAAATAGTTTATTTTATTTTTAAATAAAGTACTTATTTATATTTTAAAAGAATTAATATTATCGTAATATTTATTTTATTTTAAAATTATTAGTTTTATATTTTATTATATTAACGTATCTAGATTCTTCTTAAATCTTATATCTTTATAAATTCTATTTTTAATTAATTAGAATATCGAGGCTCTAATAAATATCTTCGTTAACGAGTCGTTAAATATATAAAAGATATTATAATTTTCTTTCGAGAGATTAAATCTAGAAGTAGCGATATTAAAAAGAAGAAAAATATATTATAATTAATATCTCGGCTTATTATAAATATCGAGGGTATGAATAATATCTTTTATACTCTAATAAATTAATATAATTTAGATATAATTCGTATATTAATAATTTTCTAAGGAGAGATTATTACCCGGGATATAAATATATTTTAAAATAAAATTATATAATATTAATTTAACGATTTATTTAACTAGATAAACGAAGATAAAGCCGATAATAAAGCCGATTATAATACTAAAGATAAGATTTATACGCGATATATACGAGATATTTTTAAATATAACTCTTCTCCCGGCCTTAATTCCGTTACCGATTAATTTAATATATTTAATTTTAGTAATCTTAATACTATCGATCCTACTCTATTCTTTAATAGTGTATAAAGAGTTATAATATCTAGACGTAAAGTTTTTTTATTTAAGAATAATATTATTTATTTTAATATTATAAAACCTCGCCTTTAATACGACGGTATAAAGAGTACGAGTTATTATATATTAAATTAATTAATATCTTTCTATAAAACTTCTAAAGAAGAAGTTAAAAATAAAATTAATAATTTTATTAATAATTTTATTTCTTATTTTAATTTTTTAACTCGATTCTCCGGCCCCGGCCCTATTTATAAATAATTAAATTTTAATATTAACCGCTTTAGATATAAATCTACCTATAAGCGCCTCGTTAATTATAAAGATATATCTCGCTCGAAGTTTATTAGTTAAAAATAACTAGTAGTAATTAATAATTAATAATATTTCTTTTTCCTACTCTTTATTTTCTATATCTTTTCTATTTTCGTATTCTCTTCGAATATTTCTCGTAGTTTTAGTATATTATTTAAAGTATTTATACTAACTTATTTATTAAAGATCTTTAGTTATTTTAGTTATTTATTATACTATATTAAGACTAGCTTTATAGTAGTTATTAATTATAATATATAGATCCTATAAAGGGAGTATACGGCGTAGTTACGTTATTTATATTATATTATTATATTATAGTTTCCGGTACTCTAGGGTCTCTTTAGAAATAAAAGGCTCGGAGCCCTCGCTCTAACTCTTTAAAGATTAATTCTATTATCTAAATATAGAGATTATTCTCTTATATTAGTAAAGTAGTAAGCTAGTATTCTACCGAAAAAGGCGGAAAAAGTGTATAGATTTATTTAGTTTATATACTAGCCCTAGAGATCGTTTTAATACCTATTTTCGTTAAGAGTTATTAAAAGTAATCTTTTTTTATAAAGAGTTATTATTTACTACCTTATATAATTATATTTAATACGAATACGCACGAATCGTATCGGGTGATTACGTTATAATCCGAGTACTATATTTATTAAACGAGTAAATCACTATTAATAGATTATATTTAATAAGTATATATATCGCTATTAGGATAATCCGTTTATTAAATATATAAATTTATATCGTTATCCTATTTATTTATATCGTTATTTATAGTCTTATCGACCTTAATAGTTTCTTTATTCTTTTTATTTTACCGATTTTTAATAATTTCTCCGCCGTAATCTAGATCGCCGCCCTTACCGCTACCGCTACTATTATTAATACTATATAAATATACGCGCTTAGTACTAAATATATATCTGTTAGAGTTTTATAAATAATTATTAATCTTATTCGATATATAGTAGTTATTTATCTCTCTCCGATTTTTTTATTATATTATCTAACTAAGACTCTACTATCTATTAAACTTTATATAAACGATATTATTACTTTTATTCTTCCCTAATTTCACCTTTTTCAGACTTTATTATTATTTATATCTTTTTCTCTAGTTATTTAATATAAGCCCGGTATTTATCCTTATTATCGCTCGATATAATCGAGGTAGTATTATTTTTCTTATATTAAATTTAATTAGGTTCTTTTAGTATAAAGGCGGTTTAGAATTCCTTAAATCTTTATAATTTAAAAGTAACCTAATCTTCTAGTTATTTATTTTTATATATAATAATAAGAGTATATTTCCCCCTAGATTTAAAAATTTTATATAAATTACTCTACTCTTTAGCCCTTATATTATTATCGGGTTCTTCTATTCTTAGGGAGGTTTATCTAAGATTTTATAATAATAATAATAACGAGTCGGGGGTAGTATTCTATTATAAATAATAAATTAACTATATCTAAGATAGTTATACTTTATTAGATTTATATATTAGGAACTTAATACCGGCGTTCGGGTAGTAGTAAAGATTAATAATATTAAGATATATAGGTTACGAGGGGATAAATTATAAACACTTAATTAATTTATTTTAGAGTTATTATTTTATATAGTTTCTATATTAACCTCTATACTTTTTATATTATTAATTAAAATAAAAAGATTACTTTAGAGTTTATTATCCGAAAGATTAACTTATTCGTCGTTATCTAAATTATTAACCGAGGGTAGGTTATATATCTAACTACTATCAAGATTTATTATAACCGCGTCGTTTTTAGAGTCGAATTTTTTTATACTTTTAAAAGTGTCCCTTACCCCCTTTAATAATATTTTACGAATATAGATTTTATATCTTTTATCGTCGAGACTTATTTATATCTTTTATATTCTTCTCTACCGGTTTAATATAGACTCTCGTTAACTAGTTATAATATATTTATCGGTAATAAAAAAGAATATAAGTATTTATTTTAACCTTTCTCTCTTTTAAACTTCTCGATTTTATACTCTCTAGTAAAGTACTCCGAGATTATATATACTACTACCGTAGCGATAAATATAATTAAGAGATCGGGGAGGGGTTTAAAGAGTTTTCTTATATTCTTTTCATTAATAAAACCGTTCTTTAATAATTTAAATATTATATAAACGAGTACTTTTATTAGAATAGGGTTTATTTATTTACCTTTTCTATTATCGACCTATATTTTTATTAGTTATATTATTAGACTAGAGTATATTTTACGTCGAGATATATAAAGATCTACCGGTATAATAGTTTAATAACGAGGGAGATTATATTTTACTACGAGCCGTTCTATATATATATAGTAATTACTATAGTTTATATAATTATTAAGGCGTAGGCGCGCTATTATTTAAAGAAGTCGAATAACTATATATTAAATTAACTTTAATATAAAATATCTACCTAAATAAATTTAACTTTCTATACTTCGGGTAGAGTAGGCCGATTATCGATTTTATTAAATTTATTTCCGATTTTAAACCCTAAGTTCTTAGTTACGATATTTTATATATATTATATCCGATTATTAATTTATTAAAAGTTATTATCCGGTTAAAGCTCTTTATTTTTACCCGGATTATAAATATATCTAGATAAAACGATTATTTTTAAAAACTTCTTATAGTTAGGGACGATAATAGTATATATTTTATAAAATTCTACCTTCGTCCGGTATTTTATATTATTCTAGAGGTAAAGATCGTATCTATATTAATTCTTATAAATATTAAATAGTTGTAGAATATAAATTAATTTTACTACTCGAGCCTCCCTCTATTTAATCTTTTATAAAATAATTTACCTACGATAACTTTAGCCTTAAATTAAATTAATCGAATTCGATTATATATAGTTTAAAGTATTTACCTCGGCCTTTATATATTTATTATCTAGGAAAGTTTTTAAATAACTTCGTTTTTCGTTACTTCTATATTACTTATTCTTTTTATCGCTAGAATCCGAATTATTATAATTATATTCTAGTTCCTAGTTAGAGTAACGATTATTCCGCTATAAATCTTTATAAAATAAGTTATCCCTACGATAATCTTAAAAGATAGTCGGATTAATATTAAATATCTCTTAAATATAAATTATAAATTTACTTTATTAGATAGTATATTATTAAGTTATAAGTTACGAACTTATATATTATTTTAATCGGATTAAATAAAGAGGAAGAAGGGTATTAAAATATAGTAATTATTAATTAAGGTAGAATTCACGCGGTCGGGGGAAAAAGGGGGAAATTACCTATTTTTAGGAAATTAGATTTAATAGGATTAGACCCTAGGGGTCTATTCCTAGTTTATCGAATATAATAGATATTTATTAAACGTTATGAGTATTAATTCTCGAGGTTTATATTAAAGAAACTAGTCATCCTTAATTATTAGATTTATTATCGCGATTAATACTCTTTTTCCTACTTAAATATAATACTTTCGTTTTAGTCGTATATTTAGAGCCTCGCCGTCTAGACTATTTAAGTTTCGGTTAGAGGTCTTAATTCTCTAAGGGGGGGGGGGAGGGGGTTTATTACTATATATATTATATACCGCTCTATTAATAGCTCTTAGATATTAAAAGAAAAATACTTAATATCTTAAATTTATATTTCTATTAGCGCTACTCTTTATTCTCTTTCGTTAGAGATAATTATATTTAATAAACCGAGGCGGGCGTAGATAATTATATCTTTTTTATTATTATAACCTAGGTCGGTTTTAATTAAGGATATAAACTTTCTAAAGTCGAGGTCGTCTATATTTATTAGCCCCGTATATATACTACTCTTCTAAATATCCTAAATTATATAAATTATACTTTAATCTATACCGTTTTTAATATATAATATTATATAATAAATAAAGTTAATCCGATTAATATTTTTACCTATATAAATAGAGTTCGGCCTATTATCTAATTCTCTTAATAATTCGGCGCTCGAGAATCTCTAATTTTTTTAGTTATTTATATAATATTATTTAGCCCTTACCCGCCTCCTTTTATTATAGTAATTTCGTTAAACGAGGAAGAGTAGATACTAGTCCTTTTATTATCTAAGAATATTACCGAATATATAGGCGAACTTATTATAAATATCGGCGAAAGTAGATCGTAGATAGTTCCTTATATTTATTATATTTAGTCTTTAACCTAGGAGACCTATAGCCTTTAATTATTTTTATAATTATATAAAAATTAATAAATATACGGCCTTATTAATACCTAGCTTCGCTTTTATAATCTTCGCCGATTATATTATATTATTAAAATCTCTTAAACTTATTCTTAATTAATACGTCCCTAGTTATTATAAATATTATATTTAATAATCTTCCGTCTATTTACTAATATTAAAAGATTATTTTATTATTTATTTATTCTAGTAGTAAAATCGGGTAACTAGGAAAAGACCGAGCCCTAGCCCTAATTAATATAAAAATAATTAACGAAGGTAATAAAATTACGATAATCGCGATTATATCTTATAGTAGAACGATTTCTTATTATTTATAATCGAATATATTATAATTTACCCCCGTAGTTTATCCTATAATATTTATTATCTTAGTTATTCGCGCGTAATCTATATATTAGGTAGTATATTATAGGTTAAAATATTAACTATATAATCTACCTTCGCTTATTATAATTATAGTAGGCGAGATTATTTACTCGTATCCCTTATTTTGAAAAATCATTATCGTAGATTAAATTATATAAATCTTAATTGGTATAGTTATTAATATAAGATATATTATCTTTTCCTATAATCTTCCCTATATATACCGGTATAATATATATATTTTTTATAATTTTTATTAAAGGGATAATCTAAAGCCCCCCGAGTATCCTCCGTTTAATAGTAGAATTTACCGGCTATAATTCTACCTCTATTATACTATAGGTCTTATACGGAGAGCCTTTATTACGGATCTTTAGAAAATCGATAAGAGTATAATTATATTAGAATAGTTTACCCTTAATATTTTAATAGTCTATATCCGATACCGTAAAAAAAAGCCGGAGCTAGGTAGGATTTTAACTATAAAAAGAAATTATATAAAACTATAATTATATTTTTTATATTAAAATATAGTTATATCTCTACTCTCTTTAATTCGACTAATTAGTTTTATATATTATAGTTCGTAACTAGGTTCTTTAAGTCTTTTAAATCTTTTTTATCTAGTTTTTAATATTATAAAGACGGATAAAGATAAATAAAATATAAGTTAATTTATATAAAGTCGATTTCTCTCCCGTTTATAATTTTAATAATCCTCGGTTCTTTACCCCCCTCCTACCGGTATTAATATATATAAACGGCTAGTACCTCTAGAAAATATTCGATATATAGTTTCTTTTATATTATAGATAGTAGGTATTAATATATGATATTAAATCCCGCCCCTAAAGTTCTCTTTCTTTCTTAAAACTCTAGATTATATTAGAATCTAAATAATCGAATTATACGATTAAGTTATAGTATTTTAACTATAAGGGCTATTATTTTTAAAATAGATAATCTCGTTATAAAATAAATAAGATTATTCTTTATAACTAGTATCCGTAGATAATGGGAAATATAACGGACGAGTTATTCCTAAAAGGCCTCTCGTTTATTAGTTAACTCGAAGAAGGGTTTAATTAAATAACGATATACTATTTCTCTATATTCGGTATTATAGTTATCCGTAGCGCCGAATATTCGAATTTACTCTATATAATATATTATTACGTGGAGCTTTAGGATATTAAAATAATTATCCGGGTTTACTCCGTTATTTAGTTTATACTAGCGAAAATAATCCTTTAGTTTATTAAATTAATAAAGTATATTTTAGAGATATCTTAATATCTTATTATCGTATAAATAGTATTAAGTAATTAATATAAAGTTTATAAATACCCGGGCGTAATAGAGTTCTCTTCTATATAAGTCGGCTAGTAGCGGAGTAATTACTAGTATTAATTATTATATAATCGCTCTTCGATCTTTACCTATCTATTATACGACGGCGCTATAGTATTTATAATTCTTTAAATTATAGAAGACTGGAATAATACGAAATCTTTCGTTTAGTTATATTATTCTCGGTATATTTTTTTAGTCCTACCTTCGCCCTCTTTAATTTCCTAGTAATAAATATATTCTCTTTAATAACTAGAGTAATTTATTTAAATAAATAATTAACTATACCCTTAAGTAGTTAATATAATATATCGACTAGTATAACTTTATATATATTTACTATAATATATAATTAGGCGAAATTATATATTAGATATACTTATTAATTATTTATCTCTAGGATATTTTCTTCGCGCTATTACCGAATTTAGGACTAGGTGAAAGAGTAGATTCGAGGACGTTATTTACCTCGGAGGTTTTCTTATTTATTTAATAATATTATATAAATTATATATTATCGGCCGCTTTTAACTCCTATAATTAAAACCTACTCTTTATAATCTATTATAAAGCCTATAATAATCGGATAATAGGATCGAATCTTCTAGTTTATATATATAATATAAAGACCTATAATTACTATAGTTCTAATCGCTAATTTAAAGTTAGGACTTTAAGTTTATTTTAGGCGAGAGTTTATATTATATCTATAATCAAATATAATTAATATAGATTTATATTATACGTCGGATTTAATATATTCGCCGTTATTAGGTATAATAGGTAGAAGCCCTAAAAGTACTAAACCCGGCCGTTTTTAAACTCGTCGTACTTTTATCTTTAAATTCTCTATAATAAAATAAATTAGTTATACGACTAGATTACCCTTATACTATATAAATAAAATCTTATCCGTAGAAAGAAGTAGTAGTACTATAGTAATTTTATTAAGAAACTTCTTTTATATCTATTATTATTAGTCGCCGGTATATATTTTAATATATACGCGCTTATTATTATTATTATACTAGCGTACGGGTTTAAATACTATTTTATTTTTAAACGGCCGGTACCCTAAAAAAAATCGGAGGGCCTTAATAATATCTCGATATAAAATATTATAATCCTTTAGCTCGGTCCTTTAGATTTTTAATTAAATATTAAATATCTATTTTATTTATTTATCTTCGTCGATATTAAATACGATACTATTTTATATTTCGGTTAAATTATCGGTATTCTTATAATTAAAGAGGCTATATAGTAGTTCGAGTCGAATATTACGGAAAAATTTATCGCGACCGCCTTTAGTTATCTTTTCCTTATAAAATCATTAGGCGAGCGCGTAGTCGTGTATATTCGAAAATAAATTATATACTCCTCTAATTTTATTAATAGGTTAAGAATATTTACCGAGCTCTATAAAGTTAATATTTATTTTATCGGGTTTAATACCTATCTCTACGCGATAATTACTACTTTCTATAAATGTTTCTACCCGAATATACGAGGATATAAATAAAAAACCCTTACGCCCGATATTAAAGGATAGAATTAATAACTTCTCTTATTTACTATATTCTAAATTATTACGACTAGGCCGGTTTAAGAGCGTTTAATAAATAATAATTTTTATATTTATATCGATATTTTTTATATCGAGGGCGAAAGACCCTATATTAATTCTTTTTATATTATCTATTTTTATAACCTCGTTATCTCTCTAAATATACGTCGCTGGTTTTATTAATTATAGAAGTCGCCGAGGTAAAGAGGGTAAAATTTATAATTTCTTATATAAATAATTATCGACGAAGATTTTATAGTACGGTAGGTATCTATTAAATCTACTAAAGTTCCCGAAATCCCGCCTATAATATTTATATATATATATAGTATTATAATATTTATTTACCGCGGTAATATTATTACTTTATAGAGATATTCGAAATAAAGGTCGAAAAGGGGGTATTTAATAAACGAGTTCGATATTTATTAAATATACTTTCCTATATAATATATCTTATTAAATAAAATTTAATTTATTTCTTACTAACTTATAATCTTCCGCTTAATAATAAGAGTAAATTCTTCGAAAAGATTCGCGGGTAATATCTAGATTTATTATATAATAAAGATTTAGAGGTTACCCGCCGCGAGCCGATTTATACTAATAAATAAATAGTATCTTAATAGTCTAATATTTAGATTTTTTAAATCCTTATCTTTAGAATAATTTACTATTAGATATTCCGCCGATATTAAAGAGTAACGGTTTAGTTAAGTTTAATTTTAACTAGTTTCTATATATTAAATCTTCTCTATTATTTAATTTATTAATTATACTCGGGATTAGGGCTATTAATAACTAGTATAATAAAATAAATAAAATAAGCTATTCTTAAAAGATCCGAGACTTATATATATTCTTTATATTTATACCGATAATAAGAGAGGGAGTATTATAGCTCCGAAACCCTCTCTATTAAGAAAGTAAAAATATTAGGGACTAATTATAGCGATAAGCCGTAAAGGCCTATAAAAAATATTTAACCTACTACTATAATAAGTAGGAGCGTATAATATAATAAGAATAATATTAATAGTTAGTTTCTCGAAGGTTTTTATACCGCGTATTAGGTAAAAGTCTTCTTAGTTAACTCGAAGATAAATTTAAATTAAATCTTTTATCTCTTCCGAATAAGATTTAACCTTTATATTATTAATATTCTTAATCTATTAATTTATAAAAGGAATAAATAGTTTACCTATAAATTATCTCGACTCGCTTTCTATTTAATTCGACTGTATAACTATATCGAGAATATATACGATTAAATAGAAGGGTTATTAGGGCTACGGATATTTATTTTTAATTATAAAAGATATATCGGCTTTAATAATCGAGTGGGTATTTTATTTATAAATATCCTTCGTATTATTACTATAGTTTAATTATAAATAGGCCGGACCCGTTAAACCTAAAATAGTTTTTAAGAAATATACTTTTATAATTAAAGTAAAAATTAATATTAATATTTTTATTAATAATAAATAAACCCTACTCCTACTCTTAAAAAGAAGGCGAGTATAAAGTATAAGGCTACTATTATCGAGCCCGATCTAATTAATAATAAAGACGTTAATAATAATATCGTTATAAAAAATATTACTATCGTTAATAAAAATAAGACTACCGAGGGTACTCCCGTTAAGGAAAAATATATTTATAATTATAAACCTAAATACCTTAAGGCTCCTTTAGTTAAATATATCGAGAAATACTCTATAACCGTAATAACCTTTAAGGATAATAATACTACCGGTATAAATATTTAACTCGTAGATAAGAATTAATATAAAGATAGGTCCGTTTCCGGAAATCGGATTAAGGGCGAATAAAATAATAAATATTATCCTTTAAATAAAGAGTTACTATATCGTAGATTAACGGGGGTTTTTATAATAATTACCGGTAAAGATTATATATTATATCGAATTACTTTAAAGTATAGTTTAATTAACGTATTCTATTTAGTGGTTTATAAATATAAAACCCGAATATAAAGTTATTAAATAATTATAACTATTTCTCTTAGTTCTATCTTTATTAAAAATTATTTATCGAGGGTTAATTTATAAAATAAGATCGTAGCAGCGAAATTAAACCGTAACTATTAATATATTAATTTATCTAAGACTAGACTCTCTAACTTTACTCTTTTTACTATCTTATTCCTAAATACTTTAATAATAATAACCGGCGAATATACTAGTATTTATATATATTAAAATATTTACTACGTAACGAGCTAACGTTTAAAATACCCGCCGATTAGGGATATTTATTATCGTAAAACCTATATCCCTATATCTATTAATTATTTATTTTAAAACGATACGAGCTTCTTAGAATCTATCTATTTAAAATCTATATAAATATTTAACTATAGATACTCTACTACTAGAACTCTTACCTTCTATAGATATTATTAATTAATTATAAAAAATAGGTCATTATAATTAATACTTTATTTTACTCGCTTAATTTTAAATACGACTATATTACGAATAATTTAGTATACTTTTAATTATCTTATATACTCTTATACCTCTATCTACCGATTATAGTACTTTTACCTCCTTATTTATATATAATTATTATTAATAAGAGTCGTAATATATAAGGAATTACGAGCCTTATTAATAGATAATTATTACTATTTCAGGATTTAGTTAATAGACTCCATAGTCTTATTTTATTAAATTTAATTTATTTTGAATATCCTTATATCTTAAGCTACCTATAATTTAATTTATTTTTTATTTAATTTCCCTATATAATCGCCGAGCTAGGAGTAATAGTATAAAGAGAGATTACTTTTTATATAAATAAATAATTACTATTAATAGGAATCTTAATTAACGAATTTTATAATTTCGTTTTCTTAAACTCTTATTTATTTTATACCCCTCTATATATTAAATAGTAATATTTTATTAATTTATTATATTAAGTAAATAATAAACCGTAGTTATTTATCTAGATAAAGATAACTCTAGTAAAACTACCGGCGACGTATATATAAATTTTTAAAATATCGAGCGCGACGAAGCCGATAATCCTATTAAAGATTAAATAAATAATAATACTACGCCTATAAAGAAGAAGAACTCTTTATATAAAATAAAAATTATCTTCGAAGGCTAGAGTAAGTTTATTAAATAATTTAAAAATAAAGATATTTACGTAATATATAAGATTTATATAAACGAGAATAAAAATTAGTCATCTAGTATATATATCTAGATTAAGGCTTTTATTAATAAAGAAGAGTTTACTCCCGATTACTTTTATTAAGAGTAATTACTCTATATTTAGGTATTCCGGCTAAATACTATAAACGATATTTAAAATAAATTATTAATTTATATATATCCTAGGGCTTTTATAAATAAACCCGCTTAAAGTAATTTTATTAAATAAATATATTATTATAATATAGCTTTATTTATTTTAGCCTAGTTTAATTTATTTTAGATTTAATTTAGATTTAAATTAGTTTCCCTATTTCTATCTTAATATAGTCGGGATAGGAAATAAATAAATATTTTATATATTAGTTTCTATTTAGATAGTAGCTGGCCCTACCCTAGTTTTTATTCTTTATTTTTTATCTTAACCTATTTTTATACTATAGTTAAATTATAGTTTAATAAATTTAATTATTAATTTAATAAATTTCTAGATATTAATTCCGTTTTTTAATATTATAAAAGATTAACTACCTAGCTAGTACTCCCTAGTATTAAGATAATTATTATAGAGGATTAATACCCTAACCCCGAAAACCGTATATAATAATTCCTCGCCGAAGTTTAGAATAATTTTATTAATTTCTTTAATACCTTCGACTATTTATAAATTTAAGCCGAGAGTAATCTTTTATAACTTTATTTTTATTTATATCTTTTTCTTTTTCTACGTTAGATATATAATCCCTAGTTTATATTATCGTTTAAGTAATAGTCTAGGTCGTATTTATTATAACCTAAATAATACCTTAGCCCCTACCCTAGGTATTCGATAAAAATACTTTTAATAATATTATTATTATAGGCCTACGCTCGTTTTTTTTTTAAATATTTAATAACCTACCCCTTTATAATCTCGAACGCCTTTTAGATCCGAAAAGCTCCTAGATATCTCGGAATATAAAGAGGACTAAGATAAATTGGATATTTAAGAATAAATATTAATATAGTAGATATATATTAATTATAACCGCTACTCTATTAATAGTAATAAGATCGTTTATATAGAGTTTAAATTCATTATTAATAAAAAAGCCTTTAATTTAATAAATTATTACCGAAAAAAGGGTCTTTATACTTTAACTAGCTTTACCGATTAACGAAAGAAATTACGAGAAATATATAATAACTCGTTTAAATAAAAGGATATTTAGAATTATATTTAAAAATTTAAATAAGGCTTTATATCTTTTAATAAATACTTTAACCTCGTTATTTAAAAAAAGAAATATTTTTAAATAAAGAACGAATCCTTAATTAATATTATAAAATATAATATTAATTATATTACCTAATAGGCCTCTATCTTTTAGAGGAAAATTAATAATTAATAGTTATATACCTTCGATAAATACGTTCGTATATACTCCGAAATCGATTAAGAACTTTAGTAGATTAAGTATTATTTATCTCGTTAGAGTACCGTTCCTATTAGATTAGGATAAACCTCGAGGAGGTTTATTATACCTCTACTAGTTTCTACCTCTCTGGCCCGCTTTATTATAATAAATATTTTTATCTTTATTACCGCGGCTTTAACTCTTTTATTTAAGGAGTTAATAAATCTCGATTCTACCTAAATTATTATTAAAGGTAAATTAATAAGAACCCCGGTTATTAAAGTTATTTATAAGAAATAGAGGTTTTACTTTTATTATAAATTGTTTAAATATAGTATAAAAGTTTATTTTATTAAGCTAGCTAGCCTCCGATCTAGTATTATAACTATTATCGACGATAATAAAAGTATTATAAGAGGAGTTATCTTAAACGTGGGAAAAGAATAATCCCGGTATAAAATCGTATATTAGGACTATAGGTACTTAAAACCCTATATATATTTTCTTACCTCTCGGTTATATTATTTAATTTACCTTTATTACTAATTAAGTTTTCGTTATAATCTATTATATAACTTTTTAAAACCGACCTTATTTTTTATAATAAATATATAGTTATTTCTTATTAATTATAGAATAGTTAGTCCCGAATTTAAATTAAAGCTTTAATTAATATTAATATATCCAGTTATCTTTTTATTAATTATAATTTTATATATATTTATCGTTTACCTCTTCGCTTTTTTTATTATCCTCGTATTATCCGACCCTTTAATAACGTACCTACTACTATAGAACGTATTATTTATATTATAGAAGCGATTTTGAATATCTATAATTATTAGGAACGAATAATCTTTTTCGTTATTAAATTTAATTAATACCCCGTTATAATCGACCTATTATACCTCTATCGTTATAAAGTTATTATTAATTTTTTAGATTATTCTTTAATCTTCGCTTTATATTTTTATTTAAGAAACTATACCCCTAGTTTTATAAAAGTCTTTGTAGAAAATAAACTCTTTTTAATACCCTAAAAAAAAAAAAAATTTAAGAATTTTAGTTTTTAATTTTATTTAATATTTATATAAAGTAAACCCCGATTTGAAAGGAGTCGTTAATATATAAAGAGCCGTTATTATTTATAAACGATAATATTATTATTAAATAATTAATTCCGATTTAAGAGAAGTTATTTTAATTCTAAATTTATTAATAATATATTTAATTCTAAGTTTATAAAAAGTAAACCTCGATTTAAGAAAAATTAATTTAGTTCTAAATTTATTAGAAGTAAACCTAATTTTTAACCTAGTCTAGTACTCGTATAAAGTAACCTAATATTTAAAAGGAGTTACTCTAGTTCTAGGTTTATTAATAATAAATCTAGATTTAAAAGAAGTCTTCCTTATCTTAATCCTAATTATTTATTCCTATAAAAACTAACTATAATAACGAATATAATTATATTATTACTATCGTTAAATAAGGAAAGATATTTAAGATTAAGTATCGTAGCCTAGCCTCGTTTTATTTTAGATTTTAATATTAAAAATAACGAATTTAATACTTAACTACTTTTAATATATATAAGATAAGATCTCGATTATTTACCCGGCTCGTTAGGTTTAACGAGTAAATCGTATTTAATTTATTATTTATAGAAATCGATTAATTTTTAAATATTTTAGAAGAAATCTCGACCCTAAATACCTAGTTTTATTAAGAATCTAAATATTATAAAATTAAACCCCGTCTTAATTAAAATCTTAAATTAAATATTTACGATTAAGCCTAAAACCGAGTTATATTTAAAATAAATAGGGAGTTTTACTTTACCTCCGCCGTTATTTAAAAAGAGTTTTAAGTTTACCGAGATAATAAGAATATTAACCTAATTATAATCCTACCTACGCGGTATTATAAATTTTTAAATCTTTTTTTAAGAAAAGACGTTAATACCTTACCCCTATATTAGTTTTATAATTATATTATTAAATTTAAAGAAGGGCTATAACCTCCGTTATTTAATTTATATAATATAAATTATAATAAGATTCTAGAACTCCGTCGTTACCTAGATAAAAATCTTAATAAAGATTTTATTCAGGTTAATCGTTCTTATACCGCGTTTTTTATTTTATTTATAAAGAAATTTAACGGAGGCCTACGTTTTTACGTTAATTACCGAGGGTTAAATATTATTATTATAAAGAATAAATACTTTTTACTCTTAATCTTAGAAATCTTAAATCGATTAAATTATATTAAAGTATTTTTTATATTAGATATTATATTTATTTTTAATCGCCTCCGCGTTAAAGAGGGCGACGAAGAATTTATAATATTCTATACCCGATTCAGTTTATTTAAATACCTTATTATATTATTTAGATTATATAATAACCCTACCTTATTTTAATATTATATTAATAATACTCTTTATAAATTTCTTAACGAAACTTATATTATTTATCTCGACGATATTCTAATTTATAGCGATATCGAGGAAGAGTATAAAATCTATATTAAATATATTCTTTAGAAACTCCGCGAGGCGGGACTCTAAATAAATATTATTAAATATAATTTTTATATTAAGGAAGTTATATACCTAGGATTAATTATTATTATTAAAGAGATTAAAATAAATTTAAAGAAAATTAATATTATCCTAAATTAATTATAACTAGTTAATATTAAGGACGTTTAAAGTTTCTTAGGATTCGTTAACTTTTATCGGCGCTTTATTTATAATTTTAGTAAACTCGTTATATTATTTATAATCCTAATTAAGAAAGATACCGTCTTCGAGTAGAGTATTTAATATTAAATAACTTTTAATACTTTAAAGAAGGTTTTTACCTCCGATATTATCTTAATTCATTTCGACCCCGACTATTAAATTATAATAGAAATAGATATATTTAATTACGTATCTAGGGGCGTCCTATCCTAGTATAATAATTAAAATATCCTTCGTTTTATTATTTACTTTTTAAAGAAGTATAATCCTACCGAGTATAATTATAAAATCTATAATAAAGAGCTTATAATAATTATCCGCGTATTCGAGGAATAACGTTTTAAACTAGAGGGATTTACTCTTTTTATCGAGGTAATATCTAATTATAAAGCTTTTAAATATTCTATTTTATTTAAGGCGTTATCTCGCCGTTAAACGAGGTAGAGCGAGTTTTTATCCCGTTTTAATTATAAAATTACCTACCGGCTTAATAAAAAAGGCGGTAAACTTAATATATTAATACGTTAATTAAGAGACCTCCCTAAAGAGGGGGATAAATTAGATCCTAGATATTAATATTAATATTAAATTATATTAAAAAGAAAAAACCTAGCCTTAAAAATCCTTAAAGATTATATTTATAATATATTATTAAATATAGCGACCCTAGCTTTAGTCCTAGTTACTTTAATTATATTAATAATAAATCTAAAGATTCTTATCTAGTCTTTTTAATTATACCTCGTATTAATTTATACGACCCCGATAAACCCCGATATAAATATTAATTTAAAATCTTAAACCCTATTTATATCCTATAAACCCGAATTAAATAGAGACTAGTTTATTAATTTAAATAAAGACTTATACGATACCCCGATTTATTAATTATAGGATATAATTAATTAAACCGATTAATTCGCTCTTAAAGTCCTAGAAATATTATATTCTAGAACGCGCTATTATAACGGAATTCCCCTCGTTAAATACGAAGATAGGGATAAAATTCTCTACTTCTAAGGAAAGAGATATATTTTGAATTTTAATAAACTACGCCTTCGTTTAATTTAGTTAATTTATAATAATATCGCGGGTAGTTACCTAAATTATATTAAATATTACGAATTAATAAATCGGGCCTATTAATAGCCTAATATTTATACTATTATCTAGCGATTTATTAAGAATTATTATATATACCGAAAAACAAAACCTTCCCGCTAGTATATTTAAAAATAACTATATTTATTACCGCCCCCGTAATAATATTAAAAAGATATCTCGATAAACTATATAAATCCCCTACTACTTTATACCTTTATAGGAATTATTTATTAATATATCCTAATTTTCGTAGACCGTTTAATTAAGATACGGTATTTAATATTAATTATATCGATAGAAATAAACGAAGCCTACGACGCTTTTTACTAGAATATATAAAAGCTTTATAAACTATTAAATATCTTTATTTCGGATTAAGGATTTTAATTTATATTAAAGTTTTAGGAGGCCTTATATAAATATTTTAAAATTAATTAATATATATCTACCGGGTACTACCCTTAAACGGATAATTAAACCAAGTAGTTTAATATTATAATAGAATACTACCTCCGTATATATATTAACTATATATAAAATAATTAAATAAAATAACTTTTTAGAGCGGATTTTTCTAATAATAATATTTATTCTTTTAATACTCTAGCCTCGCCTTTCTTAACTAATTATAATTAATATTTATATATCGGTTTCGAGCCTATCGAGTCTTTACTTTAAAATTTTACCGCCTAAATATATATTTATTTAATCGCTACCGATAAGTTCGTAATATAAATAGAAGTTTTAAATAACTACCTCCGCGATAAAATATTTATCGTTTAAATTATTTTCAAATCCTCGGCTAATTAACGAAGGCGCCTATATTTAATATATTTAGTAGACGACTAAATATAGTTAAATATTAAGAATTTAAATACTATATACTCTTTAGTTAAGCTCGACGATTATAATATTAATTCTTTCCAAGTCTCTAAAGTTTTTAATAATCCTTTTATAGTCTAGTTAAATTTTTTATATTTAATAAAAGTTTACCCCGTCTTCTATATTAATCTATTATAATTAATAACTAATAACTCTTTACCTAGATAAATCTAGCCTATCCGAGAATTTATAATTACCGAAAATAACTAACGAGAGTAGTATATTAACGGTATTTTAAATTCTAAATATAATCGTCGTTATAGTCTACCCTTATTAAAATACTACGTTAATTAAAAAGGTTACGTCGTTATATAGAAACTCTTTTATTACTTTACCCGTTATTAATAATGTATTAATAAATATTATATCTCGAATCCTAACGCCGCCGGCCTCTACGAATTACTATATATTATTTAGAGGTACTAGTATAAGGAACCTCTACTATCTTTATCCTAGTCCGATTTTTAAAAAATTAATTTTTATTTATATTATAGTTTATTCCCTATCCGTTATTATCCCCTTAGTTATTATTCCGTATCGGCTTCGACCGATACTTCGTATTATTATATAAATAGATAGTACTTTATAACCTAGCCCCGTTATTATTATTTATAGATAATAATATTAACGCCTAGTTTTATTCGTATACCGCCGTTTATTCCCCGTCCTATCTTTTGCCCGTTACTATCGATAACTCGAATACTTCGACGCGCTTTTATTTTAATTATTTCGTAACCTTAAATAAAATTTAGAGTTACGAAATCTAATTAATTAAATTAATTAATTATTTATTTTATAGGAGCTCGACCTTAAAGAGGGGGTTATTATTATAATATAGTTTTACCTACTTTAATCTAACTTAATTTATCTTAAATCTAATTTAAGTTTAAACTAGTTTCCCTATTTTTATCCTAATATAGTCGGGATAAGAAATAAGTAAATATTTTATATACTAGTTTTTATTTAGATAGTAGTTGGCCCTACCCTAATTTTTATTCTTTATCTTTATCTTAACCTACTCCTATACTATAGCTAGGCCATAATTTAATAAACCTAGTCGTTAGTTTAATAAACCTCTAGATACTAATCCCGTCCCTTGATATATACCTCTATTATTACGTTAAACTACGGGAGATCGGAGTAATTACCCACCGTACTATAAAGTAACTAGTATATATAGAATTTTTATTCTACCTAGCGAAGGTATAGACTAAAGGAATCCTATAAAAAACTAGTAATCTAGGCGAGTTCTAATATATTTAAAATTAACTACTCGACGTATTTACTAAATCCGAGAATAATATAATTAAATTTACTACTTTCTTTTCGATCTTAGAGGTAGATTTATTTTTTATCCTATATAACGAAATATTATCTATATTTAATCTCGAGCGAGTATATATACTATATATTTACTAGTTTAATAGTTTAGCCGATACGAAATATAAGGTCTAGAAAGATTAAATTATATTAATAATAAATTGTTTAATGATAAATTTACTATTTAATTTAATATATATTAATAGTAACGAGTACTAGACTAATAAGGGTATATTTATTATTTACTAAAAAGAGAACGAGATAAAAAATATTAAGAATTCTTAATTTTAAAAATACTAACTACGCGCCCTAATAATTATATTAAGGGGTAATTATATTTATATAAACCTCCTCCGTCTACCCTCGAACTACGAATATTATTTTTCGACGGAAGATAATTTCGTAATTAAATTTCCTATTAAAGAATAGACGGTAATTATCCTACTAAAACCCTTTCTTTACGCTAGTTCGCTCGATTATATTATTATACTTAACCGCCCCTAGAAGTACGAAAAGAATAATTAAAATAATTTAAAATTAGAGTTAGTCTTTAATCTAATAGACTCGTAAAATATATTATATAAAGAATTTAAGAAATTCTACTTCGACGCGGAGTTAATAATAATTAGAGTCGTTCCTCTTTTATCCGATATTCTATATAAGTTTAAACTAGCCGTTATTAAGATACTAAATCCTATATATAAAAAAAATATAAATTATATCTATAACCCTCGATAATAACGATTTATTATTAGATAAAATTTATATACCTAGACCGTAGTTAATATTCTTTAGGGAATAGATTTTAAGGTTAAATTTAAATAATAAGATATCGATCTAGATAAATTTTAAATAAGTATATTAAAATATTTATTATATATATTTAACGGCCTCGGACTCTTAAAGGGATTATAGAGAACCGGGAAAATAAAACTCGATATAATTACTACTATATTATTTATATCGGCCGGTAAAAAGGTAAAGGTCCTAAGTTTAATAAATAAAATAATAGACTCTTTTATTATAAAACTAAATACCGAATTTACTCGGCTTAATAAAAGAGGAATTAAAATTATAAAGAAATATATAATTCGTTTTTATTTATTTATAACCGAATAGGTCATCGTCTAAAACGAGAATTAATAATATATAATTTATAATACTAGTAATTTATAATAATAACCTAACTCTTCGCTTCTTTAAAGTTAATATAATCGGTTTATAATAATTATAATAAATAAAACTAGAGAGATATCTTTTAGTATTATAGACCGCCGCTATAAACTTCATAATACGAGTTTCGGTACTTTATTATTATAAATCGTAGGCCTTCTCGGTCGATCTAATTTAAATATTAATTTTACTTTTATTAATAATATTACTATAAGCGGTAATAATACCCCTAAAGGTATATAACTAGACGATAATAAAACTATTAAAGGCGGCGAGTTATAAGGCGAGAGTAATTTTTAAATTAATATAATATAAACTAGTAATACTCTTTAACCCGATAAATTTTAAAATAACTAAGAATAAAGAGGCTCGGATTATAATAATAATAATCTTATCGACTATAATAACGAAGATACTATCTTAATAAATAATAGAGACTTTAAGGACTACGGGGATAAAACGGGGCCTATATTTAAAAACGCAATCTTTTAAAAAACTAAAGAGTTATATTAAATAATAAAAAAGAATACTAAATATAAATTAGATAAAACTAAGAATATAACCTATTACTAAAAACTTTATAAATACTTTCGCGAGATATTCTATAAAGTTAAAAATAGCGATACGTTCGATAGTAAAAAGGAATACTATATATTTAAAATACTCGAATCATTACTCTTAAAGGATATTCTTATAAAGAATATTACTATTATTATTATAACTCTTATTAATTCGGGTTATATAATCCTAAAGAAGAATTTTAAAGGCGATTATATTATTATCTAAAAAATTAATAAAGTTAATTACGCGGAGATCTTCGTTACTTTAATATAATATAAAACTATTATATATTTATTAAGAGACGATAAGTAACTACGCTACGGAATAGGGAAGAGAATTTTAACTTTTTCGAAAATCGAGGAAGAGAATTCAAAAAATTAGGATAAATATTAATATAAAAAAAATTCCTTTCCCTAAAAAAGGGAAGGGAATAAAGTTAAAAAGACCGATTCTCTTCCCTATTCCGTAGCGTATAAATAACTACTATTTAAAGAGTAAAATATAAAGTATAATGCATTTACTAAATAGATAAATAAGAGTATATATAAATATTAAATAATCCTAGGCTACTCTAAATACGACCTAACGAAATAATATTAAATTATTATAAATATTATTAATATTATCTCTAGAATTTAGTATAGAAGTTTTATTACCTTAATAATAAATCCGGCTAGTTACCTTAATATCGTTATAACTACCGAAATATATAAAGATTTATTTAATACCCCTATAAACTTTATTTAAATTAATACCGACGGATAATATCGTAAAGTAAGTTTCTTTTAATCCGGTTAAAATAAATAGGAGCTATAACTTATTATAAAACTCTATTAATATTATATCTAAAGAGGAATTAAAGCTAAAGATATCCTTATCTTTATAAATTATCTTATATAAATTTATTTTACGAGACGAGTACTAGTATTTACTATAGGATTAGAAGATATAGATACCGGAACTATTAATAATTATTAAAGCGAAGAGAAATTTATAGTAATTCTTTATATAATAGGATTCGAGGAACTAGACTTTATATCCCTTAGTCCCCGCCTCTTTATTAAAGTTTCTCGCGTAGGCGACGCCTTAACGATTATTATAAACTAAATAAGAATTTAATTATACGAGAAGAAGCGTAAGCGATTCTACTATAATTATTTATAAAGACTTTTAATAGAAATAGATACTTATATTAAATACGAAGAGGAGCTCCTAGTATTTAATTTTATTAAATATAACTACGATTAAACTCCGACGATAACTTTTAAAATAAGAATCTATATATAGTAGATTGATCGGAGGAAGATCCTAGTAATATTATATATATAGAAAAAGAAACTAGAAATACCGAGGGATTTAATAATAGTTAGGATACTACGGAAATTTATAATATTTAGGATTTAATTACTTCGGGATCTAGTATTAATTTAAAGAATCTAGCGACTCTTATTATCGATAATATATATTATTAAGGAAAAGGCCGTAGTATAGGATACGTAATAACCTCTAATATTAATAATAATAATACGTATAATTAGAGATTTAACGAGAATATAAAACTAAGTATTATATTAAGTCTAAGACTATTTAATTTATTATATTAAATATAAATAAAGGTAGAAGGTTTAATAAATCTTCGGGGGTTTAAAGAACTAGCGAGTACCTACTATTATAGGATTAAATTATAAATTAATAGATTCTATAATTTATTAAAAACTTCTTTATTAGCCTCTTTATAAGGGAGTAATCGTAATATATAAAATACCCTTAATAGTTTATTTACCCTAACTAGGTACGAGCTATTTATATAAAAAATATTAGAACTATAATAAGAATATTATATATACTATATTATTTCGGAATAATACCCCTTATATATAGCCTGGAAAATAATACGTTATATTTATTTTTCCTTAATAAATAATAAGACGGTCTAATCTCACCTTCCCTTCTATTTTAATAAATTTATTAACTACGAATAATAACCTAACTATAGAACGTACTATATACGATTAATAAATTACTATATATATATAATCGACTACTCTTTCGGCTAGTCTTTATATATAAAGGGTATAATAGTTATAATTATTAAACGATGAGATCGAACCGAGTAAAGTAAATATAAATACCGACCGCGAGCGATCCTTATCTATAAATATTATTTTTAATTAACCACGAGCCTTATTACTAAAACCTACGGTTACTATTAAGAGATATAGTTAAATTATAATCACGACCTTATTTACGAAGTTATAAATAATATACTAGAGCTAGAAACTACGTTATCTACTCTATACTATTAAGGTTAAGACTACGATACCTTTATATAAATATAAAGATTATAATAATAACGAACTTAACCCTATTTTTAGAAATTTAATAGAGTTCTACTTAAAGACTACTACGAATAAAAAGGACTAGTAATAAATAAAAGAAGATATTAGAGTATAATAAATATCGAACTCTTTAACGAATTTTAAATCCTATATAATTAAGGCTATTAAAGACGAGTTTATAACTATTTTAACTCTAAAATATAAAAATAATACTCTTAAACTTTTTAATAATTTAAAAAATAACGGTATTTAAAGTACCCTCTTTATTTTAATATAACGTATCGCCTATAATTTAAGACGGTAAATAAGAGATATAAACGAAAGATTATTATATAAATTAAATTAATTATAATAGTCTTTCTCGTCTCTTAGCGAGATATTAGATTAAGCGCGGATAAAAGATAATATATTAATATTTACTATACTAAAGCGGTAGACGAATTACGCGACCGTATAAGGATCTAATCTACTAGACGTTAATCTTAGAGTAAAGTATAATAATTTAATAATTAGATTTACTATCGCGGATATCGCTAGGTTAACCGACCCTCCGTTAAATTTAAAAAATATAATATTAAATATAATACTACTAATATTTATTAAATATTTAAGCGAAGATCTAGAACTAAATACCTCGTTATTACTAAAAATCTAGTTTAAGTATTAAAGAAGTAGATCTATAATTAAACTACTAAAGAACTACTAACTCCGCGGAGTAATTAAAGAAATTATCGATAACGAGAATACCGACTTTATATTTAAATTTATCCTAGTAAACTAGGGATTAACTTAATAACTCCTTCTATTCTTAATAGAGATAATAAAGTCTTAAGGTAAATAGAACTCTATTCCGTTTCTCGATATTATTTACGGCGTACGGTTAATATCGGGTAGTAGAAATAAAGATAAAAAATAATTCCGAAGACGAGATTACGCTGCGGAATAGGGAAGGGAATCGGCCTTTTTAACTCTATTCCCTTCCCTTCTTTAGGGAAGGGAATTTTTTTTATATTAATATTTATCCTAATTTTTTGAATTCCCTTCCTCGATTTTCGAAAAAGTCAAAATTCCCTTCCCTATTCCGTAGCGTAGACGAGATCTATAGTCTAATACTAGGAAAACGTAAACGTAGAGTAGATAGAGTAAGTAAAGGCGGTAAATAAAAATAACTACTAAGTAGACTACTAGCGGATATTAATTAAATAATAGATTTATAAAGCGAGTTTAATAAATATCGAGAGTAGAAACGATTGAAAAATAACTATCCTAATACTACCCGTATATTCCCGATTATTAAAAATAATAGTATCTATCCTAGTATATACTCTAGGTTCCTAATTAAGAAGAATAATAATACTAATCCTAATATATTCTCTAGGTCGGTTTTATACGATATTTCTTTTATTAAAACTCTTAATAATTTAATTAACCCTAAGATAAATATAGATAATAAAATAATATAATCTTTATAATTCTTTATTAATAACTCTAAGGGTGAAAATAATAGTAATTAAAATATAAAAAATAACGGAACCCCTATAACGCGCGATAATAAAAGAGTTAGTTAAATTATAATAAATAATTAGCCCCTAATAAATATAGTATAGAATATAATAATAACTCGACAGATCCCGTTTACGGTAGAAGATTTATTTAAATAATTATAGAAAGGCTTTATAGATACTAAAATTATATATAATAAAAAAAAGGCTAAATATATAACTACTAGTTAAATATCTAAACTAGTATTTATCCCGAAGTAAAACGAAGTAAAAAATATTCCGATTAAAGAAGAGGAAGATATTAAAAAGTCCCTAAAGAAAAGGGCGAAGGATAAATAAATTAATAACTAAATTTAAATACTAAAACTAATAAATCGGGTTAGGTTATTAAATATATAACCTACTAAAGTAACGGAATATATATACTAGAATAATAAAAGATAGGAGGACTACTAACTTTTTTTTAAACTAGATAATATTAAAGATCGTAAGGCCGGAAAAAAGATTTATATAAAAATAATAATAATAGGTTTTATCTTATTCTAGATACTCGGTATATTCGTTTTATTCGAAATAAAGGTCTTCTAAAACGGGGAATACCTCGTAGATATTATAGAGTTTAAAAAGATAATATAACTAGCTCTTATAAAACTTAGAATTAATAATTAATAAAGAGTTTAGATTTTATAGGTTTTTAGAGTAATTTACTTAAATTATTTACTTGTACTAAACCGTAAAGACGTAAAGAAAGTTAGGAAGGAAAAGAAAAATAATCTATATTTTACGGAGGGAATAACGAAGGATCTTTAATTATTTAATATATATTACCCGTCTAGGAACCCCTAGGGGATCTAATATATATATATCGATTCTAGTATATCTAAAAAATTTATATCGAGTTATAACTCTAATCTCTTTTTTCCCTTTTTAGGTTTATTAACCTACTAGCTAGATTTAATAAATATATAAATAAAATTAAAGAATAAAGCTTTTAGGTAAATATTATAATAAATTTATAATAATCTTAAATTAAAAACCTATACCGAGAAATTAAATAAATTAGATCGCGATCTCCTAATAAAGTTAAAATAGGTTTTTTATTTCGACGAAGATTATAATTTCTTAGAGGTAATTTATTTTATATCCTTAATCTTACTTCCTAATTAAGTCGATAAAATTATAACGGATAAAATTCCCGCGGTAAAAAAGAGGGGTAATAAATTTAAGATAAAAGAATAAATAATATAATAGGAGGTAGGATAGAGTAAGATTATAATAAACGAAATATATATTAAGAATAACGAGGCTATAAGGATAATTACTAAGATTCGGAAAATTAATAATATAATACCGGGTTAAAAACCTCGAAAAATCTTAATTAGCGAGACTCCGTTCGAATTATTACCGAGGATAATAATAGGTTAAATAAGTATATTTATAAATAATAAATAAACTACGTTACTCTTTAGAAAAGATTATCTTTATATAAATAAGGCGCGTAAATACTTAAAGTATTATATAAAAATAAATTTATTAATATTAATAAAAAATATAAGAGCCTTATCCGGAGTATACGTAATAATAACGATATTAAGGACGAGTATAAATAGTATAAGAAAACTATAACTATTATTATTCGAATACTTTAGGTACGACGTATACTAGACTTTATCTTTTTCGGGGAACCGCTAGTTAAATTTAAATTTAATTATTATTTCGATTACTTTTTAAGCTATTTATAACGGTACGAATTATTATTAGAATATTACTTTAAAGAAATAAATTAAAGAGTTCGGTAAATTTATCGTAATATTATACTCGCCTTTACGAGTTATAAGAAGAATACTATATTAAAAATTACGGTATATTTATAACTCGCGGCCGTATATTATACTAGAATTCTATTATTATTCTCTAAACTAGTTCTTTATAAAAATACGAAGGACTTTAAACTAACGAGTAATAAATTAAAGGATAATAATTAATTTAAATTAAAGAAATAAAAACTTTATAAATTAAAATAAAGAAACTTAACCTTCGAAAAAAATATTAATTAAATCGCCGGAGTAAATAATTATCTTAAATACGAGCATTAAATATTTTTAGAAATAAAATATAGGGAATCGATATAAAGATAGTTATTATAATTATATCTTTTATCTTAGCTCTTATTATTTACGAGGTAAATATTTCTAATAGAATCCTATATTATAATATAGGCCTTATCCTACGTTAGGGATATTATATTAATAATTATATAAATAATTCGCTTAATATAGAAGAGGCTTATCGCCTTAATCTACGGAGGTATATTTAAATTAAAATAAACTAAAATCGTTAGACTCTTTTAGGAGGGTAAAAATAATACGAAAAATATATCCTTAAAACCCGTATCTTAATTTCTAATAGGATCTACTATACTTTTAAATATAAGGTAGATATTTACGGCCTTTAAATATATTATTATCTTTAACTCCGAGTAATTAATAAGCGCTAAGGACTAGACTATATACCGTATTAATCGAATTAGTTAAGATCGCGCGATATATATAATTAAATTCATAAATATAATTTCTAAAGTAGATATAGTCATCTATAATAAATAAAGGGCTCGATAATAGATATATTAAATAATAAAAGACCCTATAAAGAAGTCGGAGAGTTATAAACTCCGCGAAGTCTTAAAGAGGTATATTTATAATAACGAAAATAAATAGGACGAGTATAGTTAGTTATAGAAAAATAAATAACTTATTACTATAAGGGTATAAAGAGAGGATAATAATATTTATAAAAAGAGAAGTTAAAAGGGTAGACCAGCGGTATTAATAATTAAAAAGAGTTCGGTAATATAGAGGAGATAGAATAATCGTAAATTCTATAAATCTAGAAAGATCTAGATATACTAAAATAATTTAATAATCCTATATTTAACGATTACGGTCTTATTATTAATTTAGAGATATTAAAGATTAATATTTATACTCTTAAACTACCTAAGGTACTCTTTATAAAGAATTCTATAATTAAATTTACTTTTTCTAGTCGTTAGGATTTATACGGAAAAATATTTCTCCTCCTTAATATTTAGCCGTTAAAATATTAGAGTATTTATATCCTAAAATTAGATAAAGATCGTTAAGCGCCTATAATTAATAAATAGATAAATAACTTTAAGAAAAACTTTATAAAACTCTATTATAAATATAGCGGAAGAGTCGAGAATATTAACCCTCCCGTTATTAACGGCTATATTAATAACGGCGAGGTTATTAATATAATATTTATAACTACCGGAAACTAAACGAAGATAGGTCCCTAGATACTTCTAGTTATTCTTAGTAATAAAAGCGCCGATATTTATAATCGAATTAAACGTAACTATAATATCCGTTTCAGAGTTATATCGTAATATATCTAGGCGAGTAACGTTATTAAGAACGCCCCTTAATACTATTTTAATATATTTATAAAATTTAATTATAAACTTAAAAGTACTACCTCTATAATTAAATCGAAAACTAAATACTTTAAAGAACCGATAATAATTATCGGTATTAATATCTTTTATATAATACCCGACCTAGAGTAAACTTCTATAATTATTATAATTATCTCTATTAATCGAACTACCTCTCGTTATACTATTACGGTCGAGATAAACGGCTCCTATATTAAGATAATTACCTCTAATAATATTAACTCTATACTTCGTTCTTTAATAGGTTAATAGTAGAAGAATATTAATAAAAATAGTCTACCTAAATATATTTACTACTTCCGTAATAATATTTCTAAAGATTAATTTAGTCTACTTTTAAAATACGAGGTTATTGATATAAAGCGCTTATTTACGGACTTAAACTAGAATTATCCTAATAATAAAATTAAATTCACTATTGTAATTACCGAGAAATACTACTATATTCGCTTCTTCCCTCCTATAGATCCTATAGTTAATAAGAATAATAATCTTATATTTAGTATAATTATTAATTATAATATTACTTACCCCTTCGAGAATAATATTTATCTCTACTCGTATATAATTATCTAGGGTACTACTCGACTTATTTATAATTATATATTAACAAATAAAGCTAATATTCTATTAGATCGATTCTAGGTAATACTCTATAAATATTATTATTAATACTAGTATATAATTACTCCCGTATCTCTTTATAAATTTAGTCCTAAATTTATAAAAATATATTAAACTAATAGAAGATAGTCCCCGTAGTATATTATATTTATTTAATAATTAAGCGTAGTAAGGTTTATATTAATATAGTTACCGCCGAAAGGGTTATACTTTAAAAGGAGCGATAAAAACTAGGTAGGGAGGCGTAATTCTATTCTAATAAAATAAAATTATAAACTAAGTAATTTAAACTCTAGCCAGTCGAGCCTTAAGACTAGATAAATTTTAATATATAATATATTTAAGTTTATAAAGTCGTGTAAAAATATTTATTAAATATTATAAGTAATAAATACGTTTAATAAATATAATAGATTAATAATATTAATATACGATACTTATATAAATACGCGAGTAAATACGCGATTAATATTATTATATATTATATCTAACCTATAATTTAAACTATATAAATTAGATAATTAAATAAATTATTTACGGGCTTTAGTTAGCTTAATATGTAATTTATTAATAAATAGTAATAAAACGTTTAATAAACCTACTCGGAGTTATAGATAACGGAATATACGGGTATTATATTTAGAAAAAGTTTATATAGTCTCCCGCTTTACTAATATATTAAGGTTTTATACTTATTTTCATATTACTATAAATACCCTAGGTACTATAATTTAATATTATTTTATAAAATAAAATACCTCGCCCTTTACTTTTTCCTTTCTTAGTATCTTATCGGTAAATCCGGAAAAATAGAATTACTTAATCGCTACTTAATCGATATAGAATGTATATTCTGTAGTCTTGGTAAGTCTTGGCGCTAAGATATTAAAGTTAGAGTTAAGGTCTACGCGGGAGAGCTAAATTTAATCCTAAAAATAATTTTATAAAAGTAATACTAATGAAAACCTAATTAAAAATTCGGGATCTAAATCAAAAATGGATTTAGAAAAATATATAAATCTATATATCGAGGCCCTAGTCTAGATATTATTAAAAGTTAAAGTTAAAAAAAAATGATAAAATCGCTACTATAATACCTAAGGCCGCTAGCGCAGAGCTAGTAGCTTAGTAATAGTATAAAAGATATAAAATAGTTACGGGGTTCATTATTAAATAATTCTTAAATCCTAGATTTAATAATAGAACTAATCTCTAAGAATTCTAATAATACGGGGGAATATTAATTTAATATAAAATTATTAAAAATTAAAACCCCGCGATATTAAGGCTAGAGCTCTATATTTATAAATAATAATATTATAAAGATAACGGAGTATAGGTATATATAATATACTAGCCCCTTTAGCGGGACGTAGGCGTATATAAAATACTATTATTTTATAATTATTTCTTTCTTTAGGCCCTAGTCCCTAGGTACCTAAATACTTTAATTAAAAAATATTTATTAAAAAACCTTTAAACCCTCTAAGAGAAATAAAGGAAAAAAGTTATTTAATATAACGACGTTATTACGCGGTAACCTAAATATAAAATTATATACTTAATTCTTTAATACCTATAGTACTAGTTACGGAATAATATTTAGTTAATTTACGAAATTTATTAAAAACCTTTAAACCCCGTAAGAGAATAAGGAAAAAAAGTTTTCTAGTTTATACTATCGGTCCTATAGTACTAGTATTTAATACTAGTTACGGCCCGATATAAAACTATTCCTATAGTATTTAAAATAGTACTAGTAACGGAAGAGTAATACTACTATATTACCTCTACTATATAGTAGTACTAGTAATAAATAAATAATATATTTATAAAACTGTCCTTATAGCGCTAATATATAATTACGTTATAGAATAGGGTAGGGATTATCTTCTCTTCCCTTCCCTTCCCTAAAGGAAGGGGTAGGGAAGAGAAAGAATAAACCTAAAGAAATTCCCTTCCTTAATTTAAAGAAGAGAAAGAGTTCTTTATTATTCCCTTCCCCCCTTTTTAATAGGGCTGGCCTTATATAATTTATATATATATATATATATACTTTATTAATTAAGATAATAATTAATATAAATAATCGATATCTTTAGGGTCGTTAATAGTATATTATTAATTATATTAATTATTATTCCTATTAATAAACTATATCTACGCGTATCTTTAGGGCTATTATAGTAACGATAATATAAATAAAGTATATTAAGATTTAATAGCGCGATTAAATAGATTAATTATTATACTACCCTCGATCTAAATAATTAATATATATTATAATATCCTAGAACGACGAATCGTAGTTATTTATATATTAATTTCTAATAGGTATCCTCCGTATATAAAATTATATTAATTTTTATATTAAACCTTTATTTAGATTTTATCCCCTAACGAATCTTATTCTCGCTTTAATTATTAATATTTATTTACCCGCCTAATATTTTCGTTAAAGTTTTTAAAAGTTTAATATCCTTCGCCTATAAAGTAATACGTTTACTATATATAGTATATAAATTAATTATTAAATAATTTAAATTATAGTTTATCGAGGGATAATATAGGAAATAAATTTATTGAAGAATATATATATTAAATAATCTTTTATAACTTTTTATAAAGTATTAATTATATTACTCTAAAACCGTATATTTTTAAAAAGGTTTTAATAATAGATTTTATAAAATAAATATGAAAAGAGTATTTTTAGAATTAATAAATCGAAAGTCTTTTAATATCTTTTAATTTCCTAGAGTATTTTCGTTAATACGGATTAATACCTTAATTAAGATAAAGATAATTAATAATAATATAAAATTTACTACCCGGCTTTATACGTCGTCGGGTAAATATAGAAATTTAATTTATCTTTCCCCTTTTATTCCGCTTAGCCTTAAGAATACGAAAAGCGGCTTTATATAAAAATTTATTAAATATTAATCTTATAATAATATTATTATTAAATAGAGGTTAAATTAATAGAGGATTAATACTCGAGCCCTCCCCGTTATTTTATAGTATTATTTAAATTAACTAGAGGCCTTTTCCTTTCCTTATTTATATATATTAATATATTATTTATATAGAATTATAAAGGGGAAAATACGTACTATTTCTAATTATATTTATATATTTAGATTTATCTTTAAGTTTATCTTTAGGCTTACCTTTAAATTTACTTTTAAATTTAAATTTTTATATTTTAAAGACTTTATAAATAATTAAAGATTAATATAAAAATTACGATAAGGCCGGAAAGAAGGTAATATATTTATTACCTCGCGGGGTCTTTAGATTCCTTTAAGACCGGTCGCGTTTATTAACGACTATATCTAGATTTATAAATTAATATAAAGATTAGGATAAAGCTAGGATATATAATAAAATAATAAATATTTATTCTTAATTATATCCTTAGCGTTCTTTTTCTTTATAGGTTTTTTATTTTTTATTATTTATTAACCTTCTACCTAGCGAGTAATCGGGGTATTAAATTCTAATTTAATATTACTCTTAAATTATCGACGAGTACTAAAAGATATTATGTTAATATTTGATATTATATTCGGCGGTAACGGATCCTCGTCTATATCCGAATCGATTTCCGAGTTTTAAAAAAGATATTCGAATCCTTAATCTATATAATTTCTATATACTATATTAGAATATTTATAATTATATATTAAATTCCGGTTTAAATATAACGTATACGACCTTAAACCTAAATTAATTTAATTATTAGGATTATCCTTATCTTTATTTTAATTTACTTCTAGTATTATAAAACTAGTTTAATTCGATTCGTCTAGTTCTTTTTATAGTACCGATTTTCTTTTTTTATTTAGATTCCTTAGTAGTATTAATATTTCTTTATTCTTTATATAACCCTCCTCTTTATCCTTATCTTCGAGAATATAAAAGAGTTTATTCTACTTATAATATTAATACGGGTTAATTAAATTAGAGTTACTATATAGGTATAAATAATAAATAACCCGATACTCGTATTCTATATAAGACTAATCTAATTCTAAACTACTATTATTATTAGGCTAGTTTTTACGATTATACCGATTATTATCTTATATTATTTCGTAGGATATTAATAAAGTATATAGTATAAATAACGAATTAAGAGGTTCTCGATTTTATTAATTTTTAAAAAGTATTTAAAGGTGATTTTTATAAACGAAATTAAAGATATTATATCTTATCCCTCCGACTCCTAATAATTAAAGTACGGTTTATTATATTTTATATATTTCGTAAATATAGTTTACCCTAAGATTTATATTAATAATTTTATTTATAATTAAGAATTTATTATAAGGCCTAGTCCCGAATAAAAGGCTTATAATATAAATAACTATATTTAATAAATTAAATTAATATAATTTATCTTAATCTTTATCTTGGTAATTTTACATTTATTTTAAATATATCCGATACTATAAATCTATCGCCCTGAAGAGGAGGTATTTATTATATTAAATATATATAATTAATACTATTAATAATAGTATTAAGAGTAATGACTTTACTTATTTAATTTCGAGAGGAAGTATAAGAGGTATTTTCTATCGATCGAATTAATATTATTTATCCTAATCTTTATCCTAATAGTTATATTAAATAATAATTAAGTTTATAATACTATAATTTTAATAATTAGATATATTATTAAATAGTAGTAAAATTTAGTTTAGATCGAACTTACCTAGAGAGATAAATATAAGGATAAATATAAAGATAATAATAATTAACTAGGCTATTAATAGCTAATTATATTAATCTTTATATATATAATATACTAAACGTAATTTCGAATTAAGATTAACGCTTTTTTAATACCGTAGTTAATATAGTTTAGGTATAAATAAAAGTAAAGTAAAAAATAATAAAAATAATCGGATTTATAATACTAAAAACGGGATTCTTAATTATTATTTACTTTAGTTTATTCTTCGAAGTTATATACTTTCGTTAAAGACCTTTATCTTTCTACGAGCTTTTATATTATAATATACTAATATATAAATTAATTATTCATACTATTATTAAATAATTAATTAGATTATTTTATAATAAAATCGTAAATATTTATTTATTAATTAATCCTTATCGGAATCTATTATTTTAATACTTTATAATAATCTTTATATTAATCTCTAATAAAGATCTTATCTCCTAACGAAACCTCTTCTCGCTTTAATTATTAATATTTATTTACCCGCCTAATATTTTCGTTAAAGTTTTTAATAATTTAATATCCTTCGGTTAAAAAGTAATATATTTATCGTATATAATATATAGATTAATTATTAAATAAATTAGATCTTAACTTATTTAGGGATAATATAAGGAATAAATTTATTAAAGAATATATATATTAGATAGCCTTTTATAGGCTTTTATAAAGTATTAAATATATTACTTTAAAATAATATATCTTTAAAAAGGTTTTAATAATAGATTTCGCGGACTAGATATAAAAAAGGTACTTTTAAAATTAATAAATCAAAAGTCTTCTAATATCTTTTAATTTCCCGGAGTATTTTCGTTAATAAGAATTAATACCTTAATTAAGATAAAGGTAATTAAAGATAATATAAAATTTACTACCGGGCTTTATACGTCGTCGGGTAAATATAAGAATTTAATTTATTCTTCCCCTCTTCTTTTTTAGGGCTTAAACGCGGTCTTTAAATAAAAATTTAAATAGAGCTTTAACCGCCTATATTCCTATAAAGGTTTTATTAATAAATAAAGAGCCCTAAAATAAAGGCGTAGTTAATATTAATATCTAGAAATTAATATAGGAGTTATAGTATATCTAGTATAAAGAAAAAATTTATAAACTTAAATACTCCTAGCGCTTTTATATATAAGGTTCTATAGTTTAAGACCTTAATAAATTATATAATATTAATATAATTATTATAATAAAGCTAAGATTAAGGTAAATTACTTATTATTTTATTTTACTTTAGTTTTTCTCGGAGGATATCCGCGTCTTAAAGGAGTTTTTGTAATAACGGATTAATATAAAGATTACGATAAGGCTAGGATATATAATAAGATAACGAATCTTTATCTTTAGTTATAATTTTTATTTTTTATATTTTACTCGCCTTCTTTTTCTTTTTTATTATTTTTTAATTTATTTTTAAATTCTTAAAGATTACCTAGCGAGTAATATATATTTCTTTAATAATACCCTTTAAATAATCGAGAGGTATTTCGCCCGTATTAAATCTCGGTAGATTATTTTTATTAATATAAGAGATCTACTTTAGTTATTTATTATTACGGGTTTTATCCCGATCTTTATCTTAATCGGAAGGGTTTTAAATATCCTCCTTTATTATTATATCTTTTATATCTTAATTATTATAAGAGTAATTAAGTATAAAATAATTTAAATTATTCTACTAGTAGTTTTTATACTCTCGGAAAATAGAATTAATTTCTTTTAGGTAAAAATATAAGATATACTCTTCTATATAATTTATATAAGATTTAATACTATCGAATTTAGGTTTATCTTAATTATTTAGGGCCGAATCGTTTTAATTTTTATCTTAATCGTTATTCTTTTAATAGTCTTCGGGTATTACTAATTAAATCTAGATATTATTCGAGGAATTAACCGGATAAAGATAATAAAAATATATATCCCTTATTTCATAATCCTACCTTTCGATAATATATTCGTAATTATTATATTAATATTTTTAGTATAGTCGTTAATATTTAGGATTATCCTTAGTTTATTTATATATATTATTATTATTTATATAGTTTATATAACCTTCTAACCTTATTACGTTATTATTATTATCGACGGTCGCCTTATTATCGTTATTAGTATTATTATTATCTTTAATCTTAACGTCTTTACCCGAGTTATATTTATTATCTTTTATTTTATTCTTAAATATAGGTAGTTTATATAATTAAATAAATATCGGTTAAATTATATCCTTTAATTTAGGGTAGATAAGTTAAGAGAATTAATCTAGCGTATTTAATTAATTCATATTAACGATATCGTCGAAGTCGATTTATTTTTATATAGGACCGAATAACTACGGTTCGTATATTTCATTAGAATTATTTATCCTAATATTTATACCGTAAGATTTACCGGAAGGCTAGGGTTATTCTATATATTTTTTATTCTAAAACCCTAATATTTAGGCGACTATTATAAACTTTATTAATATTATTTATCTTAATTTATATCTTAATAATCTTACCCCTTTATATAATAGATTAATTACTTTATAATTTAGGGGTTAAGGAGCTATTTTCTATAAATTAAATTAATATTAATTATCCTAATCTTTATCCTAATATACTTATTTAATATTTTAAATATTAACGATTATACGATTATAATAGCTTAATATCTTATTAATTTATAACTTATTTTTATTTAATTTTACCTTATTTATAAGGACTAAAGTATAAATAAATATAAAGAAGATTACGATTAATTAATTTATTAATAACTAAATATACCGGCCTTATATATATAAATATATTATACGGTATTTTAAATTAAGATAAATACTTTTTTAATAATATAGTTAATATAATTTCGGTATAGGGGAAAGCGAGGTTATAAGTAAATAGAATAATCGGATTTATAATATTAAAAACGGGATCCCTAGTTATTATTTACTTTAATTCTATAATAAAAAGTTATACTCCTTTAATAATAACTTCTATATTAAGATAATCTTTTATTCTATTTTATATTAATAAACTATAATATTAATTATAATAGTTATAAACGATTAATGAATTATTCTAAAATAGAATCGAAAGTCTAAAAGTTTATAATTAAATCTAAATTTCGTAGTAAAAGTAACGGTATTAATTTAATCGGTATAAAGATTAAGATAAATATAATAAAGCGTCGACCTTCGGATATTAATTATAATATATTTTTACCTAATATATATAGCCTTTAATCGCTATATAAACTATATATCCTTTAGGGTTATAATAATCCGTTTATTATAAATCGTATAAAGATTAATTACTACGATTAAGATTAATATTATATATTTATAAAAATAATATTAAGTTATTTACTCGCGAGTTCTTTAATTAATATCGCTTTTAAGGCCTTTTATAACGCGTTTAAACCTATAAACTATATACGAAAATAATATTTATAAGAGGTATATATAATTTCGTATATAAAGCGCGTAAAGGGTAACTTCGGGATTAAAAGATCGATAGTTTTTTAAAAAAGCCTGATTTTTTATAAAATAATAACTAAAAAGTTAAATTAAATAATATTTTAATTATAAAGGTCCTATTAACTACTACTCTTTAGTCTTTTATTTTATACCGTAATTTTCTTTACTTAAGGTTTCTTTATATATACCTTTTATATATTAGGTACTTTCCTCGCTATCTTTAAATTCCGTTACGTTCTTAATAATCAAGGGCTCTAATTTACTCTCGCGTTATTATTAAAATTATTAAATAACTTAAAGTTAATATCGGCTACGCTTTTATTAATAATTAAAGATATAATTATTAACCTAAATTAATAAGAATTTAATTAAATCTTAAAAGAAATTTCTAAAGGAGGGTTAGAATATTAATTTACTATATATTTAAAATTATTTTTTAGCGGGATATTAACCTAAAATGTATAAAATAAATATAAATCTATCTTTATAATCTTCCTATCCGGTATTAATATAATTAAGTTATAACTACCGTATATAGCGTATCTCTATAGATTATATAATCGTAAAAGAGTTAATAATTCTTTTTACTTTTTTACCTTTTTTACTAGTTTCTAAAATACGTATTTAAAATATCTTAAAGTAGTAACTTCGCTATTAATAATTCTAAATCTAATAATTAATATTCTTTTATTTTTAGTTTAATTACCCGAGATATTTTTTTTATAAAGAGCTTAACGACTAAAGATTCCGATAAATATTATTATATATATATAATAGAAATAGTTACCGTCTTTCTCGAATAATTTTATAAATAAAAGTAGTATCGTACTTAAAAGATTAAGTAAGAGAATTAGAAATATAAAAGTTATATATTTAATTTCTTTTAGACGTCGCCTAAACCGGCTCTAAAATAAAAGTTCTTTTATAACGATATTATAATAGGTATAAGAGAGCCGAGAAATATCTATAAAAAATATAACCGAATAATTATAAGGATTAACGCCTAGAATAATATAAAAATATATTTTATATTAAATTAATATAAGAGGAAAACTTTATATTTAGGTATAGAACCGATTTAGATTATATTATTCTTTAAAGACTAGGTATATTCTAACCCGCTTAATATATAAATATAAAGATTAATATAAATATTTATAATCCTAATTATAGAGAAGTAAAAGAAAGATTAATATATTATAGTTTAACGGCCGAGAAATAATATTTAAGGACTTCTCTAAATTATTTATATAAATAATTATCGGGCTTAGGCTCTCCTTACGATTTATTAATAATATCGATATATAACGAGTATTTAAGTACGCGAATTCGTTAATTACTCTCCCTTCTATATCTATAATTAAAAATTATATTATAAAGAAGTATAACGATATTTAAAATTAACTCCTTCGGAATTTACCTAACGACGGTACGAAAGTTATTATAATATTAAATTTATAGTCTTCTAAAAACCGATAAAGTTATATAACTATAAATATATACTTTATCGATTAGCGATAATAATACTACGAGGTACTCCTAGCTTTTAAATATATAAAGAGAAAGTATAATAATATTAACCTAACCTCGTACCTAAATATTATTATTTATCGTTATAAATTAAAGGATCGGATATTATTAATTATTACGAATAATACCTTTAATAATAATAATATATATTAAACCCTCGAAACTATAGTACCGGAGGAAAAGGCCTAGTTTTTAATTATAAAAAAGAAACTACTAGAAAATAAAATCCGCGATTTTTATAATAATTATTAATTATTATACCGATATCTATTTCTTTATTAATATTAAGCGATATAAATTCGTAAAGCCTCTATTTATTTTAATAAAAACAGTTAACGGCGCGAGCGCTTTTAGGATATCTAAAAGTAGTTAAATAATAAAAAGTATTAATTAACCGGGCCGAATTAGGTATAAGGGATATACGATAAGAAATATCGAAATAAATTTATAACGCTAAAGCTCTTCTAGGACGTAGCGACTAAATAGGATTTAATTTATTATATATTAATCCGCGCCTTAAAGCTAAGGCCGGCGTTAAAGGAATTTTTCTATAAATAAACGGAATAATTATAATTAAATAAGGATAAATAGATTTAAATAAAATACCTTATCGAACTTTATAAATTATTCTATTAATATATATAAATAATAAATATATCTCGTATACCGATTATTTATATAACTTTTTCGGTTTATAATATATTATTTAATTATTTTAAAAGTAAAGAAGAAAAGTTTATAAAGAAAATTACGCCTTAAAAGAGGTCTATATTAAAGGGTTTAAAAAAAGCGTAGGATAAATTTAACTAGTATTATTCTTAGACCTAATTAATCTTAGGCGGGTTATACGATATAATAACTCTTTTAGAATTAATTTAAAAAATAATTATATTTAAAAACTAGGGATAAAATAAAGAGACTAGGTAAAAATAAAAGGATTTTTATTAAAAATAATTTAAAGAGTAATTCGACTAGCGCCCGTAGGTTATTTAATAAAAGAAAATCTATACTAAAAAAGATATCGAGGTAAATAATCTTAAACGTTTAATTAAAGGTAAAAATAAGGTATTATTAAACCCGAAAAGTCGGAGTAAAGAATTTCGATAATATTAGGAAGCGAGTAAATCTTTTATTTATATTAATCTTTATATCGATAAATATACCTATTAATTATATATAACGTTTAATAATAACGACGGTAAATTTATATTTAATAAATAGAAGGATTTTTTATTAATATTTAATTATCTCTTCTATACGGCCCGTAATATCTTAACCGTATTTTATACCAGCGTTAAATATAAGCGAGTATTTAATATCGTTATTTAATTATATATAACCTAAAATCTTATAGTCCCGAGATATTCTTAATTTTTATAATCCTTAATCGTTTTTAATTTAAAAAAAACGAAATAATAATATCTTAATAAGATTTAGACTATAAAGAAATAATAACTTTTAAAGAGTACGAAATAAAGGTAAAAAAACGGGACGAGGTTATAAAAAAAAATAATAACGACTTTATAAATAATAAAGACGGAGGCGGGTATAATAATTTTATAAACGAAACTACCGTTTTAAGATTTAATAATAAAGATAAGGGAAGTAGAGAATCTTTAATCTTAATTATTAATTTAACTCGTAATTAAAAAAGAGTTAAAGAATCTAGTCCTTAGGTAAAAGTTTATAAAATAATATAAATACGCGTAAAAACCGTATTAATAATAAAAAGGCTTAAGAAAGTAATTTAAAAATTAGAATTTCGGGGTACCGAATAAACGGGAGTAATTTAAAATATATATATTTTATTCAAGACTCTATATCTAGTTATTTAATAAAAAGGAAAAAATCGAATATAGGATTATTCTTTAAACTAGAGGTAATTAATAAATTTAAAGAGTTAAAGAATAAATAGAAAAATAAATAAATTTTATTAAAACTATATAAAGAACCTAGTCTTATCTTATAATCTTTAAAGAGTTATAAAAAAACGAGTAGAGCTTCGAAGTATAAAAGGAGTTAAAGGAGATATAAAGAGTAAAGATATATAATATAAATCGAATAAAGTTAGTATAAAGATTAATATAATTACGACTAGAAGTTTTATAAACTAGTTATATTAAATATTTAAATATATAATTAAATATACTCTTTACGTTTATATTTAGAATTTTATTCGATAATATAATCTCTTTTTAACTTAAAAGAGGCTTTAAAAATAATCCCGATTTAATAATTTATATTATCCCTTTCGAAATCTTCTCTTAATCTCTAGAACGAATAATATTCTTCGCTTTTTTTATAATTTAGGTATACTCCGGCTTTAGTATTATCCTAAATATTTTCCGCGCCTCTTTTATATTTTTATTCGGTCTTTAATTATATTTTTCGTATTTATAATTATCGGGGTAAAAATAATATAATCTTAATATTATAATTTACCTATTATTAACTTAAATAAATATAAGACCTATATTTATTCTATAACGCCGATTTTATTTATTAAAGTTATACCGCTTATACCTTTCTAGATTTATATTAAGTTAGGCGGTTATATTCTTTTAGACGGTATATTTAGTAAAAGTAAAAATATAATAAATTTATAAGTCCCTCTTTAGTAAGCCTTTTCGTTTATATTAATTTATAATTAATATATAACCGGATAAAGATTAATATAAATAATATACTTTAAGATTATATCTTTTATAATATAAAAACCCTTTATATATATATACGCGAAGACGGTATTTATTATAATAATCGATTTTAGCGCGGAGTAATTTAAATACTATAATCTAATATCCTCTAATAATATTATAGGCCGATCGGTCCCCGGATTTTACCTATAAATTAAATAAGACCTAAATATTACGAGTCTCGGTTTACTTTTTATTTTCGTTTTAAATACTATAAATTTCGTCTTAATCTAATTATTGATATATTTTAAGAATATAATTACTAACGTTTAGGGAGTTATCGATATCCTTTAATAATTATTTATCGATTTAATCTACGTCCTTATTATCGTTAATTATTATTTCTTTAATTAACGAAACCCCGTTTACCTAGGTAATAACCTATTTATATTTACCCATAGTAATTCTATTATATATTAATAGTATCCGCTTTAAGTAGGATATATTAGTATAAAGATTAATATAAATCTTTTATTAATTATTTAGATTTTAGCCTATTTTAATAGTCTTTATTATTTTTATTCTAAAAGAATATTCTATTTTTATTAATTTTTTACTTTTTTTTAGGCTCGCTAAACTATTTTTATATTTATAATTTTTATATATTTAATAACGGCGTCTACCTTTAATAATAATAAAAGGCGTTTTTTTAATTTTATTATATTAAGGTTCCTAGAAAGTTATTCTTCGATTTTTCTCTTCGATTATAAATTTAATATACGCCCTCTTTAGCCTCTTCGTAATATAGAATTTCCGAGAGGATTTATTCTATTAATTATTAATATTAATTATTTATATTAAATATATAAGATTAACGTTTCCGACGATTTATAGTTTAATATTAAACCGAAGTTATATCTAGATATTAATTAATCTTATATTTCTTCTTCTTTAATTATAGTTTATTATTTATTTAGACTTTAGATTATTCTTTTTTATAATATATTAATCGTTATTATAAAGACCTTTATTATAAAGAAAGGTCGTAGATATTAATCTAGTTATTTATATTAATCTTTATATTATTTAAATTAGGACGTCGATCTAAAATCTTATTTAAGAGTTATTAATAATAGGAGTTATATAATCTAGTAATAAGTAAATAGGGTTTACTACCGAATTAAATATAATAATATAAGAACCGATAATTAAATAACTAAATAATAAAGGAGTTAAATAATTTAACGAAGTTATTTATAAAATAAATAGTTCGTTAAATCTAGAAATAAAGGAAAAGCGGAGGCGTTTTAAAGAGCCGTTATTAGCGCGGCGTTAATAATAAATCTAACGGGTAATAACGTTATTAAATATCAATAACTTTAATAATCTTTATATATAAATACTGCGTAGCTAGTATATAATAAGTTCTATATTAAATTCTATAATCTATTTTAATTAAATAGTATACTTTTATTCGAAAAATTTAACGTATATTAATTAATATTAATTAAATTTATAAATATATATCCTTCCTTATAAAGCGCTCGTTTTACTACGGTAGTATTAAAATAAACCCTCTTTCTATTAATTTAAAACGTATTTTAGAGATTTAAAATATATTAATATCTATTATTAATCGCGATATAGATAAAGATTAATATAACTAGTAGGCCTATTAAATAGATATTTAGATTTATTTATATTATTAGCCCTACCCGGGAAGGGAGGAAGGGAATAATAAATAATCTTTTCTCTTCCCTAGTAGTTTCTACCCTTTCTCTTCCGCTCTCTTCTTTACTAGAAGGGAAGGGAGTAAAGATTATTCCCTTCTATCCTCTTCCCTATTCCGTAGCGTATATATAATAATAATAGTTAATTAAATAATATTTTATTCGTCCCTATAATATCGTAATATATAATAATAACGGAGTATTATATTATACTAAGACTAACTTTATAATAATTATTAATTATAATATATAGATCCTATAAAGAGAGTATACGGCGTAGTTATACTATTTATATTATAATATTATATTATAGTTTCTAGTACTTTGGGGTTTTTTTAAAAATAGGAGGTTTAAAGCCCTCGCTCTAATTCTTTAAAGATTAATTTTATTATTTAAATATAAAGATCTTTCTCCTACTAAGATTTTATATTTATTTTCATATTATTATAAATACCCTAGGTATTATAATTTAATAATTTTAATCTTTTTTAACCTTCTTAAATAGTAATCCGTTAAAAATATAAAAAACCTCTTTAGAAATAATTATCCTAAAGGCGAGATATATAAGACCGATATTTTAGATAAAAATATAAGAGATTTATTAAAGAATATTAATCTTATAATAAATTAATAATTTATAAAATTAAAATATAAATAGAAAGCCCTCGAGAAAAAGGCCTCTATTATTATAATTTAAAAGAATATCGAAAATTTACGACGTATTATCGTAGGTAAAATAGATAAGGAAATCGAAGATAATCCTTAAAAATTAAATATAAAAGACGAAAACGGCCCGACGGTAAATTATAATTAAATTAGTCTTAATATAAATTAAGGTAATTTATAACTATTAAAATTATAGGATTTTTATACGAAGAATTCGTAAAATTATCGAGAATAAATTTATAATACGGAGACTATATTCCGCTTAACGCCCGTAAACTTTCGAATAAACGAAAAAAGGATTTTATATATAATACCCTATTTAAAGAGGTAAATTAAGAAGTTATAAAATAAATATAAAAAACTTTATCTAATAAATATATTAATATAAAAGTTCTTTTCGGACTATTTATTTAATATAATTAAAAACTCTTTAAACCGAGTTATAAATATAAATCTTAAGTATTAATATACGCGCTAAAGGAATAATTAATTAATATAAGATTTCGATATTTATTTTAATACCTTAGAAACCGAACTATCTTTTTATAATAAAAAGTAATAAATAGTTTATCTAATAATTTATTTAAGATTTAATATTTTAAAAGAAATTAACCGAGCCTAAAATATTCCTATTAAGCGAATCGAATTTATATCGTTTATAATATATTATAAATATAACCTTAATCGAGACTTTAAAATATAAGATAATAATTAAAATAATTAATTAAGATCTTAGAAAAAGTATAAGAAAGAATTAAAGAGCGGAGATAATAAAAGTAAATCTAATATAAGGAGATAAGATTCTAATAATAATAATTATAGAGATATAAATAAGATATATACGACTCGTAGGAGCGATAAGAATCTTAAGGATATTAAATATTTTAATTATTATAAATTCGGTTACTACTTTAATAAATATCCGGAGAAGAAAATAAAGATTATATATCATATCGGCGATTATACCGTAGAGTCGAAGAATAATAAACCCTTAAGGAAATCTTTATCTTAAGAGAATAAAGAGAAATAAGAACCCGATCGAGTATAAATATTAATAACGAAGTTATTACGAACCTAATTAATATTAATATAAAAATTATTCGTATTAAAATAGATAAAGATCTAGGAGCGGAGATAAATATTATTATTAAAATATTTATATAGTAGTATAACTTAGAGTATTTCGAGAGCGAGTCGTTATTAACTCTTAAATAAATAAGCGGGTAATTTATTTATTACTATAATATTTATAATATCGTTTACTAGTTAACCGATTTATAAAGATAAACTAAAGAGTATAATAATATATTTTATTTTATTAATAAAAAAGGCTCGTTTATTATTATAAATATACTAGTTATAAAAAAAGAAAAGATTTAAACCGACTATAATATATATACCTAACGGCTCGGTATCGCGTTAAATATATATATATTAGAATTACTTAAAGATTTTACGAAATTATTAAAGACGTAGTTAATTATTTATATATTAATTTATATTAAGGCTAGTCCCTTTAATTAAGATTTTATTAATAGAAACGAGGCTAGGAAAGGCGATACTACCCTTAATATAATATCTTCTAATAGTTTTATTATCGTACCGCCTATACTTCCCGATAAATTTATAGATTTTAACGATATCTTTTTAGATAAAAAAATAGCTCGACTACTATCGTATAAAGGCGGCGACTATATAATTAATATAAAAGGTAACCCGCTATACGGGCCTCTTTATAATCTATCGAATTTAGAATTAATAGAGTTAAAGAGATACCTAGACGACGCTCTAATAAAGGGTTAAATTAGATACTTCGTAAACCCTACCGGGGCTCTTATCCTTTTTATTCTTAAAAATAATAATAAACTATAACTATATATCGACTACCGAGGTCTTAATAAAATTATTATTAAAAATTACTACCCGTTATCCTTAATTAGTAAAATACTAGACCGCTTAAATAATATTATATAATTTACGAAGCTTAATTTGAAAGATATTTATTATTAAATAAGAATTAAGGAGGGCGATAAATAGAAGATAATATTTTATATATAGTATAATCTTTTCGAATATATAATAATACTTTTTAACTTAACGAATATACCTATTATTTTTTAAACTTATATTAATAAATCGTTAATAGGTTTAATAAATATATTTTATATTATTTATTTAAATAATATCTTAATTTATTTAAATTTAAAAGAGGAGTATATTAATTATATATAATAAATACTCGAACGTCTATAAAAATATTCCTTATTCGCGAGCTTTAAGAAATACGAGTTCTTTATTTAATTAATTAAGTTTCTAGGGTTTATTATAAATACCGAAAATATTTCGATAAACGAATATAGAATTAATATAATTTAGTCCTAGCCGAAACTAAAATCCTTTTATAATATATAAATATTTTTAGGCTTCGTTAATTTTTATCGTCGATTTATTTATTATTATTTATAGATAATAGGCCTATTAACGAGTTTATTAAAAGATAATTAAGATAATAAAAAATTTAATCTATTTAAATAGCCTAAAATAGCGGACTAAACGTTCTACCTACTTCGCGATTTATTCTTATATATATCTATTCTTATATACTTTAATCCGGAATTAAAAATTCGGATTAAAATAAATACTTCTAATTTTACCATAACTACGATTTTAATATAGTTATAAAATAATAACGAATAATATCCCGTCGTTTTTTAATCCCGTAAAATATAAGGTCTAGAAATTTAATACGAGATTTATAATAAAGAGCTCCTTATAATTATTATAATATTTAAATAATAGTAATATTACCTCGAGGGTAGTTTATATAAAATAGAAATCTTAATTAATTATAATAACCTAAAGGGTTTTATAAATATTAAATAATTAAATAATCGCTAGGCGCGTTAGGTAATAAGACTTTTATCTTTTAATTTCTTAATTTCGTATTATTCTAGAAAGAATAATCTAGCCGATAACTCTTTATATTATTTTAATTATAAAGGCCAGAATAATTTTTTAGATAATATATTATTTATATTATAATAAAAGTTATTAAATTTAGAAAGTATTAATTAAGACCTTATTTTTATTATAATATAAAATATATTCGTAAATATAGAAGATCTGATAATACTTCGCCGGCGTTAAATAATATATCCGTAAATATTATATAAAACCTAATATATATAAAACTTATATTACTAGGGTCTTTAAAACTTATTATAAAAAAGATATATTTTTCGGTAGTATATTTATCTAGGCCTAAAGATTTAATACCTAGATAAGAAATTCTAAAGAGTTTAAATAAAATACTTATTTAAATCGATTATAATATAGTAGAGGAACTATTTAACCTTATTACTAGAACTATAAATTATAGACTACTCGTTCTACGTATTATTACTAAATTAATAGTATTTTATAAAACGGCTTATAACGTTAAAAACTTATTAATAGTTAAGATAATTTATATTTTATAAAAAGATAATTCCTACTCGTAAATAAGAATCACTGAGATTATATAGGCGGATTACTAGCGTTCCGCCGGGGTATAAACTTTAGATTCTATATTAATTCTTAGATATAATAATAAGATTTATATACCTAAAGAAGAATTAATCCGCGAAGAGCTATTAGAATAATATTATAATAATATCTTAACGGGCTATTTTAGTATTAAGAAGATAATAAAGTTATTTAATAAAAAATATTTCTAGAGTACTCTAAAAGCCGATATATAAGAATATATCGATATATACGATATATATTAGTAGGTTAAAGTATATCGATACCGCCTTTATAATAAGATTAGTTCTTTATTATATCCTACGGGGCCGTAGAAGGAAATTATAATAAATTTTATTACTAGTTTACCTCTAAATAAATAGTACGGATATATTTATAATACGATCTTTATAGTTATAAATAGGTATATAAAGATATTATAATATATTTTAACTATAAAAACGATCGACTCTACGGGGTTAATAGAGTTAATATTCGAAAAAATTATCCTAAAGTTTAGAGTTCCTAATAGGATTATTTCCGATAGAGGTTCTATCTTTATAAATATATTTTAGTTAGAAGTATATTATTTAATAAAAATTAAAAGGCGCCTAAATATCGTATTCTATCTATAGACGGATAATTAAATAGAATATTAGAATTAAACCCTAGAATATTATTTAAAAACCTTCTACTTAAGCGAGTAAAATAATTAAATAGTACTTTTATTTATAATAGAATACGTATACTATAGTATATAGTATACGATAATAAAATAGATATTATTTATAGTTATATATAGTTATAATCTATCTCTTAAACCGCGTCTCGAGAGCGAGACGTACGAGGGAGAAGTACCGTCGGTATAAAAAAAAATCGAAAAATTAAATACTTTAAGAGAGTACCTAATAAGAGTATAAATTATTATAATCGAGGCGTAGATACGTAGTTATAATAAAAGATATAAACCGAAATCATTTAATATAAATAACTTTTTATTATTATTAATTAAAAACTTAATATAAAAACGACTAAATAAAAAACTCTCTTATAAAATAATTAGACTATTTAAGATTTTAGATACCGTCGGAATATAAGTATACCGCCTAGGATTATTAATTAGTTATTATATTTATAATATTTTCTATATATCGCTTCTAGAGTTATATTATTAACGGTAGAGTAATATTTCGATTCCTAATATACCTCTACCGGAATTAATAGATAATACGAATAAATAGGAAATAAAAAAAGTACTAAAAAAAAGAAGATAAAAAGCGAGGTACTTTATTTTATAAAATAACTAGGATAACTAGAGACCTTTAATAAATAGATTAATATAGATATTTTAAATAACGCGCTAGAAATATAAAAAATATTCGAAGAGAATACGAAGGCGGAAAAAATATAGAAAATAAAAAATAGGAAACGAAAATATTATTAATTACTAGCTACTACTAGCTATATTTTATTAATAAATTTCGAGCGAGATATATTCTTACGGCTAGCGAAGCGCTCGTAAATAGGTTTACGTCCGGGGCGGCCAGTTTTCTTAATATTAAAACTCGGTTATTTACGAGTAGGGCCGGGGCCGGGAACTCGAATTAAAAAATAAAGAGTAGAAATAGAATTAAGATTAAAATTATTAATCTTATCTTTAACTTTTTCCTTAAAAGCCTCGCGAGAAGATATTAATTTATCCGAGATATAGCGACTTATACCCTTTATATCGTTATATAAAGCGCGAGACTTTATAGTATTTTTAACTAAAAGAGTTTTACGATTAAATACTATAGCTTTTTATATACCGCTAGAGAATAAAATAAGATCGATAATATTAAGATTATTAATAATAGGTATATTAAATTAACTAATAATAGGATTAGAGCCGAGAGGAGAGTTATATTCGGAGATATTATATATATATTATTTATAAACTTCGTCTTTAGTTTCGTCTTTATTATCGGTTTTATCTTCGTTTATCGATTCGAGAAACTCGTTAAGTTAATAATATATAATTTTATTTTAAAGTATATTTATATCCTAAATAATAATCCCTCTCTAAAAAATTATTAATATACGAATTATATCTAAACTATATTTAATTTATTAGAGTATAAAAAGTATTATCTATACCCTCGATATTTATAGTAAACCGAGATATTAATTATAGTATATTCTTCTCTCTTTTAATTTTACTACTTTTAGATTTAATCTCCCGAAGAAAGACTATAATATCTTTTATATATCTAATAATATACTCGCGAAGATACTCGTTAAGGCCTCGGCGTTCTAAACGATTAAAAAGAAAATTTATAAAAATATAAAATTTAGACGGAATCTAGATATATTAATATAATTTAGTTTCGAAATATTAATAATATATAGGATTATATAGGTATTTATTCTTTATATAATAGGTATACTTTATATATAATATCTTATTATATAGGATATAGTTATCTAGGCCTATCCGCTTAGAGTAGTAGAGGTATAAAAATACGGATAAAGGCGGGGTAAAAGTAGAGCGGGCGGTTACTTTATAAAAAATAAAAATCAGAGACGTATTAAATATCTAAGTATTATTATTAATATTATATACTATAGAGATTAAACTAATATACTAAATATTAAAATAATCTAGTTATATACGTATCGCTAGTAAAATAAAATATAAAACTAATAATTTAAAAATAGAACGAAATATTATAATAATATTAATTCTTTTAAAATAGGAATAAATACCTTATCTAAAGATAGAATAAACTATTTATTTACTTTAATAATTATAAAATTAAAGAAAGAATTTAAAAAAAGAAAAGAAAGACTTATTTAAATTATAATATATTAACTCTAGCCTTACCTACGGAATATATATATAATATTTACGACTTTAAAAAAGAGCTTAAAGATATGGTTAAAATTATTATAAATTAATAAAAGTTTAAATATAGTATAGTTATTAATAATAATATATAGGAATTTATATATATAGAAGATAGTAGGTTATTATAGAAAAAGAAAAATTTAAAGGTTAGCGAAGGCTTTATACCTATACTAAGACCGTTACCCGTATATATTTACTCCTATAATTAAAGTTCTTTTTAAATAATAGGATAGAATAATTTATTTCACTACCGATATTACTAAAACTCTATTAATAGTAAAGACTTATAGTTTTCGATAGCGATTATAATATTCTTTCCTTTATTTTTCCCTTTAGGTTTTAAGGTTTTTATTATATACCTAGTATAATCTACGACTATATAATTACGCCGACCGCGGACTTTACGCGATATATTATTAGTTTTAAGATATAATTTATTTCCCTTCCTTTTCCTACTAGGTTTAAAGGTTTTTCTTTAATATATTAATATTAAAAGACTAGGAGATTAATAGAATTAGATAGAAGGCGTAAATATTATATATATACCCTATTTAGTTTCGACTATCCTATATTATACTCTTTCGTTAAAAATATTAAAATATTAAATTAATATTTACTAGTTTCGAGGGCGAAACCTCTAGAAGGGGAGGTAATTATTATATTATATTAAAACCAGTTTTATAGTAGTTATTAATTATAGTATATAGATTTTATAAAGGGAGTATACGGCGTAGTTACGCTATTTATATTATAATATTATATTATAATTTCCGGTACTCCGGGGCCTTTTTAGAAATAGGAGGCTCGGAGCCCTCACTCTAACTCTTTAGAAATTAATTCTATTATCTAAATATAGAGATCTTTCTCCTACTAAGGCTTTATATTTACTTTCATATTACTATAAATACCTTAGATACTATAACCTAATACGGAGTAAAATAATATATACTATTATTCCTATAGCGCTTATAGTACTTATAGTAAATATAATATATTAAATTATTTCTTTAGTACTTATAATACTAGTAGCGGAATATTAATAAATACTTTTATTATATACTCCTAGTAGTACTATACTATAATAAATACTAATAATAAATATTATATATAAGCGGTATAGTCTTAATATTATACTCGGAGATTAGTAATAATATAACTACTATAATAATAGTTATATTTATTAATAAGAGCGAGGTAGCGGAGCGGAGGCGCGTATCGATATAATACGACGCTAAAGTATTTAGCGCGACGGTTTATTATTAAAATAAACTCGCCCGCCTATTTACTTTCTCTCTTCGTAACTCCTCCAGCCTCTTTTATAAATTATTATTCTAACTCCGTAATAACGTTCTAGTATTATGACTAATATATATATAATATTCTCGTTATATATAGTTTTCTTTTAACCTCATAAATAGCTCCTATTTACTCATAATATTAATTTATTTATACTAATTTATCCTAGTTATAAATATACTAGTAAATATAACTAGTCCGCTATTAGCGCGACTGCGTAATATTAACTATAATAATAATTAATTATACTTCGTAGTTCCTTTACCGGGTCTATTTTTATTAATTTAATAATAATTATATTCGAGGTACGTCCCCTTCTTATATACTCTATTATATTAATTACTACGGAATCGACTATTATATAAAGGTAAATTATAACCGTAAATTCTTAAATGATATATATTAATAATAATAAATTCTTAAATCTTTTTAAGGGAAAGTAAAGAGGTCTATATATTAATATATTTATAACGATAATAAAACTCTTATAAAAGAATATAAATATAAATTAATAAGTAAATAAATTACCTAGTAGCGTAAAATATATAATAAAATAATAGTAACCGGTAGGTAAGCCTCTATTATAATTACTAATCTATAAAATTAATTAACGATAGCGAACTAGTATATTAAGGAATTAAAGACGATAAATAAAATTCTCGAAAAAAAGATTAAAAATTTCCGCTAATATAAATAGGATTTTAAGGATTATAATAAAGATACTATATTTTCTTCTAAAGATTCCTATCTATAAAAGTATAAATAACTCGAATTTACTTGAAGTATTTAGGCCCGCTTATAAGCGCTAAAATAATTTAAAGTTAATTAAGAATTCTTAGGCCGGCTCAGGCCGGCTTAGACTCGCTTAAGATTATTTAGGATTTTTAAGCTACTTAAGATCATTTAGGGCCGCTCAGGATTATTTATTTATATAGTTATTACTACTACTATAAATATACGCGTATATAGTTTATAGATATACGTATTCATAACCATTACTATTACTATAAATATATATATATATAGTTTATAGATATATATATTCATAGCTATTACTATTGTTATAGATATATATATATATAGTTATTTTTACCCTTATAGATACACGTATACCCCTATTTATAGCCTATATATATACGTATATATAATATTCTATAATTGTTTATATCGACGGTAGCGACCCCCCGGAACTACCTTTAACGCTAGTAACTTTTAATTCCCGGATTTAATCGATTCGCGCGAAATCTATACAGGGATAACGTATAAGCTATACGATACTAGATATATAACGACGTTTTACTAGGTATAGTTATATAGTATATTAACGATAAAGCCTTAGTTATAAATAAGAGATTTAACTATAAATGAAATATATTATAACTATGAATAGAATAGAGTTATAACTATAAATAGAATATATTATAATTATAAATAGAATATACTATAGCTGTAAATAGAATACGCTATAACTATAAATAGAATATACTATAACTATAAATAAAATAGGGTTATAACTATAAATAGGGCTATATATAGAGACTATATTAATAATATATTCTAAATTTAAGTATTTTTACAAGTTAAAAATATTCTTAGAAGCGCTTATAAGGATTAATAGTATTTAAGAATTAAGATATAGTATTATTTTACTTAACCCGGCTTAACTAATTTATATATATCTATTATATTTAAAACCTACCCTATACCTTTATAGATACCGATAATAATTAAATCTTTTATATAATATAATAATAATATCGAATTCTTTTTATTCTTAAATCGGCGGTAATTAAAAATTACTTAAATATATTACTCTATAATATACTCTAAATATTTATATAAATTATATTTAAAATAATAGTATCTTTATAAATATAATATACTTTAAATATTTATATAAACTATATTTAAAATAAAAGTATTTTTATAAATATAATATTTTATCGCTATTATATATAAATAGTTTTAATAGTAAATAAAATTTAGTTATATTCTAAACTATATAATATAGTTATAAATATAGAGGAGAATATTTATTATATAAATATTAATATTAAAGTAATAATATCTACTTTTAATATCGGCTCCGTTTATTCCGCTTTATTATTTTCTACGACTAGGTAATCTTTTTAATTATATTTATATATTTATATTTACTACACGCCTATTTAAAGACTTTAATTAGTTTACTAGTATTAATAAACTCGTTATCTAATAATTATTAATTATATTCTTCGTTTTAATTAATTTATTTAACCTTATACTAGATTTTTTCTTTATTTTTAATTTTATCGATTACCTCTTCTACCTCCTATAACCTATTATTATTAATAAATTCGGGGGTTTATATAAAAAATTCCGTTATATTAACGTAATCGCGAAGGTAATATAATTTAAATAACGATATATAAAAGATATTATAGATTCTATATATAAAAAGTAATAGTAGGTAATAAATTTATATTTTTATTTTATTAATAATCTTAAAGGGCCCTATAAATTAATAGGATAATTTCTTATTTATACGCTTTTACTTTAGATTCTTTATTATTAATATAATTAAATTACTAACCTTATAACTCTAGGGTATATATATTTTATTATATTATTTAATTTATAATTCAATAGCGCTTTAAAGATACTTTATACTTTTATTCTTTAAAGTTTATAATTATTATATTTTATTATTTATAACTAATATTCTTTTTTCCTAGGAGTCGTCCTCGACCTCTTAACGGATTTTAGGATAATAACTATATATATAAAAAAACGGCGTCGTTCTAATAGCGATACTCTAATTATTATTTATTAAAATTTTTATTATAGGTAGTAATCCAGCCTAATTAATTTACTTATTATTAATAAATATATATAAATAGTATTCTAGTACTTAATTTTAGTACTTTATCTATTTATCCATTTAAGGGTAAAAAGTAATATTTAAATATTATTTAATTTTCGAATAAAAATATATAACTAATTAGAAAGCGCTCGTAAAAACAGAGCCTCTATCGTTAATAATATTATTAAGTATATTATAGCGGTAAATAATTTTAGAATAAAATACTTCCGCTAGTTAAATAGTATCGATTTTAATAATTATAGGTATATATTTAATTATTTAATAAATCGATTTATAATAATAAAGATAGTGTTATAAACGGCGCCCTTATATTTATTAGGCGGTAAATTAGTTATAAAATTCATAAAAGTCTCTTTCTATAATTAAATAATAATAGGAAGCGAATTTAATTCGTTATATAAACGATATCGCGGCGCCTTCGTCTATTAATATACATCGTAAATTTTAATATATTTAGTAATTTACTTTAAGCTACCCTCCTAGAAGAATTTTCGGGTAAATAATTTATATAATTTCATAATACTAAAATAGTTTATTAAAGGATTATTATAATATTTCTTTATAAACTCTTCTCTTAAAGCTTTATCCCTTAATATATAAAAGCGACTATTATATCTTAATAATCCCTTGGAGTCTATAATTTATACTTTATTCTTTATACGACGACGGTCCTTCGATATATTCGTTTTAGTTCGAAAAGAGTTTACTTAATTATTATAAATTTATAATTCCCGAATTAACGTTTTAATAAATCTTTTAAGATTATTATATATAATTTTAAATATTATTATAACCTCCCGCCTTAAAATTACTACTTTAAATTTTATAATCTAAAAAGTAAAGATTATAATTACTTTTATTTCTTTATTTTTTTATAATAATTAACTACTAGTCTAAAGAATAAGTTTATTCTAAAATAATAATAATACTTTAATATTTAACGGCGATACTCCCTTATAATTAAGGCGCCGCGATAATATATTAATAAAATTAAATTTTTCAGCCCGATAAAAGATCTTAAAGTTATAAATAATTTATATAAATATTTAACGAGCCTACCTAAAATTTAACTCCTTCTATTTTATAAAATTTTTTAAGTTATTATAATTAATTTAGATTTTAATATAATAAAGACTACTTTCTAAATAGTATCGCTATTATTTTATTACTATTACGATAACGAGTAATTCTTAATTATAGGTCTTATAGTTCTATTCTAGGGGATTTAATTTCCGTAATTAAAATATTATAAAATATTAATAATTATCTTTATTCTATTATAATATCATAGAACTAAGGTTAAAATGAGAAGTATTCGTCTTTATATATAATTATTTAGTTAGATTATAATAGCGTAGAAAAGACGTATTTACGAATATATTTTATAAGATTTAAAACGTTTCCGTAGCGCCGTCTATTTATTTTAACGGACTTATTTTCTTATTTATTTTACTACTCTTAAATAAGCTAGTAAACGGCGTAGTTATATTAGAATAATTATAAATAAACTATTTATAGAAGTTAATAAAACCTAGAAAGACTTATACCTCCCGATAAGTTTTCGGTTAAGGCTATTCCGTAATAATCCTAATATATTCCGGGTTTATAATTATTTTATTAATAAATATAATAAATCCTAAAAACTCGACCGTCTCGATATTTAATTAGTACTTCTTAAAATTAATAAATAACTAGAATTAATGTAATTATTTAAATATGTATTTGATATATCGCTAATACTCCGCCGGCTTAGTATTATAAATTAGAATATTATTTAAATATACTACGTATATTATATTTATTAAATTTATAAACGTATAGTTAATATAAATTTGGAATATTACTAGTATATTAACGAGCTTAAAAGGTATAACCAAATATTCGAAGTAATTATAGCGAGTTCGGAATATTATTTTTTACTCGTCGCCTTCTTTAATCTAGATCTTATAATAGATATCCTTAAGGTCTAACTTTATAAAGATTTTAAAACTATATAAATAATCTAGTATTTTAATAATTAAGAATAACGGGTATCGATTTTTAATAATTACCGCGTTTAAACCCCGATAATTAATATAAAGATATAGTCTATTATTCTTTTTAGATATAAAAAGAATAGATATTTTAATTAAAAAAATTAAATAACGAATCTAGCCCTTATAGAATAAAGATTCTAAATAACGTCGTAACTCCGATAATTTAATTTAAAATAAGTTATAAAGAGGTTTATAAAGTAGTTTCTTATTAATTTTTATTTTAATAATATAATCTCCTTATTTAAAAGTAGGTAGGGTACTCGTTTTCTCGTTAGAAAAAATCTTATAAAATCTTATAAAATCCTTAGGAATCTTTAGGTTAAGTAGTTCTTCCTATTTATTTTATATTACTATAATATATAAGACTACGAATATATTCGGTTCATTTTTAAGATTATTAGTAAATTTAGCCCGTTCCTTAATTTATAAATAACTAGTATTAATTTTAAACTACTATTAATTCGCCTTAAAATTAATTAATATTTTTAATTAATATAATTTAAATATACTTAGAATAACGTCTAAACTTTCGAGGTTTATAATATAAAATAAAATACTATATTTACGCCCTTAATCTTAATTATCGACTATTTAATAATTTAATTAATACGTATTATAGTAATATATATTTTACCCGCTAATTACTTTAGTTAATAATAAAATAATATTATAAAATTCTAAATTATTCTTAATAACGAATTATTATAAAATCAAATTAATCTACGCTCTAAAGTTAACTAGGGTAATAAGTTATTTAATTTTATTTTAAAAAGTAATCTAACTCTCAAAAAAAATAAAATAAAAAATTTTTATTAATCATTTATTTTACTCTTCTTCCGAGGCGTAAATTAAATTAAATTATTTTTTACTAATACCGCGCCGACGTATATAATTAATTTATTTATATTGGGATATTTAGGTTTAATATAGTCTTTTATTCTATAATATTAATAAATAATCTTATTATATAAAGAATTAATAGTATTAACTTTATATTTATTACTCTTCTCTTTTAAATACGTTTTTTTAATATTATCGCCGGTATTAGACTTATTAATTCGGTCTACTATAAGTTTTTCTTTATTAGGGTTTTTAGAATAGGAAGTAGAATTAGAATTAAAGTTATTTATTAATTATATATATTCTAAATTCTTTTCTTATATAATAACCTAGGTAAGAATCTCTTCTCTTTAAATAAATATATTATTAATATTAAAGATCTTATTCTTAAATTTAGATTTAAATTTAGTTATAAAGAAATTTACTTTATATCCTTCTAAAAACGGGGGTAATTAGGTTTTTATTTCTTTAAAATAGGCCTTAAATAATAATACTTTTTAAATAAACTATTACTTCGCTTCCTCTTATTTTTTATAAACGAGGAGATAACGGTTAACTAAATTTATTATTAAATTAAGAAGAAATTTCTTATTGAAGTTAAATATAATACTAACTAAATTATTAGAATTATAGTATTTATATTACTATATTAAAGAGTTACTTTCTAACGAGTTTATATAATATACGATTCTTAAATAGTTAATAGTGAAATATTTAGGACTAATTAAAAATTTAATATTTACGTCGCGGAACTAGTATAAATATTTACCTTCGCTCGCGTCTTTATAAAAATATATCTTATTAGGGCTCAGTATTTTCGCCCTAATAAAAATATCCCTATTAAATATAATTAAACTTATTATTCTTCTACTAGTAGATATAATAATTAAAGGAACTCTACTAAAAATAATAGATTCTACTAGCGCTTCGCTAGTATATATAAAAGTAATAGGATTATATAACCCTTAATTTTAAGTTTATAATATCTCTAGTTCTTATTATTATTTTAAGCGATAATTTTCTTCTTTATTATTTTTAAATTATATTTTAAAAATCTCTTTAAAAATAATAATACTTCTAAATTCACTATTATCTTTACGCCGGGAGTCGTCGGAGGGACCTTAATTAATTTTATTATTATTAAATTCTTCTAGACGTCTCGAGGTTAAACCCGATATTATAATAATAATAGGTCTTTTCTTTAGAAAGATAAAGAGATTAAAAGTATAATACCTAAAACTACTAACGTAGAGCTAGCGACTTGAAAATAATATAAAAAATATAAAATAATTACGGGGTTTATTATTATATAGTTTTTAAATCCTAGATTTAATAATAGAACTAATCTTTAAAAATTCTAATAATACGGGGGAATATTAACTCGATATAAAATTATTAAAATTAAAACCCCGCGATATTAAAGTTAAAGCCCCGTATTAGTAAATAATAATATTATAAAAATAACGGAGCGTAGGTATATATAATATATTAGTAACTTTAACGGGACGTAGGCGTATATAATATACTACTACTTTATATTATTATAAACTTTCGATTTAATAAAATACTCTTATTATACTTTATATTAACTAGATACTTTATATATATTCTCTTCGTACGAGCGGAAATATCTTATTATAGTATATTATCGGGGCGATAACTTTAATCTATTTACTAATAATTGATATAATTATATCGGTTTTATTATACTAGGTTAATTCCTTAATAACGAAAACTACCTACTATTTCAATTCGTTATAGACGAAGACCTAGCTAATTAATTAATTAATTATTACTACTTTATAAAATATAACTTTATTAGAACTTTTATATTAATATATTTATTAAATAAAACTCTTAATATTTATTTTATAATTTCTTAATTTACTTTTTTAAATAGGGTATTATAAATAAAATCTTCTTTTTATTTATTTGAAAATTTATAGATATTAAATAGAATATAATCTCCGTATTATAAATTTATTCTCGATATAGTATACGAATAATATATATAAAAGTATTTTAAATAATATATAATATATACCCCCCGTAGTAATTTCTAAAATATTAGACGAAAGCCCTCTATAATATACGTAATTATAGTATATATTAAGGTATACGTTATAGTATACGAAATAGTATAGTATTTATATATATATACTCCTCGGATATACACGAGTAACGCCGCCGCGAGAATTTTCGTTAAAACTTATTATTCCGGGCCCGGTAGGTCGCTAGCGTTAATAGTTATTACTAAAGATTACTACTATTAATACACTGCGGAATAGGGAAGGGAATCGGCCTTTTTAACTCTATTCCCTTCCCTTTTTTAGGGAAGGGAAATTTTTTTATATTAATATTTATCCTAATTTTTTAAATTCTCTTCCTCGATTTTCGAAAAAGTCAAAATTCCCTTCCCTATTCCGCAGCGTAACTATTGATAACGATAATTATAGAACTTTATTTATTTTAACTCTATAATAAAACTAAGTTACTATTAATATATTAATAATATATATAAATTATTAAAGTTACTAACCCGGCTAAAATTAACCCGGAGTTATTAAATTTATTAAAAGTAATCTACCCGGACCCCTAATATACTAAATTTACTAATAGGACGCTAGTAGTTTTATTCGTAAATTAAGAATACTATTAACCCTATCCGCGTAGATAGTAACTCAGGTTTTAATAAAAGTTTTTAAAATTTACTAATATTATATATATTATATATACGAGTAAAATATATAACTACGTTAATAATATAATTATAATATATTGACTAAAAATAAATAAACGAATAGATTATTTTCTTTTTTAATTAGATTAATATAAATAATAATTTAATTACCTTTATATATTTAAATATATAAAATCGTGCTTTATTATCGTCGATTATTATTAAGAGACGGGATTAATATCTAGATATTTATTAAACTAATAACTAGGTTTATTAAATTATAGCCTAGTTATAATATAGGAGTAGGTTAAAATAAAAGATAAAGGACGAAAATTAGGGTAGGGCTAGTTACTATTTAAATAAAAACTAATATATAAAATATTTACTTATTTCTTATCCCGACTATATTAGGATAGAAATAAGGAAACTAGTTTAAATTTAAATTAGATTTAAGATAAATTAAACTAAGTTAAAATAATTTAGACCTAAATTAGATTTAAAGTAAATAAGACTATATTATAATAATAACCCCCTCTTTAAAGTCGAGTTCCTACGAGATAAATAAACGATTAATTCGACTAATTAGATTTCGTAACCCTAAATCTTATTTAGGGTTACGAAATAATTAAAATAAAAACGCGTCGGAGTATTCGAGTTATCGATAGTAATAAATAAAGGATAGGACGGGGAATAAGCGGCGGTATACGGATAAAACTAAATATTATTATTATTATTTATAAACGATAACGGCGGGGCTAGGTTATAAGGTATTATTTATTTATATAATAATACGAAATATCGGTCGAAGCTGATACGGAATAATAACCGAGGAGATAATAACGGATAGGGAATAAACTATAATATAAACGGGGGTTAACTTTTTAAAAATCGGATTAAAATAAAGATAATAAAGGTTCCTTATACTAGTACCTCTAAATAATATACGATAATTCGTAGAGGCTAGCGGCGCTAGGATTCGAGATATAATACTTATTAATAAATTATTAATAACGGGTAAAGTACTAGAAGGGTTCCTATATAATAACGTAACTTTCTTAATTAATATAATATTTTAATAAAAGTAGACTATAACGGCGATCGTATTTAGAATTTAAAATACCGTTAATATATTATTTATATTAATTATCTTCGGTAGTTATAAATTCTTAGATAGGCTAGATTTATTTAAGTAAAGAGTTATTAATTATTAATTATAATAAACTAGCGTAGAAGACGGGGTAAACTTTCATAAAATATAGAAGATTTAATTAAACTATAAAAGGATTATCGAAAACCTTAAAGACTCGGAAGGGGCCGATATTATAATCGTCGAGTTTAATTAAAGAGCGTATAATATTCAGATTCTTAGTATTTAATTATACTTGGTCGTTTATTAAATATATCGGATATAAGCGCCTTCGTTAATTAACCGAGGATTTAAAGATAATTTAAATAATAAATATCTTATCGCGGAGGTAGTCGTTTAAGACTTTTATTTATATTACGAATTTATCGGTAACGATTAAATAAATACGGGCTTAAATAATAAGATTTTAGAATAAAAGTTTAATAAACTCGAAACTAATATATAAATATTAATTATAATTAATTAAGAAAAGCGAGGCTAAAATATTAAAAGAATTAATATTATTATTAGAAAACTCCGTTTTAGGGAGTTATTTCACCTAATTATCCTATATATAATTAATATATATACGGAGGTAGTATTTTATTATAATATTAAATTACTCGGTTTAATTATCCGTCTAAGGATAGTACCCGGTAAATATATATTAATCGATTTTAAGGCGTTTATATAAGGCCTTTTAAAACTCCGATATAAATTAAAATCCTCGATCCGGAATAAAGATATCTAATAATTTATAAAACTTCTATATATTCTAGTAGAAAGCGTCGTAGGCTTCGTCTACTTTTATCGATATTTTAATATTAGGTACTATATCTTAATTAAGCGGTTTATAAAAATTAGGATATATTAATAAATAATTCCTATAAAGGTATAAGGCGGTAAAGGATTTATATAATTTATCGAGACGTTTTTCTAATGTCGTTACGGGGGCGGTAATAAGTATAATTATCTTTAAATATATTAATAAGAAGGTTTAATTCTTCGGTATATATAATAATTCTTAACGAATCGTTAGATAGTAATATAGACGTTAGGCTATTAATAGGCCCGATTAATTAATTCGTAATATTTAATACGACCTAGGTAACTACCTACGATATTATTATAAATTAATTAAATTAGACGAAGGCGTAGTTTACTAGAATTCGGAATATATCTCTTTCCTCGGAAGTAAAGAATTTTATCTTTATCTTCGTATTTAATAAAGGGAATTCCGCTATAATAATACGTTTTAGAATATAATATTTCTAGGACTTTAAGGGCGAATTAATCGATTTAGCTAGTCATATCCTATAATTAATAAATCGGGGTATTATATAGGTCTTTATTTAAATTAATAAACTAATTTTTATTTAGTTTAAACTCGTAGGATATAAATAGGGTTTAGGGTTCTAGATCGACGTTTATATTAATCTTTATCGGGGTCGTATAAATTAATACGAGGTATAATTAAAAGGGCTAGACGAGAATCTTTAAATCTATTATTAATGTAATTAAAATAACTAGAACTAAGGCTAAAGTCGCTATATTTAATAATATATTATAAATATAGTCCTCGAGGACTTTTAGGGCTAGGTTTTTTCTTTTTAATATAATTTAGTATTAATATTAATATTTAAAGTCTAATTTATCCCCCTCTTTAAAGAGATCTCTTAACCGATATATTAATATATTAAATTTACTACCTTCTTTACCGGGCCGGTAAATAATCTTATAATTAAAACGGGATAAAAATTCACTCTACCTCGTTTAACGGCGAGATAATACCTTAAATAAAATAAAATATTTAAGAACTTTATAATTAGATATTACCTCGATAAAGAGAGTAAATCCCTTTAGTTTAAAACGTTATTCCTCGAATACGCGGACGATTATTATAAACTCTTTATTATAGATTTTATAATTATACTCGGTAGGGTTATACTTCTTTAATAAATAAATAATAGGACGAAGGATATCTTAATCGTCGTATTAAGATAGGACCCCCCTAGATATATAATTAAACGTATTTATTTCTATTATAATTTTACGGTCGGGGTCGAAATAAATTAAGATAATATTAAAGGTAAAAATCTTTTTTAAGGTATTAAAAGTTATTTAATATTAAATACTCTACTCGAAGATAATATCTTTCTTAATTAAAATTATAAATAGTATAGCGAGTTTATTAAATTTATAAATAAAGCGCCGATAAAAGTTAACGAACCCTAAAAAATTTAAATCTCTTTAATATTAACTAACTATAATTAATTTAAGATCGTATCGATTTTCTTTAAATTTATTTTAATTCTTTAAATAATAATAATTAATCCTAAATATATAATTTCTTTAATATAAAAATCGTATTTAATAATATTTATTTAGAGCCCCGCTTTACGGAGTTTTTAAAGGATATATTTAATATAGATTTCGTACTCTTCCTCGATATCGCTATAAATTAGAATATCGTCGAGATATACAGTATAAATTTTATCGAGAAATTTACGAAGAGTATCGTTAATATAGTACTAGAATAAGGTAGGGTTATTATATAATTTAAATAATATAATAAAATATTCGAATAAATCGAATCGGGTATAGAATATAATAAATTTTTCGTCGCCCTCCCTAATACGGAGGCGATTAAAAGTAGATATAATATTTAATTTAGAAAATACCTTAATACGATTTAATCGATTTAAGGTTTTTAATATTAAGAGTAAAAGGTATTTATTCTTTATAGTAATAATATTTAACCCTCGGTAATTAACGTAGAAATATAAACCTCCGTTAGGTTTCTTTATAAATAGGATAAAGAATACGATATAAAACCGATTAACTCGAATAAAATCTTTATTAAGATTTTTATCTAGGTAACGGCGGAGCTCTAAAATCTTATCATAATTTATATTATATAAATTAGACGACGGAGATTATAGCCCTTCTTTAAACTTAATAATATAATTATATAACCGATACGGGGGTAAGGTATTAGCGTCTTTTCTTAAAAAAATATTTAGGAATTTATAATACCGTATAGGTAAAATTATAATTAGGTTAATACTCTTATTATTTCGGTAGGCTTAAAACTCTTTTTAAATAATAACGGAGGCGAGGTAGAGCTTTTTATTTATTTTAAATATAACTCGATTTTAGGCTTAATTATAAATATTTAGTTTAAAGTTTTAATTAAAGCGGGGTTTAGGTTTATAATATTTAAATTCTTAATAAGATTAAATATTTAGGGTCGAGATTTCTTTTAGAATATTTAGGAATCGATCGATTTTTATAAATAATAGATTAAATACGGTTTACTCGTTAGACCTAACGAGCCGGGTAAATAATCGAGATTTTATTTTATATATATTAAAAGTAACTAGGTATTAAGTTCGTTATTCTTAATATTAAAATTTAGAACGAAGCGAGGCTAGGCTACGATATTTAACTTTAAACGTCTTTCCTTATTTAACGGTAGTAACGATATAATTATACTTATTATTATAGTTAGTTCTTATAAAAATAAATAATTAAGATTAAAGCGGGGAAAACTCTTTTTAAATTTAAATTTTATTATTAATAAACCTAGAACTAAGGTAACTCTTCTTAAATTCTAGATTACTTTATACGAGTATTAAGTTAAATTAAAGATTAGATTTACTTCTAGTAAACCTAGGACTAAATTAACTCTTCTTAAATCGAGGTTTATTTTTTATAAATTTAAGATTAAATATACTATTAATAAATCTAAAATTAAAGTAACTTCTTTTAAATCGAAATTAATAATTTAATAGTAACGTTATCGTCTATAAATAATAACGGCTCTTTATATACTAACGACTCCTTTTAAATCGGGGTTTACCCTACGCGGGTATTAGATAAAATTAAGAATTAAGATTCTTAGGTCTAAAAGTTTTCTTAGGGTATAAAAAAGAGTTTATCTTCTACGAAGATTTTTATAAAATTAAGGGTATAATTTCTTAAATAGAAATATAAGGCGAAGGTTAAGGAATTATCTAAGAAATTAGTAATAACTTTATAACGGTAGAGGTATAATAGGCCGATTACGACGGGGTATTAATTAAGTTTAATAATAAAGAAAATTATTCGTTCCTAATAATTATAAATATTTAAAATCGTTTCTATAATATAAATAATATATCCTATAACGGTAAATACGTTATTAAAAGGTCGGACGATATAAAAATAATAAAAAAGGCGAAGGGGTAGACGTTAGGTATATATAAAATTATAATTAATAAAAAAATAACTAGATATACTAGTATTAATTAAGGCTTTAATTCGAATTCGGGATTAACTATTCCGTAATTAATAAGAAATAATTATATATTTATTACGAAAAATAAGGTCGGTCTTAAAAAGCTATATAATAAACTTAAATAAAAACTTAATTAATAACGAAGGTAAATTAAACGATATAGCCGATAAATAAAAAGGTATATATAGGGTTCTAAATACTTATAGTTTTAATATACGACTTTATACCGGGATTATTCTTTTCCCGCGTTTAAAATAACTCCTCTTATAATACTTTTATCGTTATCGATAATAATTATAATACTAGATCGGAGGCTAGTTAATTTAATTAAATAAACTCTTATATTATACCTAGGCGATTTATAATAAAAGTAAAACCTCTATTTCTTATAAATAACCTTTATAACCGGGGTTCTCGTTAATTTATTTTTAATAATAATTTAGATAGAATCGAGGTTTATTAACTCTCTAAATAAAAAAGTTAAAACTACGATAACGGGGATAAAAATACTCGTTATAATAAAGCGGGTTATAAAGGTAAAAATTAATAAAGATATAATAAACCTCCTTAAGATTTATCCTAATCTAATAGGAGCGGTACTTTAACGAGATAAATAATACTTAATCTACCGAAGTTTTTAATCGATTTCGGAGTATATACGGACGTATTTATCGAAGGTATATAACCGTTAATTATTAACTTTCCTTTAGGAGATAAAGACCTATTAGGTAATATAATTAATATTATATTTTATAATATTAATTAAAGATTCGTTCTTTATTCGAGAATATTTCTTTTTCTAGGTAACGAGGTTAAAGTACTCGTTAAAAAATATAAAGTCTTATTTAAGTTCCTAGATATAATTCCGAGTATCCTCCTATTTAAACGGGTTATTATATATTTCCCGTAGTTTCTTTTATCAATTAATAAAATTAATTAAAATATAAAAACTCTTCTTTTAATAATAGTTTATTAAGTTAAAGGCCTTTTTATCGATAACTAACTTAAACTCTATATAAACGATCTTATCGTTATCGGTAGGGTAACGGTTATAATTAATATATATCCACTATATTAATATTTACTCTTAAATATCTAATTTATCTTAGTCCCCTTTATATTCCGAGATATCTAGGAGCTTTTCGGATTTAAGAGATATTCGAGATTATAAAGAGGTAAATTATTAAATATTTAAAGAGAAAGACGAGCGTAGGCCTATAATAATAATATTATTAAAGATATTTTTATCGAATACTTAGGGCGGGGGCTAAAGTATAATTTAGGCTATAATAAATACGGCCTAGATTATTACCTAAACGATAATATAAACTAGAGATTACGTATTTAACGTAAAAGAAGGAAAAGACGTAAATAAAAATAAAATATCGAATAAGGAATTACTCTCGACCTAAATATATAAGTAATCGAAGGTATTTAAGAAGCTAGTAAAGTTATTCTAAACTTCGGCGAGGAATTATTATATACGGTCTTCGGGGTTAAAAGATAGATCCTTTATAATAATTATCTTAATACTAAGAAATACTAACTAGGTAATTAATCTTTTATAATATTAAGAAACGGGATTAATATCTAGATATTTATTAAATTAACGGCTAGATTTATTAAACTATAACCTAGTTATAATATAGGAGTAGGCTAAAATAAAAAATAAAGGACGAAAGTTAAAATAGGGCTAGTTATTATCTAAATAAAAACTAACGTATAAAGTATTTACTTATTTTTTATCCCGACTATATTAGGATAAAAATAAGGAAACTAGTTTAAATCTAAATTAGATCTAAGATAAATTAGGCTAGGTTAAGATAACTTAAACCTAAATTGAATTTAAAGTAGATAAAATTATACTATAATAATTATCTTTAAAATTAAACTAAGATTTTAAATTATAATAAATATATAATAATTATAATAAAGAAGAAAGTAAAATAAATTAAATTAAATAAGAGAAGAAATAAAACCTAGACTATATTCTTAAAATCCGAATATTAATTTAGCGCTATAATAAACTAGGTAAATTAAATATTAATTATATTTATTATAAATCTAGCGATAACTCTACTATATCGGTAAAGTAGTAAACTAGTATTCTATCGAAAAAGACGGAAAAGACGCGTAGATTTATTTAGTATATATATTAGCCCTAGAGATCGATTTAATACCTACTTTCGTCTAAAATATCTAAATACGTATTTAGTACCTCGATTTATTTTAAATAATTTTAAATAAATTAAAATAAGTTAGTCTAAATAGTACTAGTTTATAGTTAAATATATATAGTAATATAGTGAATTATATAGTCTATAATACCGGGCTAGTTTAGGGAGTATTATATATATATATAATATTTATAAATTAACGTAATTTAAAATCGAAATTAGATTAATAGAATTATAGCGCTTTATATAAACTTAATATACTACCCGACGCTAGTAGAAAATTATAGATTTAAAATCTTAAATCCGATATTACTATTTTTAGGGTTTTTATTAAAAAATTTTTTTTTTTTTTTTTTTTTTTACGTTCTCTTTTCGTTATTTTTCCGCCTAAATTAGGAAAATACGGATTTAATACGTCGACTCTTCTCGTACGGGCTCCCGCTTTACCGATATAACCTAGATCTTATCGATATTATATTAAAATATTAAACGAAGAGTCTTAATAATTTATAAAACTCTATATTTTTTAATTTTAATAAAGGAGTATAAATATTTTTAGAATATAAATACTTTATCTAGAAAGCGAATATATAAATAAATTTCTAATCTCGGTTTTTACTAAGAATATAAATTTATTATTAAATATATTATTATTTCTAGATTCTTTAAAGTTATAATTCTCTTTATTAATTACTATAAATCGAATACTAACTCCTTATTAAATTATATATTTAAATAATATTTAGACTCGGCTTTAAGGGTATTTTTACTATAATCGATTTTAAATTCTTTAATATTTTCTTAAAGTTATAATAAAAATATTTTATATTATTCTAAAATTACGCCCCGAGTTCTATACTCGTTCTAGTAGAAGAAGATAAAGATATATTCTAATAATATATTAATAATAGTAGGTATATTAACCCTCTTATATATAGAAAAATTCCTAGTTAAATAATTCGTATATAGGAGTTTCCGAATAAAATAAACTAGGTAGTTATTATAAACGAGTTTTTTAAAGAGTTATTAATTATTATAATAAAATATAGATACCGGATCTATAAACTAGGATCGAAAGTATTTCAATTAATATAACTAATTCAGTTTTTAAAACCTATCAATAACGATTTCTAAATACGAGTTTTCAATAACTAATTTTTCTAATTTATTTTCTACTCGTATTTAATTAAAGCGAGGAGATTTTATTTATATCTTTGATATATATTTTACGAATCGGTCGTACGTTTAGATTCTATAAATATTCTTCTATTATTTTCTTTAAAATATAGAGAGGCGGGTTTTCCTAAAGATTTAGAAACTATAATTCGTTATTAATAATAAATAAAATAAATTACTTAATCTCCTACTACTAGAGCCTACTAAAAAGAAATAAATAATTAATATATTAAAGATAATATCGAGACGTTTATAAATAATACTAATTAAATAGGGAAGAGTGAAATTAAATAAATAACGAATATTTCTTTATAGTTAAGATATCTAGTTTTTATTAAAGAAGTAGGATTAAATAAATAACGAATACTTCTTTATAATTAAAAAATTTGATTTTTATAGTTATATAATCATATATAATAATAAGTAAAGAAATATTAATATTTTAACGATACCGAAAAGTATATAACCCAAAATTCTTTTTGATTCGATATTATAAAAAGATTTCTTAGTTATATTATATATATAATTTAATAATCTACTTCTTAATTTCATTAAATTAATTCTTATATATTAAAGTGGACTTTATAATAATAAATACGGAGTTTATATTATAAACTAGGTAGTTTATTAACTTTATTAATTAATAATCCTTATAAATTAAGATTTAATAAACTCGTTAAATTTATATAAATCGGTTTTAATCTCTTTTAATATATAATTTATTACTTATCCTCTTGAAGCTCGAAGATATTTGAATATTATATATAAACCTCGTTAACGTTAAAGTACTCTTTATTTATTCGTTTTATTTATTACTTTATTTATCGGCCTCTAGTTTATTCTTTACCCTCTCGTTTTATTTATTATTCTTTAATGTACTCTTTACTCTTTTACTTTATTTATCGGCCTTTAGTTTACTCTTTACTCTCTCGTTTTATTTATTAACCTTTAGTTTACTCTTTACCCTCTCGCTTTATTTATCGGTCTTTAGTTTACTATCTATCCTCTTACTTTATTTATCGGTCTTTAATTTACTCTCTACTTTCTCACTTTATTTATTATCTTCTAGCCTATTACTAGCCTTTTTATTTTACTCGTTATCCTCCTACTTTACTCTACTCTTTTATTTTATTTCTCGTTTATTTACTCTACTTCTCGTTCTTTTATTATAATCTCTACTCTTTTCTTTAATTCATTACCTTCTTCTTTAACTTCCTAGTTTATATCTTTCTACTCTTTATTATCTACTCTCTTTCTCTACTTCCTAATATATTCCTAGTCTTTTTATATATTATATAATTTTAAGTATATAATTTATCGCTTAAGTTACTCGGTAATAATTAAAATTTAGAGTATAAAGACGGTAATAACGATAATATATAATAATATTATTAACGCTAGAAGTAAGATAGCGTATATTATATAATTTAATATTCCTAGAAATATATATATTAATTTATAACGTAAGAGAGAAAGCTAAATTATATTATAATATATAAAACTAATTTAAATCCTTAACTTTATAACGAGTAAAGAGATTAATAATAAAGACTCTTATACTTAGAGTTAAATATATATACTAAATACTATATTAATAAATCTCGAATCTAAATATCTAGTAAATATTATTTATAGTAAAAATACTAACTTTTATTACCCTAGAAACGTCTAGTTATTTAAGAATATAGTATTTAATCGAGAAATAACTAGATTAAATATAGAGGAGAGACGGAGTAAAGACGGAGGAGAAATATTATAAATTAATCGAGATTAAAATTAATTTTTATATCTAAAATATTTTTAGAAATTATAGTAATACTAGGTAAATCTAATAAATCGAGGTTATAGGCTCTCTAGTTTAGTATTATTAATTCATATATCTTCGAATTTTAAAATATACTAATCGAGGTATTTAAAAAGAGTAAATAAAAATAATAAACTCTTTTAAATAAAAGATAAATACTTAAGATAATCGTAGATAAAAAAGTAATAATTAAACTTTAACTCAATATTCGATAATTATTAATATATATTAAGGGACGGGATTAGTATCTAGAGGTTTATTAAATTAACGACTAGGTTCATTAAACTATAACCTAGCTATAATATAGGAGTAGATTAAGATAAAAGATAAAGAACGAAAACTAGGGTAAGGCTAGCTATTATCTAAATAGGAATTAGTATACGGAGTATTTATTTATTTTTTATCCCGACTATATTAAAATAGAAATAAGAAAACTAGTTTAAATTTAAATTAAATCTAAAATAAATTAAGCTAGGTTAAAGTAGGTAAAATTATATTATAATAATAACCCCCTCTTTAAAGTCGAGCTCCTACGAGATAAATAAATAATTAATTCGATTAATTAGATTTCGTAACCCTAAATCTTATTTAGGGTTATAAAATAGTTAAAATAAAAGTATATCGGAGTATTCGAGTTATTAATAATAACGGGTAAAGGATAGAAAGGGAAATAAACAACGATATACGAATAAAACTAGACATTAATATTATTATCTATAAATAATAACGGCGGAGCTAGACTATAAAGTATTATTTATTTATATAATAATACGAAGTATCGGTCGAAGCCGATACGGAATAATAACCGAGGGGACGGTAACGGATAAGGAATAAATTATAATATAAACGGGGGTTAACTTCTTAAAAGTCGGATTAGGATACAGATAATAAAGGTTCCTTATACTAGTATCTTTAAATAATATATAGTAATTCGTAAAGACGGGCGGCGCTAGGATTCGAGATATAATATTTATTAATAAATTATTAATAATAAATAAAGTAATAAGAGGGTTCCTATATAACGACGTAACCTTCTTAATTAATATAGTATTTTAATAAAGATAGATTATAACGGCGATTATATTTAGAATTTAAAATACTATTAATATACTATTTATATTAATTATCTTTAATAATTATAAGTTCTCGGATAAACTAGATTTATCTAAATAAAGAGTTATTAATTATTAATTATAATAGGCTAGTGTAAAAGACGGGGTAAACTTTTATTAAATATAAAAAGTTTAATTAAATTATAAAAGGATTATTAAAAACTTTAGAGACTCGGAAGGGGCCGATATTATAATTATCGAGTTTAACTAAAGAATATATAATATTTAGATTCTTAATATTTAACTATATTTAGTCGTTTATTAAATACATTAAATATAGGCGCCTTCGTTAGTTAATCGAGGATTTAAAAATAATTTAAATAATAAATATTTTATCGCGGAGGTAATCGTTTAAAGTTTTTATTTATATTACGAACTTATCGGTAATAATTAAATAAATATATATTTAGGCGGTAAGATCTTAAGGTAGAGGTTTAATAAACTCGAAACTAATATATAAATATTAATTATAGTTAATTAAGAAAGGCGAGGCTAGAGTATTAAAAGAATTAATATTATTATTAGAAAACTCCGCTTTAAAGAGCTATTTCACCTAATTATCCTATATATAATTAATATATATACGGAGGTAGTATTCTATTATAGTATTAAACTACTCGGTTTAATTATCCGTCTAAGAATAATACCTAGTAGATATATATTAATCGATTTTAAAACGTTTATATAAGACTTTTTAAAACTTCGATATAAATTAAAATCCTCGATTTAAAATAAAGATATCTAGTAGTTTATAAAACTTCTATATATTTTAATAAAAAGCGTCGCAGGCTTCGTCTACTTTTATCGATATAATTAATATTAAGTATTATATCTTAGTTAAGCGGTTTACGAAAATTAAGATATACCGATAAATAATTCTTTTAAAGATATAAAGCGGTAGGGGATTTATATAATTTATCGAGATATTTTTCTAACGTCGTTACGGGGGCGGTAATAGGCGTAGTTATTTTTAAATATATTAACGGGAAGATTTAATTCTTCGGTATATATAATAATTCCTAACGAATCGTTAGATAGTAGTATAAACGTTAGGCTATTAATAGGCCCGATTAATTAATTTATAATATTTAATACGACCTAAGTAATTACCCGCGATATTATTATAAATTAACTAGATATAATTAGACGAAGGCGTAGTTTATTAGAATTCGGAATATATCTCTTTCTTTAAAAATAGAGAACTTTATCCCTATCTTGATATTTAGCGAGGGGAATTCCGTTATAGTAATATATTTTAAAATATAATATTTCTAGGACTTTAAAGGCGAATTAATTGGCTTAGTTAATTATATCCTATAATTAATAAATCGGGGTATTATATAAGTCTTTATTTAAATTAATAAACTAATCTTTATTTAATTCGGGTTTATAGAATATAAATAGGGTCTAAAATTCTAAATCGATATCTATATCGGGGTTTATCGGGGTCGTATAAATTAATACGAGATATAATTAAAAAAACTAGACGAGAATCTTTAAATCTACTACCGATATAATTAAAGTAACTAGGATTAAGGCTAGGGTCGTTATATTTAATAATATATTATAAATATAGTCTTTAAGGACTTCTAGGGCTAGGTTTTTTCTTTTTAATATAATTTAATATTAATATTAATATTTAGGATCTAATTTATCCCCCTCTTTAGGGAGGTCTCTTAATTAATATATTAATATATTAAGTTTACTACCTTCTTTATTAGGCCGGTAAATAATCTTATAATTAAAACGGGATAAAAACTCGCTTTATTTTATTTAACGGCGAGATAACGCCTTAAATAAAATAAAATATTTAAGAGTTTTATAATCCGATATTACTTTAATAAAAAGAGTAGATCCCTTTAGTTTAAAATATCATTCCTCGAATACGCGGACGATTATTATAAACTCTTTATTATAGATTTTATAATTATACTCGGTAGGGTTATATTTCTTTAAAAAATAAATAATAAAACGAAGGATATTTTAATTATTATACTAGGATAGGACCCCCCTAGATACGTAATTAAATATATTTATTTCTATTATAATTTTACGGTTAAGGTCGAAATAAATTAAAATAATATCGGAGGTAAAAGCCTTCTTTAAGGTATTAAAAATTATTTAATATTAAATATTCTACTCGAAGACGATATCTTTCTTAATTAAAGTTATAAATAATATAACGAGTTTATTAAACCTATAAATAAAATACCGATAAAAGTTAATAAATCCTAGGAAATTTTAAACGTCCTTAATATTAACTAGTTATAATTAATTTAAAATAATATTGATTTTCTTTAAATTTATTTTAATCCCTTTAATAATAATAATTAATCTTAAATATATAATTTCCTTAATATAAAAATTATATTTAATAATATTTATCTAGAGCCCCGCCTCGCGAAGTTTCTAAAGAATATATTTAATATAAATTTTATACTCTTCTTTAATATCGTTATAAATTAGAATATTATCGAGGTATATAATATAAGTTTTATCGAGAAATTTATAAAGAATATTATTAATATAATATTAGAACGAGGTAGGGTTATTATATAATCTAAATAATATAATAAGATATTCGAATAGGCCGAATCGGGTATAGAATATTATAAGTTCTTCGTCGCCCTCCTTAACGTAAAGGCGATTAAAAATAAATATAATATCTTATTTAAAAAATAACTTAATATAATTTAATTAATTTAAAGTTTCTAAGATTAAGAGTAAAAAATATTTATTCTTTATAATAATAATATTAAACCCTCGGTAATTAATATAAAAATATAGGCCTCCGTTAAATTTCTTTACGAATAAATTAAAGAATACGGTATAAGACCGATTAACTCGAATAAAATCTTTATTAAGATTTTTATTTAGGTAACGGCGGAGTTCTAGGATCTCGTTATAATTTATATTATATAAACTAGATAACGGAGGTTATAACCCTTCTTTAAATTTAATAATATAATCGTATAACTAATATAGAGGTAAAATATTAATATCTTTTCTTAAAAAAACGTCTAGGAATTTATAATACCGCGTAGGTAAAATTATAATTAAATTAATATTTTTATTATCTTAATAGGCTTAAAACTCTTTTTAAATAATAACGGCGGCGAGGTAGAACTCCTTATTTATTTTAAATATAACTCGGTTCTAGGTTTAATCGTAAATATTTAATTTAAAATTTTAATTAAGGCGGGGCTTAAGTTTATAATATCTAGATTCTTAATAAAACTAGGTATTTAAAGTCGAGATTTCTTCTAAAATACCTAAAAATCGATTGATTTCTATAAATAATAAATTAAATAAAATACGGTTTACTCGTTAGGTATAATAAACCGGGTAAATAATTAAAATCTTATCTCGTATATATTAAAAGTAGTTAAATATTAAATTCGTTATTCGTAGCGCTAGGATTTAGAACGAAGCGAGGCTAGGCTATAATACTTAATCTTAAATATCTTTCCTTATTTAACGGTAGTAACGATACGACTATATTTATTATTATAACTAGTTTTTATAGGAATAAATAATTAGGACTAAAATAAAGAAAACTCCTCTTAAATCTAAATTTATTATTAATAAACCTAGAACTAGGGTAACTCCTTTTAAATTCTAGATTACTTTATATAAATACCGAGCTAGACTAAAGACTAGGTTTATTTCTAATAAATTTAAAACTAAATTAATTTTTCTTAAATCGAGGTTTACTTTTTATAAATTTAGAATTAAATATACTATTAATAAACCTAAAATTAGAGTAACTTCTTTCGAGTCGGAATTAGTTATTTAATAATAACGTTATCGTCTATAAATAATAACGGCTCTTTATATATTAACGACTCCTTTTAAATCGGGGCTTACTCTATACGGGTATTAAATAAAATTAAAGACTAGGATTCTTAAATCTAGAAACTTTCTTAAAATATAAAAAAGAGTTTATCTTCTATAAAGACTTTTATAGGACTAGGGGTATAATTTCTTAAATAAAAATATAAATCGAAGGTTAAGAAATTATCTAAGAAATCGGTAGTAACTTTATAATAATAAAAGTATAATAAACTAATTATAACGGGGTATTAACTAAATTTAATAATAAAGAAAACTATTCGTTCCTAATAATTATAAATATTTAAAATCGCTTCTACGATATAAATAATATATTTTATAATAATAGGTACGTTATTAAAGAGTCGATCGATATAAAGATAACGAAGAAAATAAAGGGGTAGACGTTAAATATACGTAAAATCATAATCGATGAAAAAGTAACCGGATATACTAGTATTAATTAAAACTTTAATTTAAATTCGGGACTAATTATTCCGTAATTAATAAGAAATAATTATATATTTATTACGAAAAGTAGGGTCGGTCTTAAAAAGCTATATAATAAATTTAAACGAAAATTTAATTAATAACGAAGGTAAATTAAACGATATAACCGATAAATAAAAAGGAATATATAAAGTTCTAGGTATTTATAATCTTAATACGCGACTTTATACCGGGACTATTCTTTTCCCGCGTTTAAAATAACTTCTTTTATAACGCTCTCGTCGTTATTAATAATAGTTATAATACTAGATTAAAGGCTAGCTAGCTTAATTAAATTAACTCTTATATTATATCTAGGCGACTTATAATAGAAGTAAAACCTCTACTTCTTATAGATAATTTTAATAACTAGGGTTCTTATTAATTTATCTTTAATAATAATTTTAATAAAATTAAAGTTTATTAACTCCCTAAATAAAAAAATAAAAACTATAATAACGGGGATAAAAATATTTATTATATTAAAGCGGGCTATAAGAGTAGAAATTAGTAAAGATATAATAGGTCTTTTTAAGGTTTATCCTAATCTAGTAAAAGCGGTACTCTAACGAGATAAATAATACTTAATCTACCGGAGTTCTTAATCGATTTCGGAGTATATACGGACGTATTTATCGAAAATATATAATCGTTAATTATTAATTTTCCTCTAGGAGATAAAGGCCTATTAGGTAGTATAAATAATATTATATTTTATAACGTTAATTAAAGATTCGTTCTTTATTTAAAAATATTTCTTTTTTTAAATAACGAGGTTAAAATACTCGTTAAAAGATATAAAGCCTTATTTAAATTCCTAGATATAGTTCTAAATATCCTTTTATTTAAACGGGTTATTATATACTTCCTATAAATTCTTTCGTTAATTAATAAAACTAGTTAAAGTATAAAGACCCTCTTTTCGGTAACGGTTTATTAAATTAAAGGCCTTTTTACTAATAATTAATTTAAACTTTATATAAACGATCTTATTATTATCGGTCGAGTAATATTATAATTAATATATATTTATTATATTAACATTTATTTTTAAATATCTAATTTATCTTAATCCCCTTTATATTCCGAGATATCTAAAAACTTTTCGGATTTAGGAGGCGTTCGAGATCGTAAAGAAGTAAATTATTAAGTATTTAAAAAAGAAAACGAGCGTAGGCCTATAATAATAGTATTATTAAAGATATTCTTATCGAATACCTAAGGCGGGGGCTAAAATATAATTTAAATTATAATAAATATAACCTAGGCTATTACCTAAATAATAATATAAATTAAAAATTACGTATTTAATATAAAAGGAGGAGGAGGTATAGACGAGGATAAAATATTTAATAAGAAATTACTCTCGGCTTAAATATATAGATAATCGAAGATATTAAGGAAATTAATAAAGTTATTCTAAACTTCGGCGAGGAACTATCGTACGCGGTCTTCGGGGTTAAAGTATTAATCCTTTATAATAATTATCCTAATACTAGGGAGTATTAACTAGGTAATTAATCTTTTATAATATTAAGAGACGGGATTATATTTAAATATTTATTAAATTAACGATTAAATTTCTTAAATTATAACCTAGTTATAATATAAAAGTAGGTTAAAATAAAAGATAAAGGACGAAAATTAGGATAGGGCCAGCTACTATCTAAATAGGAGCTAGTATATAAAGTATATATTTATTTTCTATCCCGACTATATTAAGATAGAAATAGGGAAACTAGTTTAAATTTAAATTAAATTTAAAATAAATTAAACTAGGCTAAAGTAGGTAAGGTTATACTATAATAATATATAATAACTTTATATCTCGTGGCGCTTAATTATATAGACGGTCATAATTATAATAATAATTTAATATACGGTTAAATATTAAATAAATACTAGAGAGATTCTTAAAGCGCGGAAAATAAAGTATAAATATAAGTAAATAAATAAACTCGTATATACGGCGCTTATAATAATATAGGCGCCTAGAATTATAATAAAAATATTTAAATTCTAGAAATCAAAGTTAAAGCTAGTAGGATAAAATCTAGATATTATTAATAAAACGTTTTAATAAATAGGAGAAAGAGATTTAAAGAAAATAATCTTAATTATATACTTTTATACTAATTAATCTAGATTTAGATATATCTTTTAAGTAGTTTCTTTATATTATTTACTCTAATTTAAATAATCTTTACTCTTTATATATAATACGAATATCCTCTATTAATTCCCTTTATTGTTTTTATTTAAACGGTTTCCTCTTCTTAATTTCTTTTATTCTATATTATATATAATAAACTACTTTCTATATTATTTCCTTGGAATGAATATAGATTCTCGCTTTGAATATATAATTTAATAAAGAGTATACTTTAGTTATAAAAGAACTTATAAGATAATTTAAATAAAAGAATAGATAAATTTATTTCAAAAGACGGGGTAAAGAGAATTTATAAGAAATACTTCGGCGCTAAAATTTATAAAAGAAATAATAAGTTCGTATTCGAGATACCGAGGATTAATAACTATATTATTATTAATATAATATAAATATTAGAGACTTTTCTATAGAGAATATATTTTAATTAATTATATTTATAGAGTTTAAATCTTAACTACTTCTAATATATAAAACCTATAATATATTTATATTAAAGAAGTATTAGTATAATCTCCGAATACTTTTTATTTCTTAGAATCTTAGTAATTACGATACTTTCCTCTTTTATATATATTAAATTAATAGTGTATTTATATATAAAATAAAAATAGTAGTATTCTAGAGTAATTTTAAATATTTAGGATTTATAAAATTAGAATTATTTCCTTAATAATATTAAACTAGATCTAGTTTCGAAATATATTAAATTAATAATTATTCCTAGAGATTATCCTCGATATTAATTTAATTTAAAGTAAATATTTATTTAAATATCGTAGATATTTAAATAATTGTAAATAATTAAACTTTTTAGATTAAAATCTCCTAAAATTAGGTATTTATTTATTATTAAAACTACGTAAAAATATCGCTAGCGTTCTTTAGATTTTTAATTTATAATATATCCTAATTAATCTAAAACCTTATAAAATATATATATTTTAGAATCTTTTTATATATTAAATATATTCAAAGATTTTAGATAGATAAAGTAGTTAAAGTTAACTATTAACGAGAACTCTATTAAGATTCTATAATAATTAATTTTAAAACTCTTCTACCGCTCTTAAAGTATAACTTTATTCTCTATATTATTTACTAATTTACTTAATTTAGGAAAGATTCTTTTAATATCATCCGAGTTAATCTATAACGGTATCGTCTCTCGATAGTATTTATATTAAAGTTATCTCCCTTCTTATCTAGAGTTAATTATATTCTTTATTATTATATTTTTTAATTTCTAAAGTAGAGACCTAAAGTAGGTATTATATATATTACTTCGTGTATAAACGTCTCTTTATAAAGATAGTGATTTAAAAGGTATTAGAAGGTTTTTTAAATAATTAACTATAATTTATCGCTAAAATTAATTCTTTACGTAATTTAATTTCTAGGATTTTTCTACCCTACCTTATACCTCTATACCTAACTCTACCGTCCCTAGAGTCTACCGAAAAATAATACCGCACGTTCAAAACTATTTTTTGAAATTTAATTACTAAGATATACTTTTATAGCGGTTAAACCTCTTTATTTAATAAAGTTTATCGCTAGTTATCTTTTAACCTTAAATAAATATTATCGGGTTAAATTAATATCGTTAAATTAAATTTAGGCCTATTTATACCTAAAATATAATATTCGCGCTAGATTTAAATATATATCTATACTACGTCTTAATGCCCGGAGACCGTTATAAATATAGTAATAAAGAGAAAAAGATAAAATATATACTATAAACCTATTTCGGTAACCTATAAAATATTAGAGTCTAAAGTATTTCCGCGAAGAGGCCTTTTTCTAAAATAGTCGGTAATTTTTAAAACCCTACGAGGGTATAGTTTTATATTATATTAATACTAGTTTTTAAAAATCGAAGAGAGTCAGTTTAAATAAATATTATAATAGTCTTTATTAAGGCTACTACGATACGCTAGAAACTAGATCGAACGAGGATTTATTTATATTTTAATATTTATTAATATTTTAATAGTTATTAATATTTTAATATCGTACGCGTTAGTACCGGGGCTATACCCCTAGTTAATATTCTAAGAGTCTATCTTAAGAGGTTTCGTTTTTAATTATTCAAAGGTAAATTAACCTAAGCTTAGGATTCTATTTATACTTCGGATTAACGTGGAGTAGGGTAGAGATCGAGGTATAATCCCTACCCTAACTTAATATAAGGATCTATTAGCGTAGGGCCTAAAGTAAAGTAAAGTAGAGTAAGATTTTACTAAAAGATCCCCACTGCGCCAAGGCGGATTTCTAATAATCATTCTAATAACGCTGCTGCCCCCATAGATATGCGCACTCATGGCTACTACTGCCCCCATAGATATGCGCACTCATGGCTGCTGCTGCCCCCATAGATATGCGCACTCATGGCGCGCACTCATGGCTACTACTACCCCTATAGATATACGTACTCATGGCTGCTGCTACCCCTATAGATACGCGCACTCATAACTACTACTACCCCTATAAATATGCGCGCACTTATAGCTACTACTACCTCTATAGATATACGCACTTATAGCTACTACTACCTCTATAGATATACGTACTTATAGCTACTACTGCCTCTATAGATATACGTATTTATAGCTACTACTACCCCACGTATTTATAGCTACTACTACCCCCATAAATACGCGTATTTATAGAATAAACGCTCGGACCTAATAATTATTTAAATTAATATTAAAATTAAGATTATTATTAACCTAAAATTAGATATAATCGAAAGTTTTATTAAAGACGTAGTTTAATTCGTTTATTTTAAAATTAAGGGGATACTTAAATAATAGTTTAATTTTAAATCTAAAACTAACTCTTTTTAAATATTTACTAATACGTTTTAATATTAATATTTTCTCTTAAACTTAATATTTTATTCTAAAGAATATTTCGATTTAAAATCGGTTAAAAGGTAAAGAGTAAAGAATAATAATAAATATTAATTATAATAATCATTATAATAATCGTCTCTCTATAGTATAATCTATAATATATCTTATTATTAATCTATAATGAGGGTAGTAGTAGTTATGAGTACGTATATCTATAGGGGCAGTAGCAGCCATGAGTGCGTATATCTATAGGGGCAGCAGTAGCCATGAGTACGCATATCTATGGGGGCAGTAGTAGCCATGAGTGCGCGCCATGAGTGCGCATATCTATGGGGGCAGCAGCAGCCATGAGTGCGCATATCTATGGGGGCAGTAGTAGCCATGAGTGCGCATATCTATGGGGGCAGCAGCGTTATTAGAATGATTATTAGAAATCCGCCTTGGCGCAGTGGGGATCCCCAAGGGATCCC